>Ga0209367_1010738_pt1 | contig 12232 bp, 5 predicted proteins | sample WorMetLIZISLAND2_FD_187412 | JGI IMG/M metagenome (GOLD analysis project Ga0209367, IMG submission 187412) | Marine gutless worms symbiont microbial communities from Max Planck institute for Marine Microbiology, Germany - Olavius geniculatus... ... | reverse complement strand
ACTAAGTGTTATAATGTGGTTGTAATTTTATGTGCATTTTGTTCTGTTATTAAGCGTCATGAACTATTACCGATCGCTATTTGAAGCAATATGACTCGTATTCGCCAGGTGGCGCCACTGTTGCACCTAATTAATTTCAATAATTTATGTTTTCGTGTTGAAAATGAAACTACCTTGATTTCTGCAAAAAATCGTGTAGATCTAAGCAGCATTTCTGAAGTTAGAAGCTATATAACAGAGTGGCCCCGTTTTTTAGGCCACCCTGTAAATGTACAAAACACCAGTTTATACACTTGTTAACGACAACATTTAAGGACTTGCACACCGAAAACAGCAAAAATTACAAAAGGTGATATTATTTAGCAGCACATTGACACACAGTCAGTGTGATTCGGGTAATACCATGTTTTGTAATTTTTGCTGTTTTTGATGTGCAAGTCTTTAAATGTTGCCGTTAACAACTGTATATACTAATGTTTCGTACATTTATAAATATAATCAGTGAGCTCATTAGACTGGTAGAAAAAAATCAAACAATTTAATTTCAAATTGTACAGCAGCAATGATCCTTTCATCCTTCTCTATTATTTTAACTAAACAACAGACATTGGCAGTCACGAAAACATTACACGCAATATACGCAATAATATTTCTAGCAGTAATATTTCTAGCTATAAATGGTCTACCGTCACCATGCGTTTATCTTGCACCGTTATGGAGACATCGCGCCTCAAAGATAATGGGGTCACGTCTTTGACCTTTTGTGGTTACGTGACGTCATCGGTCACGTGACCATTCGACTCGCTGGGGCCGAGTTTCTATCCGTGGTCCATGGTGACCATGCGTCCATCTGGCACCGTTACGGAGATATGGCGCCTCAAAGATAATGGGGTCACGACTTTGACCTTTTGGGGTCACGTAACATCATCGGTCACGTGACCTTTCGAGTCGCGGGGACCGAGTTCCTATGGGTGGCCCATGGTGACCATGCGACAATGTGGCACCTTTACGAAGATATGGCGCCTCAAAGATAATGGGGTCACGAGTTTGACCTTTTGGGGTCACGTGACGTTATCGGTCACGTGGCCATTCGACTCCAGGGGCTGAGTTCGTAGGGATGGTCTACGGTGACCATGCGTCTATCTGTCACCGTTACGGAGATATGGCGCCTCAAATATTGGACGCACGAACCTGGACACAGAAAGAAAGACGGAAGAATGGAAAAAGAAAGAGAAAGGGGGAAGGGAAGAGATGGGAAAAGGAAAGTGGAAAAGAAAAGGAAGGGAAGGGGAAAGGAGAAAAAGAAGGGAAAGGGAAAGGAGAAAAAGAATGGAAGGTAAAGAGAAGGGGAAGAAAACTGGAAAAGGAAAGGGAAAGGAAAAAGTGGAAGGAAAAAAAGAAGAGAAAAGGGAAGGAAAAAAGGAATGAAAAGTAACGGGAAAGGAAAGAGAAACGAAAAGGGAAAGGAAAAGGGGGAAGGGGAAAGGGAAGGGAAAAAAAGGGGAAGGAAAAAAAGGAAGACGGGTAAAGAAAAAAAAGAAAAGGAAAGGGATAGGGAAAGACAAAAGGAAGGAAAAGGAAAAAAGAGGAAAGGGCAAGGGAGAGTGAAGGGGAAAGACAAAGGGATAAAAAAGGGAAAAGGAAAGAGAAAGGAAAATGGAAAAGGGGAAAAAAGAAAGGGAACGGGAAGGAAAAGCGGAAGGAGAAGGAAAAGGGGAAGGAGAAGGGAAAGGGAAAAAGGAAGGAAAAGGGAAAGTAGCTTAAGAAATGTAGTACGCACGGACGCACGCACGGACGCACGGACACAAAGGTGATTTTATACTCTGTCCAATGCTACGGATTGCATTGGACAGACAATAAATGTGCATACCCGTATCTCCATTTTATTGCTTCTCATAATACAAATAACATTTTTGAGAAACGGACATATTTTTATATGAACATAACTATTCCCGTGAGAGCACTAACATACTCCGAACATGTTTTTGCCGCTAGGTAAGGACGTGCAATTCCTCGGCACTTCAAACAAGTCTACTTCTTGGTCTTCGCGCGAATTAAGGTCGCACACGGAAGAGATTGTGGGTGACTTGTCGTTTACACTTGGTGTTCTCCCTTCTCCGTATTCCGCGTTTTGGTTTTTCTTTTGCTCGAAACTTGTACGAGCTAACACTATAGCGGTTTGGCGATAGTGAGCAAATATCAGTACATTCGAGGTAAGATCGTGGCCGACGGTATTGTTGTGCAGGACGTTGTTAAATTCCTGCAGGCTGATTGCTTAGAAACCGTATCTGTATTAGCAATGTTACTAATTTTTGTATTTTGTATTAATGTTGCTGTTGTCTAAAAGTAATTTATACCAGCAGTTATTATTTTCTAAACAGACTTGTTACGCCGAAAAAATATATTCTAACCTAAAGCGTATTATATTCTAGCTTAAGCCATTTTATATTTAGAGCATAGAACAACCTATAACCCAAACTATACCCGGGTATACTCTGGGCAAGGGGAAAGTATACTCCATTGTTGTACAGTCTAATATTAAACGACACTTTCAACACTAAAAATAAGTAAGTAGTAAGTAAATAAACTTAGAGAACTAGTGTCGTGTCACAAACTCACAAGCAGCCGAATAATTTCAAACAGCTACGTTGAATCGTCTTGATGAGAAAATGCTCCAAGGCTGCAACGAAGTTGACGTTTCACACAACATTCTGCCACCGAAACAGTTTAAAAAGTTATAGTGCATGTCGCCTGCGGCATGTACCATTGTCTACTGCACCTGCAAGACAGAAAAAGATCGGCGAACATTGCAAGACAGTTTTTGTGTACCCATCGACCATAAATTGGAAGCGCCCTCCCGGACGCCCTCGCCACACATGGCTACGTACCCTGAGAGCAGATCTCCAGCCTCATAATCTTGGTCTCAACTCGGCTTGGAAATACGCCCAGAATCGAGAACACTAAAAGCACCTTGTGGAAACCGCTACGCTCCAGCCCGGGGCACGCGCTTGATGATGATCGACCTGACTTCACTCAGAATGTGACCTTGCATTCGTTTTTGTATGTTTTAAACTTGTTTTGTATGTTTTGTTTGTAGTTGTATTTTTAGTTATTTTACGGACTTTGGCTACGTGCTAAGCTGGTTTTGCCGGTTAGTTTTTTAGGGAACGTTAGGTCTATACGTTTTCGCAGCCTATATTGAGTAGCCCAGTATCATAAATCAGTGGCGGCAGACGTCAACGCGACAGATACGAAACGTTTTCGTGTGTTGTAGAGCGTGTCCTTACTCGGCCATTATTATTCATCATCATCAACACGTGCAATTTGCTATAGCCTATCTGCCGTGTGTCGCAGTGCTACGCTGCTTCACTCGCATAGGCTACACCATGTTTGCTCTTCATCTGCTTATTTTTGTTCTTCTCGTCTGTGGTAAGTAGATTTTTGTAACTGATGGGAAACTATATTTAACGTAATTGTATCTGTTACTATGAAAGACACAGATAAGCCTGGTACAGTTCGACACGCAAAGCCAAACACGGTGTGTACAAATACCTCACGTAAACTAAAGTCCTTGCAGCTCGTGCTTTACGAATGCATCCGAGAGAAAATAATGCCAAAAATAATTTGTAAATAATACAAATGGCTGTTAAAAAGCACTGTGCATTATTATGTCAGTGTTAAGCTTGCCCTGCAACTGTAACGGAACGTGCTTACAGGAGTAGTGGCTTTGTACGGCAAGAATTATGTGAAACGTCGGTGCGCAGAAAGCTGTTAATAGCCCGAATTAATTGCTCGCGACTTACCATTTTCAACACCAGCATTGACGAACAATGGCATCAGGTCGGATGCAATCGTACACATAGGCCTAGGCCTACACGACACTCGTACATTACTTACTGCCATCTGATTGACGGTTTTATTTCTCCGAATTCTATGCCTGACTGCTTGTGTGACATGCAATACCGGTAACGCTGTTGGCCACATCGAAAACGGTAATTTGTTTGGTAATTAATCTGACCAAGCCATGGGCGCCTCTTACTCAGCTTCTGTGTAGATATAGACGTAAACGATGGTTACAGCTAGCGCAATGTAATAACACGGCAACTTCGGTGTAGCAATTGCATCGCCTTATGCTTTATTTTGCAACAGCTATACGAGCTCAGATAAGTTTGGTTCAGTACCAACGTGTGTCTGTGTAAGTGTGTGGTTTGGCTATGTTTCAGACTCAGTTGGACGACTGACACAGAAGCCGCAGAACGTGCTGGTTGTGGGCAACCATGACGCTCAGCTGAACTGCTCGACTGACGGGGTGACGGGCGGCCAGCTGGCCTGGACGTACGACCACGATCATATCATCTGGCCGCCGTGCGTCTCACAACATCCCAAGTCATTCATAGCTACCTCGCCACGTAATGCCACTGACTGCCACATTAGAGCAGCGTCGTCGGCGTACGGTGGAATCAGTGGCGCTTACATCTGCTATGACAGGACCGAAAGAGCTGTTGCCGTGGTCATAGTAATCGGTTCGATTTTACTTTCATATTTCGTGCAACGCGCGAATAATTATAATGTTTTTTGATTATCGAATATGACATATATACATCACATTATTACATTAAATAATTATTTACATTTTGTATAATTTATAAAAATAACACTGAATATATAGCGAGACGGACAAAGAAAAAACATTGTACAGGGCACACCTAGATAAGAGGCACGCAAAGCTAATTACAAACTAGACACCAGCATCAATCAATCAATCAATCAATCTTTATTTGTCATTTATGACATAAATCGTGTTACCAATGGTTGCAGTATTATTTAAACATTTGCATTTTAGCCTCAGTGTTAGACTAAATATATAAAAATGGTGTACACATAAACGGCATTAAGCGAGATAAAACTAACTTTAACTGCTTACCCAAGACACTATCAAAAACGTCATAAGCAAGTGAAAGAAGATGCTGATTGGTTGGTTGCGCGCAGACGAGTCATCGAAGTGTTCAGTAGAAGCGATTGATCATGGAGGTCACAGTGCGACGTTGGGCTGTTTGATGTCGTACCAATGGCATGCACAGACAATGCAGTTCAATGCCATGCCACACATCACGGCATCTCTACGCTGGGATGCGGCGCCTGGCTCAGTCAGCCAAGTCTTACACCCATCGCCCGACGCTCCTCCTGTCCACTCAGGTCGACTTGAATCTATCGCTCGCGTCAACATCAGTTCACCCAACGATATCAGCCGCCACACCTGTACCATTTCTTTCAACTTCTCGCCAGGTACATATCATACTAGTAAGTTTCTTTATTCGCAATAACGTTCAGAGAATAAAAAGAACGTTGAATTGCAATACTGGCAAACTGTACAAACACTATTACCGGTATTACAAGAGCGTGCAGCAAGGGTAAGAAGCACATTTGGCCATTGTTCTTACTAAGAAAAATGAGATAATAAATAAAGTAAAAAGGTTAAGTTGCTGATTAATTTGTTAAGTGTTAAATGTGTTTTCTGGTGATTAAACTGATTTGGTAATTACTTAGTCAACGATGTATGATACATATCTGTGAATACAAGAAATTTGAACTAATGCTCACGGGACGCGGGAAAGCCTATAGCAGTTCCTACCCGCAGGCGGTCACCCATCGCAGTACTAACCGGGCCCGGCGTAGAGTAACTTCGTTTCAGCCGAAACGCGTTAACAACTACGCTACGCCACCAACGCCAGTACCGTGGCGCCGCCTCGTGAATGATATAGACTTGTCCAGGCCGAAAGCGCCAAAAAAATCCATAAAACCCCCTATTTTGGCGTTCAAGGTCATTCAAGGTCATTGAATTCGGCGCCTATCGAAAGCCTGTATACGATTTCCTATTAATGATTAATAGTAACCCAGGCCTTATCTCGCACCGTTACTGAGATACAGCGAGTTAATGGCCAAAAATCGCAACTTTTGCCTACCCCCTCTCATTTAGCGCCCTCGTTCGGGATGACCCTCTTCGAATTTATGAAAAAGCCTTACGGTTCCTGAAACTAGAATCTTCCTGGCAGCCGATGGTAAAAATTTGGAGATCTTAGCTTAAACCGTTTTTGCCTGATCCACCCGTGTGACAGACAGACGGACAGACAGACAGACAGACAGACGGGCAGACGGAATTGCGATGGCTAAAACGCGCTGAACGCATAGCTGCTTTCGCGCGTAAAACAGTATACAGAAATATACATCAAAATACATGTAAACTAATCATTCATAAAATTAGGTAAACGTTATTTTCGGCAAATACCGTTGCTCATAGTGGTATGTTTAAAATTGTCTAGCAAAGAAAACGTAAACAAAATTTACAAAATAAATAAAAATAACAAATTGTTATAAACAACTACATAGTAACAATTTGATTTTAACAACAATATTAAAACACATAGCAACCTAACAAGTTCTGTTGTTGTAACGTTTACGTTTTTTTGTGAACACGAGAGCCACTGCGGATAGCTACAAAAACTATTCATTGTATTCCATTTCTTTTTTACGTTCGTAATGCGTGCACTTTGTATTTGTACAGTTGTACTCGTAGAGTTGTACTTATGCAGGCGAAAGTCCGATGTACGTGTACGCCACCAACTCGCTATCCTGGACTTGCGTTATTAATGACGTCAACGTCGCAAATAAAGCAGGTGGTCACGTGGCCGATTCACCTTTATTGGTTTTGGCTGACAAAGGTAAGTTTGTGCGTTTGTTATGTGAAAAAGCGTTACTATTTTGAGCTCTGCGTTCAGCCAGTTGAAGTTTCCGATATTAGCGTGCAACTGAGAGCACATATGTTGTGAATTGTTGAAAATTTCGCTCAGACGAAAATTAAAGACGCATTCTTTTGCACAGCATTTTGCAGCAGACACTCTTCTGCGCGATGTGATTGCAGCAAATTCTACTCACACACTTCGCTTACTTGATGTAGGACTAAAGAAAGGAAAAACAAAAATAAATAATGAATGAATCAGAAACAAGATCAACAAATGCGTACATATGTAAATCAGTCACTTATTTGGCCAATTGGTCCACCAAATCTTCAGTTAATTTATGGATAAATGAGATACTGTGTCAGTGAACGAATAAAAATGGCGTGTTGCAGAGACGCTGGGTGAAAAATATCGTCTGGAGGCGGCAGTGAAAGCGTCGGCAATGGACAAAGATTTACAGACACAAGAACGCATCAATAGTCTTAAGCTGGTCAATAAGCGAACAGCAATCAGAGGCAGGGAATGGCTGATTCCATTACTCGTCGTTACTGCCGTCGTCATCGCCATCTTCTGCGGATACAACCAACTACGTCAGTAGATTATCGCATACAATTCTTTACAGTTTCAACTCAAGATTGATAATGCAGATTGACAAGTCAATATTTTACATTCGCATGATTTAGCCGCGTTAGTTTGTTTTATGGCGCGAAAACCCGTGTTTTGAGGAAAACCAACTTACTACAATAAAACTAGCAACTCTGCTAAACTGCAAACGACCTCAAATTTAATAAATTTCGAATTAAGTTACTGTGTAAAAATTAAAAAACCGAAACAATGTTATATATATATATAACTTTATTCGTCAAGATACTGACAGCAAGTAAACAAAAGAAAATACAAGAAAATACAAAAAATAAACAATTTAATTAAAAACAAACCTAATAACTAGCATTGCTATCAATAGCCAACAGTTCTTTTATTGCCACGTCCTTAAATACGTTACACAACACATTATCTGACACGATAAACTTACTCAAAAATTTACACTTTCTGTTTGCCACTGCGTCGGATGGCGTTTGTCAACCGAATACCAGTTTACACATTTCAACCACTTCCTAAGAGCGCGTGGAGAAAATTTTTCTAAAGGCGCAATTGAGGGCAAAATCAACGGCATTAAGCTGAGATTTCCTTAAAAAGCAAGCTTCTAAACAATAATACAACACTGGAAGGCATGTAGTTTTTAGCAACTGTACAATAACATCTTCGGACGCGATACGTCCAATTTTGCCAAATAATAAATTGAAGGCACGATAAAAAGACCGTTTAGCATTATCCAAAAAGCAAGTAGTGTTATCATGTAACAGTAGTGTTGATCATGTAGCCCACGTCACTGTTCGACTTCGAGCTGGCTCACCGCCGCAACTGTCTCAGCTGATTCAGAGAAGACGGCTTCGACTTTTCGGTCACGTGGCAAGGATGGATGTTTCATTTGACATCTCCAGAGCACTCAAAACGTCAATCCGAGGCCTGTTCATAAATTGGAAGCGCCCTTCCGGACGCCCTCGCCACACATGGCTACGTACCCTGGGAGCAGATTTCCAGCCTTATAATCTTGGTCTCAACTCGGCTTGGAAATACGCCCCAAAATCGAGAACACTGGAAGCACATCGTGGAAGCCGCTACGCTCCAGTTCGGGGCACGCGCTTGATGATAATGATGAAAGAGCAAGTAAAAACTCTGGTTGACACTATATAAGTACTAAGGTAGCGGATGCTCTTCGCCCATTGTAGCTCATGACCATCAATAGTTAAAATATTGACACAGTCTACTTCACAACGTGCACCAATGCTCATACATACTGACTTCTTAACATTAATAGTCATGTCCAGCCACTCTAACTCATTCTGACACACACATGTATCAGCTATTGTAACGCAGAAATAGATGGCGCTAATAATAAAATGTCATCAGCATATATCAAAATGTTAATACAAAACTATTTAAGATGACATCCCACATTACTTGCAGCTACTTTCATGATAACACTATCGATGTACACGGCAAAAAGATACGGTGAGAGCACACCTCCTTGTCGGATGCCCGAAGATAAAACAAAAAAAAATCAGACCTAAAGTTTTCCCACTTAACGCATGTAACTCCAAGCGAAAACTAATTTTCTAAAAAAACGTAACAAGTTATCAGGGATGGCGCCTTTCCATGAGTTTGATGAATAAGCCATGGTGATTCATTTTGTCGAAAGCTTTCGACAGATCGAGAGCTCCGACATTTACCGTTGACTCACACGACACATAGTAATCAACAACACAACGAAACGTGTATACCGCATCTCTACAACCTAGTCTCGTCTTGAAACCAAATTGATTATCACATGTTTCAAAAAGGAATTCATATCGATCGAGTATACAATGTTCCAAGACCTTGGATATTACAGGGCTAATTGACACGCCTCGAAAATCTTCTACGGTTAATGACTTGCCATAAACATTGGATACTTTCAAAACCGGTACTGTATAGGAATTGCCAAAATTGGTCGGAACACATGAGAACTGAATTATTAAATTAAACAGTTTTGCTAAAATACACGGTAACATGTAATGACAAAACTAAAGATGTTCAGCTATTATCCCATCCGGACCAGGAGCTTTTCCGCGTTTCATTCTTCTAATCACCGACTCAACTAATTCGGCATCAGTATCAACTTCGCCAGCGCTCATGTTTCCCATAGCCCTTTCCGCATGGCCTCATCTTTTTTAGAGTCTATCAGCACCCTAGACTGTGTTGCCCCTACAAACTTTTTCATAATAGCGGGCAAAATTATTTACTATTTTTGTCGGGTCTGTATTTCCATTTACATGACTTACTGTGCATCCACCTGCATCGAATTTAATAAAGCCCCAGCATTTCCAGAAGGCAGTACCTTGCTTTCGGAGCAATGCTTCGTGCAGTTCTCTCGTATAAACCTGTTTATCTTCACGTTTCTTGGCGCGAATCCCGAGTTTGTACGCTGCCTTGTCCTTCCTATAATTGTCATAGACTGCACCTGATCTAGGTCTACCTATAGATTTCCATAATTGACAGGAGGCTACTGATCTTTGTTTAGCTTCCTTATAAAAGAAAATCACAACCAGCTAAGCAACGCTATTATTATAGTACAAAAAAGTTTAGATGCTAGTGCTTTTAATTTACTTTATTAGCTAACGAACCCAGCATAATACTTGATTTGTTTGTCTTTTTTAGTGTTTTTGACCATAAATTTATTTATTTGTTTTGTCTGTAACGATAGTTTTTAAAAGTAAGTTTTGTTAAAGTCGTTTTTAGCTTTCGGACAAACTATGAGACGTTTACCGCTTGCATAAGCTTACTTACGGATTTATTATGTATCTTGTGCTTGCGTTGTTGAAAGTTGCGTTTGTCAACTTTACACTAAACAACATATTAGATATATTATGTATTAGTAGTCGATGCTCATATACAGTAGACTTTGTTTTGTTTTGTTTATTTAACCGCATTGAAACAAAATATGATAAATATGTTTTACTACAAATTAATCACAGTAATTCGACGTCAAAACCGGTCGTCAGTAAGTGTTATTGATAAAATTTTGACAAAAACGGAAATACTGACTTTTTGTGCGATGCATTTGGCTACTGTTTTAATGTTGTTTTTGCAATTTATTATTACATAACATACCAATTTGCCATTTGCTTGCCACATTTCACATTTTTATAACAAGATGAATAAGCCTACTGCACAAAGCAGCATTTTTAATGAATTAATAGTTATCATGTTTTGCTAAAAAACTGCAGATACTGTGTTTTACTATTTTGTGCTCGAATTGGAATTTCAACGTGTAGCGAATGTAATAATGCACAATAATGATAAGTGTACAATTAAAGCATCAGCTTACACGCGTGTTAACGGCGACACACAGTGACTGACACTTCGAAAACAGCAAAAATCATAAAAAGATGATACCACTCACCATGCCATTGCCTTATGTCAATGTGATGTTGAATAATATCAACTTTTTATAATTTTTGCTGTTTTTAAAGTGTATAATCATTGTGTGTCGCGGTTAGCAAGCGTATAAACTGATGTTTTGCATATTTATATTTGCTGTTTTATCACTAAAATTATGTTTTATCGTAGGTGGTAAATAATAGTTTATCTGTTCTGCATGGCTATGAAGATGCAAAGCCTGAAAGATTTTGGGGTCACGACCTTGACTTTTGGGGGTCACGTGACATGTAAACAAGGGGTCAAGTATAACGACATATTTGGAATTTTCGTGGCCATATTTTTTATTTACTGTACAACTTTTATGGGCTTACGATAACCACTTAGTCCGTCTATAGTTGAAAATTTTATACAGGAGCGTCTTTGGCCAAAAATATCTGTCCGTTTTGGGGCCTAATTTTCAACTTTGGGGGATTTTTCAGAGGTTAGATATTAACTTTAAATTTTCTACTCCTAAAAAGGCATACTCTTACGTGAGAACGCATCGTTTGAGCCATTGCGCGTAAAAATCCGCAGATCGGTCTGACCTGTAAGCCGGCCATTAAAAAATATATTTAAATAAGAAAAAATTTCCGTTATATTTCACCCCTTTGCCGAGAAGCCCCCAATGGACGGATTTGCTCAAAATTTTGCACAGGGGGTTACCTCGCAAACATAATTATCTGTTTTAAATTTTGTCTCAATCGGCTGAAGGGTTTCAGATCTGCGCGGGGTCGAATTTTGCCATTCTCCATTGACTTAGCTGGTCGCCAATAACACAGGGCTGCGCTACCGCGCGCCCGTGATAATACCAGTTTTTTGCATGTTTTTCGTTTATCATGTATATTTACTGTACCTAAGAAATGTTTGATGGATACGCTATATGTCGAATGTTTTGTTATTCACAGAAAGACCGCGGAAATACCCACGAAAAACTGGTCGAAGTGGTTTCGGTATCAGCAGCTTGGCTGCAGCTTTGATGCTGATTTTATTCCTTGGACTCGTGGCACCAATGTACGTGCTGGGCTCCGGCCCACCGCAACACAGGTTTCTATCAATAACGACTATAATGATGAACTTTATTTGCACGTTGCAACGTTTAGCAAAACACAGTAGACAAAAAAACTGACAGTCATAAATGAGAAATTTAAAACTGTTTGCAATATAACGTTAGCGAACCAACGCCAGTATAGGTCTTATGTCAGAAGTGTAGACAAAAGAAAACGAACCTTGATGACTCCGACCATGAGCAATTTGGCGAAAATTTATTAACGCCTCGTGTGTCATAGAATCAGTAAACTACACTGTGTCCCAAAAAACATCCCCGACATTTTCAACTGTATCTTAAAAACCAATTATCAGATTTTAATAATTTTTGGCAAAAATATTCCCGACACAACTTGCCATCAAATGACCGTTCAGTTTTCCACCTCACCCAATGTATGCTTCTGCACTACCTAGGGAAAGCAGATCAACCG
>Ga0209367_1010737_pt1 | contig 12233 bp, 6 predicted proteins | sample WorMetLIZISLAND2_FD_187412 | JGI IMG/M metagenome (GOLD analysis project Ga0209367, IMG submission 187412) | Marine gutless worms symbiont microbial communities from Max Planck institute for Marine Microbiology, Germany - Olavius geniculatus... ... | reverse complement strand
TCCTGAAACTAGAGTCTTCCAGGCAGCCGACGGTGAAGATTTGGAAGTCCTAGCTTGGACCGTTTTTGCCTGATCCACCCGTGTGACAGACAGACGGACGGACGGACAGACAGAATTGCGATGGCTAAGACGCGCTGAAGGCATAGCTGCTTTCGCGCGTAATAAGACATGTACGAACGAAAGAACTTCATTAAAACGTACTAAACTAAATTAATCACAACGAAATAAAGTGATTGTGCGATTTCGCACAAATACGTTAGTAGTACAGATTTTGCGATTGCGAGTTTCTTACCGTTAAGGGTGAGTTTTAACCCGAAAATGGCAGGAAAACTTTTTTGCGCGATCACAACGGTTAAGCTTCAACGCAATCGTATCGATGACTTAATCGAAGGCATTCTACAATCAAAGTGTAATTTAGTAAGTAAACGCCGTTTTCATGTCACATAGCGAATGCACACGAAACCAAACGAGTGCTGTATAATAGTAAAATATCGCATTATCTTACGATTGACAGTACAATACGGTTTCGTTAATCAACACGAAAACATTGTACCATTTGTACTAAATAAGCAGTACCAGTTTTACGAACGTGTTTAGCATAAAACTAGATTAAGCTGGGTTCACAAACTAGCATCTGAAAGCTATGCCTGTTGTCTAATGCATTCAGAACCTGTTAATCCACGTATAGCTGTGATCTGCAAACGCGCGTGTGAATTTAAGATCAACGTCCAACTGTAAGGTGCGCGTTTCTTCTCGCGATCTATTCACATAGGCCTACCGGTCGGCTTAACCCTATTCAGTTGAATGGACGTTACACAGGTGGCATGTGACGGCATTGATAGACGGGTGTTTTCGCTCAATGTAAAAACATTTCAAGGCTATAGACAGTTTTGCGCCTCAGACTCAGCAAGTTTACTACCTTCTGCGCCGTAAAAATTTACTTACTCATTCAGATAATGGTTCGTCCGTCAGTTAGCACGTACAACTCAACCAACAAACCGGTGACGCACGCAGAAACGGAGTTGAACACAAACGATTATTAAAAACAAAAAGTTAAAAAAATCAATACAAACACTACCGCGACAGAACTACTCTAAGGCGTATAAAGTTGTGTCTAACTTTCCGTTTCATTGTTTTTTGCATTTGTACGAGTTTTGCGCCGTAAGATGTGACATTTAAACATCATAAAGCACTAAAATGTATTTGGCAGCCGATCTTAGCTAAAACTTTTTTTTTATTTCCGGTTAAGAAAGGGGGACGGGTCATCGCTTCAATTATTTTTAGGAAACTGCTCACACAATTGCATTAAACTTAGCTGGATCGGTTGTAACTTCAAGTCGCAAAGACTCGCTGGGAAAGGTTACAGCACTTTCCCAAATCCATTACAGAGATTCACAGACTAGACTGCGAAGACGAATAAAATAAAGTCGCAAAAACAGGAAAAGTAAAAAAAAAGAAAAAAGAAAAGGGGGAGAAAAGAAGGGAAACATAATGATAATTTAAACCTTACGTTGTGAGATATTGCGTCGGTGGCCAGGCCTAGGTCGACTGATGCAATATGTGGCTGCAGCCTGCACCGTTAAGTTTATAATAATACAAAAAGTAGCCCTCAGGGGACGCTTCGACTCAGGATGAAATTGTACGACAAACAACGGTGACCGCATTATGTTCTTTACATATTACGAACTAAAGTTAGAGCAAAAAAATGTCTGCCCGCCATGCCACCTGGGTGATGAGAAATGCACGTAGACGAAAGAAAACAATGGATGCAACAACACACGTGATGTAGACAGCTATATGTGTGCGTGAATAAGTCAGATTAACTGGATAATGCAATGACAGAAAGATTGTCTTGTTGACGTAATTTAATCTTACTCGGTCATTCTCTTTACAATAACTACCCCAGATATCCTGACTGACAACTTTTTTATTTTTATTTATATTACAGCAGTGTGAATAGTGGATTCTTATATAGTCCTGTCATTGCATTAACATTCTAAACGCCTCTACTAATCAACTTCTGTCCGCGAATCTACAAAGATCGATCTACGTGGTTTAAAAAGTCAAAAGGTTAAGTTAATCAATATCGTTTGTTATGTCGTTTTGTTTTCAATTGTACTTGTAAGACACTGATTTTTTTCGCAAGGCAGTGTAGCGACACACTTGAGGTTTGTTGAAATCTATCATGATTTTTGTGATTACAAATTTTCTCGTGCTTCTGCAGTGAAAAAAATTTGAATATCAATTAATATTTGGTAAAGTTATAATGCGTACAAAAATAATGCAATATTTTGGCCCACCCTGTATGTTGAAAATAACGTTAACGATGATGTTGTGATGATGACGATGCCGACAATGATAATAATGACTGTAGCAAGTAATTTTTTACGCGCGACAGCAGGTAATGCTTCGCGCGTCTTACCATCGTTGAGGTGTTTGTCCGTCCGTTTGTCCGTCCGTCTGTCCGTCTGCCCGTCACACTGTTGTATTGCATCAAAACGCTTCAAGCTAGGATTACGAAATTTTCACTTTTAGCTGCCCCAAAAACTCTAGTTTATCGCAACAAACTTTTGTGCCTCTGGGTGAAGAAGTTCCCCTTGAACGAAAACATCAAAGAGGAGTACACCCTACAAAACGACGTTATTTTGCCGCTATTGGCTTGTATAGTGTGAAAACGGCTGCAGATAAGTACAAACATGCTGCTTATCATAACAAACACTGGTGACGGGCTTTTTAGATTTATCAACATCGATGACCTTAAACGACCTTGAACCCTCAAAATAAAGCTTTAGTAAATTTTTCGCAATTTTTGACTGCAGAGCACATTTTAAGAGTGATTTGCGACGAAATGGCTTTAGATAAACCAAAAAACTTGCACATGAATTTTTTTTTAACATTAAACGCACATTTTAGCAGTCCACGTGCTGATTCCGTAGGTTCAAGTAAGCCTGCGCATGCGAGCGTCAAAGAGGGCCACCCTTCTAAAAAGTGGTTATTTCACCGATATTGGCACGTCTAGCGCTAAAACAGTTGCAGATAGGCATGGACGTGCTGCATATTATAACAAGCATTGGTGACGAGCTTTTTAGCAGTATTGACATCAATGACCTTGAATGATCTTGAACCCTCAAAATAAGGGTTTTAGTGTTTTTTGCGATTTTCGGCTGCGGTGCACACTTCAAGAGTAAATTATGACGAAATGGCTAAAAATAGACCAAAACAATCTGCTAACAGAAACTGCTAAGGCTGTCGCGCGTTTCATGAGTTTTGCTAAAATTGCTTGTTTTTGTAAGCATGCGTGTCAACCTTCAACCGTTTTGCAGCTATTAGAATTTAACGTCTAAACTGGTCGGATTGATCACTCTGCTGCTCACAAACAGGCAGACACCCATCCGAAGACAACAGTATCTTCGCCATTCACTCCTTTCACTTAGCGGATAGCCTATAGGCCTAATAAACAAACAAAACAATAACGTTCTGTGCCTAAACGCAAAAATGCAAGTTTCTATGTGTATCACGGTCATCATTAATGCTGCAAAGCTCATGTCAGACGTACTGGTATTTGTCAGTCTGTGCAAAAGACGCCCTAAGCTTCTAAATACCGCAGCGTATATACCAATGACGCCCGCTATTCTCTGTTGATCCATGCCTGTTCCATTCGTTACTGAAGGACCCGTAGCCAACTGTACTAATAACAACCGATACAGAATAGTAAAAACTGGATGAACTGTGTTATCTCGTCTATTAGAAGTTTAAGTAGGCTCTTATTTCGTTATTATTATGCGAACTTAGGTTACGTGCGACATCTTAGTCTATGTCACATGTCATTGTCACATGCCATTGTTGATCCTTAAAGAGACGCATAGGCCTATCGTTTATTTTTAGCTGTTGTTTACTGAAAGAGACAAACGGATTTTACTTTCGGTCAGAGCACATTGGTAGTAGAGTGTGAAAAGGAATCACAGTCAAATAAACTAAAATAAACGATTGTTATTAATTGTCGAACCTGCATTTTTCGAGTCAAAACTTTTCAGCGCAAACGAAGACGAACGAATGCTACATAACGAGACTTTAAAGTTTGCACATAAACTTTTAAGAACTGCAACTTCAAATATGCTTGATGTGCACAATTTAGCATTATTGCTTGACAGCAGTTGACAATTATTGATTATTACCTGGAATTTAAAAAATTTTCAATGTTTGCTCCATGGATATAGGCTAAAACCTAAAACTATTGAAGATCACATAAATTAACATATTTTCAATTAATTCTTTACCACGAGTTACTGAAAGTGTAAATTTGAGATTAAAAATTAAAAGTCGCCGAAAGTCATGAAAGAGCAAGACGGGAAATGCGCCATCGTCCAAATAAAGAGTCGCCCGAATTTATGTAGACCTATACATGTAAAGCTGATTAAACTGCAGACGGCACGGAGCTACATGAGCAAAAACCGTCTGATTTTACATCAGTTAAGTGCTAATCCGTGCATGTTTCATAACCATGCTTGGTTAAAAGTGCCTTCAGCTTTCATTGCGCCTAAACTATTATTTACTGGTAAGCTGTCCGCACTACTGACTCCATCTAGGGATTGAATGCGTTTGAGTCCCACAGTCTTGACAGCTTACCAGTAAAAAACAACGTTGGGGCATGAGCAAGCAAAGCAACTGGTTTTGGTACACACTAGTAAGTAAGCAAATAAGCGATTGAGTGTAAACATGTCGTATCATGTCAAAAGCACACAGTTACAACAATAAAAACATTTTATTCGGAAAAGAATGCAAGAAGATAATAAAACAGTTATAAAACGTAAATAAAGTATGGACAGACATCTCAAGCCTTCTACCTGATACCGAGTTTACATCACGTAAAACCTGCGAAAATCCGACACAAAAACGCTACGAAAACAGCGAAAACACTCTCTGGATGTGAGATCATAAACGCGTTTAACAATAGAAGACTATGTAGGTCAATAAGACGTTAAAATAAATTGATAAAAATAACGATAAATAAAACTGCGGAGACGTTATCCTTCGCCATCACTCTTGGTCGTCAGCCACTCTCGAGTTTTTTCCGCTCCGCCACTCATGCCCCAACGTTGTTTTTTTTCAAATTTATACTTATTTGTAAGCAAAGTGTAGGCCTGCTGACATGGTCCTAAAAAAATTTTTACTTTTAGTTACGTTTTTAACGTTGGCAAAAAAAGACTACTGTACAGGGTGCGGCAAAAAGTGGACCCCTAAAGTTTTTCGCCGTTTTCTCAGCAATCGTTTAACATTTTAATATGAGATTTTACAGTTTTATTCACAGAAACATTCTAAAAAGCAGCTGTTGTTCTCAGTTGATGGGTTTATCAATAATGGTCACAGCTGTCAAGTGTGAAGTGTTCTTTTAAAAACAACTGCGCCCTATTGCAGCACGATGCGTGACTTGCATAACAATAACACCAGCAGCAGTAGCACGGCTGCATTTTAATGGTTCTGCGGTGACAAAAAAAAACTATACTCTCTGTAAAATGGCCAGTAACAGCTGCTAAAGCGAAGTCACACTAGATGGGATGTAAAAATTTGACTCGTTTCGTGTCAGTCGTTCACCAGTCATCTCGTCATCTGTGTCGTGATCATGATGAAAATTATCAACAGAAAATATTTGCAACATGGGTTGAGCTTATCCGAGATTTAGAAAAAAAACTATAGAACAAAAATTTCACAAAGAGGTATATTTAGACTCTAAGCCATGGCGTTAACTTAAAGTAAGCTACCGGTAGGTAAAACTTGCCATCGTGACATTTAAACCGTTCTGTCTCAAAATTGGTGCAAGGTAGAACTAGTATTGTTGGTGATCATTAGTAAGAACTGTAAAAAGTCAATGCACATTCGGTTAGTGCCAAAACAGATGATTTTTAAAGCCTTAAACGATTGATTACCAATTTTACTGATTTTATGGCATATATCTTTATTGGCATATATGTTTACCTCTGTTTTGTAAGCGTACTTCCCTGACCGTAGCTGGTGACAACCACTTCTCGGGGACAACAATAGGCCTACTTCTGTTTGCTGAGCTCTGGAGACTATCCTTTTCGCGTAAACACTCTGGGGTGACGCTACGGTCTTCGCCTACTGCGCGTAAACGTCGACGACTTTTTTCGCATATAAGCAGTAACCACATTTGCAAATGTTTTTGCTAAATTACCCCAATTTTGGGGAAATTTTTTTCTCCGAATTTTGGTGTGAAACGTGCTTGCAAATGATTAAACATGATTAGGCCTATTTGATATTTGTAAAATAAAACAAAAAAAAACATTCAGCATTTTGCAGATGTTTGTGTAACGACAAAACTGAAATAGAAAAGTTTAAAAACTAATAAAATAAAAAAGTGCCGTATATTCGCAGTAAAACAGGCACCTGCAAACATATTTTAACCAAACTTTGCAGATCGCAAAATACGGCAGACATGATGGTTAGTGCCATTATTCTGGTCTTGGTAAGATGAGAAGTTATAAATATATTTAAACCACTGGTACTGTTTGCATAACTTTCACCCGCAGTCGTGCGTCTTAAGCAAACGACAGTGTAGCTTGTGCGATTTCAGCGTGGTTCAAGTTTTACAATACCGCACTGTCTGGAGTGGTATGCTCGCTTACCCACTCCAGCAGTACAGTACAAAAAGTTCAAAATTGGTCGTCTGTAATTAGAACGGCGCTGGTCAGCCATCGTATACAACACAATGTCTGAGCAGCATCAGCAGCACAAAGAGCGTGTAACAATAATGACGAGTCGTTTATTAACACCGATTTAAGGTCTCCAGACAAGCGCATATAGCGTGGCATAGCGAAGAGTCGTTTATTAGTTCAACTCGTTAGCCTACTGCAGGCCGGTAACGCACTCACTCGCTGTCGTCTCAGTCGGGTGCGGAAAGTAGTAAATAATTAATGCAAAAAGCTGACCAAACGAAGTTGGTTAGCGAGCCCGTTCGTGATTAATAATATCAGCGGACGAACTGATCAGTCTACCGCAGAAATAATGTCATTTTTTCGCCTTTGATCGATCGTTGTGAAACTTTGAGACATGATGGAAAGTAAATCCATGTTTGACGTTATAATTCAGGTCTCAAAATTCGGTAGGCTTTTCTAAAAAAAATGGTGGCAAAACATGCAAAATTTGGCTTAATTTTAGACGATTTTAAACTTTGGTGGCAATGGTTTTCGGAACGGATGGAGATATCCATCCAACATCGGAAAAAGTTACGATCAATGGCGGCTTTTCTTGCGTTTGGCGAAAAAAGTCCAATATACTTTGATCCACTAACTACAAAGTATGGCATGAGTTTAAACACACTAGAACATATTTTAATTTCTTTACATTGTTAAGGGAAAATACGTTTTGAATTAGGTAAAAATCGGCACAAAACTGGGGTCACAACACTGACACGGACACGGATGATTTAATATTATTCTGACGAAAGCTAATCACAAATGCATTGCATTGCACAGACAATGACCCCATACCGAATGTCGTAGGCTACCTTGCTACATAATGTTAGATTATTGATGTACTTACCGTGTCGGGCTCCTAGGCCTATGGCGCTAACGAGTTGGCACGATATTCCGCATCTGCACGGGTGGCAGCCATTTCCGCGAATACCGTAACGACAGAAACATCGCACACTACACGACACAGAATTATTTAAAGTCCGGCATCCCCTGCAGGCAGCTGACTCACCAATCGACATTAAAATTAATAACACCTCTGACATCGGTCTAAGGACATAAACAATATTATCAGTCGGTTTCAGTAAAATGAGGCTAAAGATCACACGTGACATTCACACGCCGAATACGAAACGTTTTGACACCATTATGCCTCATTTGTACATCTACAAGGTGGGCCAAAAACCGGACCTGTTTGAGCTCTGATAACTCAGCGACAGTTACCCGTAGAAAGGCGTGTGACATGTCAAAAGTTTTAGAATGTTGTAGGCAAAAAGGACCGAACTTGCATAGCAAATCGTTTAAATATTCTTTGCCTAATTTGCATAAATCTTTATTACCCCTGACAACCCTTCGACAACTGTTAGCACCGGCTGCGGCAAGCCCATGTTTGTACTCACGGCACATTATGATGCCAGTATCACATCACGACCAGCAAAGAATATTTAACAAACCGCCATATTTTGTCGAAATGTTTTGAATTAAATTTTTTCATCTACATTTGGTTAAAAATTTGTGTAAATTGGTTATCATTTGATTGAGTTACGAAAGAAAGAATAAGGGCGCCTTTTTACGAAACACCGTGTATAAGTTTACAAACAGATTCCAAGTAGCAACTGTTGACAGCAAGAAAAATACACTGAAATGAAACTACGTTTGAAAAATAAAAATAAATTCAACAACACAGTATGCTGTTAGCAAAGTCTCAAAGACGAGAAACAAGCACATAAACTATCAACATTTTTCAACAAAGTTACAATGATAAAGCGTTTGTGATTGGACCCAGATTATATTACTCAACCTGTATACCGGACGGGTGGGATAGCTAACGGCGTTCGGTTTTTTCATGAATTATGCCTAGACATGCCCATAATACGCAGTGCTTCATAAATCCCATAATAATGTTGCTGAAATATTAACGACATGGACTAGATATTACAGCGCGACGTGATCACTGATATACTCGATATTGTGGCATTTGTAGATAGACCATTTATAAAGCTTGAAAACGCATGCTCCCCAGTCTCATATCAGTTTTAGTGCTAGCGGCAGTTTCAGGTTTTAAGATGTATTACATTTTTTTTCTACATTTAAACTGGCAAGAGACGGACTATTTGGCGAAGACAATAACTAATCAAAAGATTACGAACAGTCAACACACTACAGTGAGTCATCTGTGGCATCTACCACAAAAATCAGAAAATGTAGGCTCTGCCATCTACTATCTGTACATTGAACATTTTAATGGCATTCGGTGTATTGGATGTTTTTCAACGGCATGTTTTCTATAAATTACGCTTTACTTACTTACTTTACTTACTTGCTTACTTTTGGTTTATTTTATTTATAGATTCGCTTACTACACGTATTCTCAACTTCAGTAATCATTTAAATACCGTATGTAAAAAGGTAAAGTTTAGTAGTTGCTATAGCGTTTATAACGTGAGACGAACTCGCGGCCAAAAGCGCTTTGACGATCTCGGAAGTGGCAGCTGGTTTGCATGATCTAATACCGCAGCGCACTATGCGGCCATCCATTGCCCGCGTAAACGAACAATTCGACCCGCAATTTACAGCTAGCAGACATACCACCGCCCCAATCAGCCACACTAGGCCTTCACCCCGTAGCCCGTAAGCTACTACTCATTTCCTGTCTCACGAAGGGTAAAAGACTGAGTTGGCCTCGGCACACAGTAGGCTAGCAACTTGCTCAAGGTTGCTTGCAAATACTTGCAAATGCAAATGTGGCTATATCAGTAACGTATTTGATCACTAATCCCAATATCTATTATAGCGGCGACGTCACATGGAATGGACGATAAAATGCACTGGCAGACATGCGACGCGTGAACCGGGTGCAGTGGCTCTAACGACTCCACGTAGGCTTATAATAGTGCAGTGATTAACAGCTAAGTTGAGACGGGAACAATAAAAGTCAAGAATAAACGTCTGACTTAGCGTGCGACTTATTGCACCGTGGAGAATATCTTCCGCGTACTTGGACTGTGTCTAATGTCTACACCGAAATGAGATGGATCATCTGCAGTGCTCTCAATGTACTGATATAAGAGCCGATTCGTTGAAAGATAAAATTTACGCCAGCAGACAAACGGCGAGTTATTTGAGATTAGCTTGATTTTGTTATCGTCGACAGAAAAAAAAATTAAAAAATATGTTTTCGAGTAAAATTTTTATGGACAATTTTATTTAAAATGTAATAAAATTTTCATTCAGCTAGAAACGTTTACGTTGTTAATTCCAATTATTTACACACGTAAAAATGAAATTCCATTGATGTCAAACTTGTAACAAAACTATTTTTTTACAAATTTTAACAATATTATGAAAATTTCGAGGGGTTCAAATGTTCAAAAGTTCACACTGGCTATCTTTATAGCAACTCGTGGCTTGCCTCTTTTTGTACTTTCACGTCTTATAGCAGTCATTTTATTTAACCTAGAATAGCTCCGATGCTTGGATTGCTCTTAATTTTTTTTCACTAGCTCACGCCAATCACCTGCCATTTCTGACAGGGTAAAGCATTGAGGATCATTACTAGTGATATCGCTGCTTAAATGACGCCTGGCCAGCAGTGCCTTATGAGCTAATCTCGGAAATGGTATGCCTATCAGCGTAATGCAGTGGCAATGTTGCGTATCATGTGCAACCACCCGTTGTCCATGCGCTACTGCTGCCTGAGTCCATTTCTATTTTATCTCTTATTTAATTTAACGAACCCAAAACACTAACTCATAGATACGACTCGAAATGGGCTGCACAATGATTCCACCCTCCCAACTGCGTAAAACAAAAGCCATTTGAGCTGTTTATAAATGCACTGTGTTTCATTTTACACGTGATTACGTTCAAAAAGTTTGCACAAATGTTTCGAAACATTTTCAACAAGATTGCTTATGACTTTAGATACTATAGGCAGTTACCCAGCTCCGTGAAGTTGACGTCTGGCATATTTTCAGTCCAGTGCAGAGTGTGCTAGGAGAAAATGTGAGAAAATGAGAAGATCATGGTGCCTGCTTTTAGTTGACTAGGCCATTAGTTGGCTGCGTGATTGATAAGGAAAGCATTAGCATTTTTGCGAGATGCTGTTGACGTTAAACGTACATCTTCTCTATAATTTATCTTCGTCTGGTCATTACGGCCATTCACCAGTCTCGGTGACGTCACTGCATACAGGATGCGCGCTGCTTTCAAATGCCAACTGAACGTTTCCGCTTGTCCGATCTCAGAACACTTTTTTGCACGGATTGAACGCGTGACGATTTCTCTTCTACATTCCGCGGCCTTTAATGCCACGGCTGACGATTTATCGACATGGCCGGGAAATGGATAGCCGCTGTTGGAAAAGGCAGAACAGTTATAGATATATATAGCCCTAGTAAAACATCAATATATTAATCAATTAACAACATCGACAAAGTTTCTTAAATCATTTGTTTTATAAAGCCAATCGCCCACAGTGACCACGAACATATGCCCTTCCATCCCACCGCATCCGATGTACATCGAACGTAACATTGCAGACACGAAAGTATTGCATGGATCGTCACAATACCCTTGTGCGTAGCACATTACATCTGCACTGAAGCGTTTCCTGTGATACCTATACGCTTACCAAAGTTACTTTCTTCCTAGCCATGCGAGCCGTCTGAGACATCAATAGTGTTAAATTCTTACACTTATCAAACTGCATTTGCGAATTTTTGGACCCGTTCTTACATCGCCGTATTTTCAGAAGTTTGCCGTTACTCGTTGTTTGGGCCAAATGTCAGATATCACTTCGCAATTTGTTAAATGCAATACACGGGCATATGCTAGGGTCATTTTGTACGATAAGTTTGTCTCTTTGTTTATCACACTCGTCGCCCACAGATGACATCATTTCCACTCCAGTTCTCTAGTGGACTCTCGTGATTTCTACGCGGTACACACAATTTTATATGCAAGAGTCTCTGGAAAGTCATCAAGGCATTACGCGTTAAATGACTCTGTAGCTGGTAGCTTTCTGTCAGCTAGAATCGAGCTATTAAAATAACCATAAGATCATTCTCAAGGGATGGCAAACACTCACACAACCTCTCACGCATATCACGACAGCGCAACAAGTGGCGATACTACACTGTGTTTCAAAAAACGGGCACCCTTTTTATTTCTTTCATAATTCACTCAAATGATGATCAATTAATACGAAATTTTTACCAGATGTAGCTGAAGAAATGCTAATTCAAAATATATGAACAAAATATGGCTGTTAGTTAAATATTCTTTGCTAGTTGTAATGTAATGCTGACGTCATAATGCATCGTGAATACAAGCTTGCTTGTCTCAACTGGTGCTGTCCCTTGTTACTCTGCTTCGATGGTGAATTTTATCTGGTTCATTGATGAAAAATTTTCATCATATCAGCAATAAGCAACACGGGAGCATGAAATCAGGCGCTTTGCGATTCAAAAACTCAACCAACTTGCAAGCAATGTGTGCTGGTGCACTGTCATGCTGGAAGGTCTA
>Ga0209367_1010734_pt1 | contig 12233 bp, 5 predicted proteins | sample WorMetLIZISLAND2_FD_187412 | JGI IMG/M metagenome (GOLD analysis project Ga0209367, IMG submission 187412) | Marine gutless worms symbiont microbial communities from Max Planck institute for Marine Microbiology, Germany - Olavius geniculatus... ... | reverse complement strand
TCTCGGTGATTTGACACTGCTGGTTGAGGGACAACTGGGACATGTGGTCTGTATGTGATCCTGCTAATAATTTTGGCCCATCATCAAGTAGGAAAACTAGTATCAAGTTTCTGTACGTTGTTATCTTTGGATATTTGTCTCGTGTCTCCTGTGAACCTCATCTACAGAAGTCTTCTAATATTTAGTTTTGTAGACTCATCTAACTAGTAGCCTGACTACAGAAAGCAGGCTGGCCAGTTAAACAAAATTATCAACTGATCATCTTCACACTTATTTCCACTACCGGTACTAAATATTATTAGTTTGTGCAGAAGTGAAAAACTTAGGTACCGGTTACTATAAACCCGAGTGGGTTTATTGAGCTTTTGAGTTATGTTTTTCAAAAAGGCTGAACTTAAACCTTTGCTGAAAAGTTTGTGGGTTGATCCATCTCAGTTTCTTTTGTTCCCCACAGCATAGAATATCCAAAAATTTGCACACTCAGGTTCTGATATTTGAGAAAGTCAGCCATAATTGAATATTTTATTATTAGCGAGCGGAACATCAGACTAAAATTGGATTAAGTTTGTGTGGGTTTTAGCAGGTTTTTAGGTGTTTAATGGGTTTACCCATTAGAGCTAAGTAGGTTTTTGGGGTATCTGTCTGGGTGTCTTAACGCTGACTTGTCTTGTGATTTGGTTCATGCAGAATCACTCAAGTTCTCCATTTGTGACTATGGCAGGTTTTAATGTGTGTGTACTTGTGCAAGGTGTACAGTAATGTGTAGGCTTACCTGTGTCATCTATTGCTTGAGTAATGTACGGCTGTTCTGTGTTACACGCTACGCCCAGCTCGGCTCATTGTAGAGCTAACTGAGGTGAGTATTTATGACTTAGCAGCACCAATCCTGTAGTGATCTGGGTCGTCATAAAACTTAATAGGCTCGCAAGGTATGCATTGCAACAGGCCCGGTCGCCTCTGTTTACCTGGAAACCCATGGTCGCACTCAGCAAAAAAGGAAACTCATGTTTGAAACTTTACACCAGCACGTGGTGGAGTTCGCTATAGTAATTTCCTTAAGTATGATGATTTGCTGCAAAAATATGATTGTCAGTCATGTTATTTTATAGGCTGTCAGCTCGTCACACCTCACACGATAGTGTGAGTGTTGTAAGGACGACCTTCAAAGTCTATGGGAAAAGGCAAACTTTGACCCTCAGCCAACCAAAAACCCCTGAACCGATCGTCACCAAATTTGAATGGCGTGATTAAGTCCTGGACCCCTACCATACCAAAAAAATTTGGGCTCAATCCACCCAGGGGTTTTTGCTCCCCATATAGGTGAAATATACCTGTTCAAAATTTACTACACTGTTTTGGTTATTCAACTCGCCTACAGGCGAGTCCGTTAGACCGATTTTTACGTCATATGACGCTGTTCTGCGCAAGGAAGTGCCTTTTTAATGTTACAAAATAAAAATTTATTTTTTGACTTACTCATTTGAAAGATTCGAAAAAATTACAATGGCCCCTATGGGGAAAATTTAAAAATTCTTTAAACTGTCATAACATCGGTTGTCTGCAAAATAGTCGTAATTTTTGGTTCTATGATAGGGGTTTCTTGGTCGGCCTAATTAATGGTGACATTTATATTTACCTCCGGTTGACCCCTATTGCATCTTGTTTCCATGGCAACGAAAGTTTGGACAAAATTGGCTATAACTCGGTTTGCATAAGAGATTTCGGTGAGATTTTTGCGCTGATAGGGGGTTTTTGGGGATGGGCCATCGAATGTCACCAATCGCATTTCCCCTGATCAACTCCCGTTGCCATGGCAACGAAATTTTGGACAGAATTGGCTATAACTCGGCTTGCGTAGGAGATTTCGGCAAGATTTTTGCGCCTTTAGGGGGTTTTCGGGGATGGGTTATCAAATGCTGCTAATTGAATTTTGCCCCAACCGACCCTTGTTGCCATGGCAACAAAATTGGCTATGCCTCAGCTTGTACAACAAATATCACCAAGATCCTTGCATCTGACAGAGATGCGACGAGCAGCAGTGACAGTGTAGTAGGAGCAGCAGCAATAGTAAATACATCCAACGTTCTGTACTCGACCGGAGGTATACTGCTCTGCCTTTAAAAAAGGTAAAAGATAAAGATACGGATCCTGCTGTAGCGCTTTTTACATGCGTTTTGCACCATGAGTATAGTTGTTCATCGGTGGCCTGGTCGGTCGGTGGATTATAGCCAGGTCTGAGATTGCAAATCACATTTAGCTGATTCCCCGAATCCTCTCCCTTCACCACCGAGGCATGCAACCTGCAGGCACGGGCCTTGGCTATGGAGTATGACTGTGAGCTGATTGTGTTTAAATGTGCGTTTTTACGTGCGTACTGGTCGCAAGTTTGAGTCGTGTAAGCAGAGCTATAACAAGTACCGGGGCGAGATTTTGCAGTGGTAGATTAGTAGTAGTACCGGTACTGTAGTAGTAGTAGTCCGATGATGATTTTCAAGGTGATTCGTGTTCGAGAAGTGTGAGCAGTTGTTCAGACGCCTGGTGGCCAGTCAGCCGTGACGCTTCACGTCGCTCAGTCCAGGTTGCTAATAGCTGCTGCATGTGTGTAGCAATAATTGTCACATTCCAGTCAGTAATAATTGATTGTTTTATAGCCACGGCTATTACCCTTGTGGCCGTCCGGCTGGCCGCACGACAAAGCGTGCATAAGTGTAGGCAGTGGGGCCTTCTACTTTGAAAAACGTAGAAACGACCGTTCCCTTTCAGAGCGTATGCGGGGTGCTCATCTGTCTGCGGAGGCGTTAAGCCCGTAGGTGGATGGTTCCGAAAGTTCGTGACGCACGGCCGGTGTGACACCAGACCGTGACAAGTGACATCAGAGACGCGTTTCGCACTTTTTTTCTCTGAGAATCTCACTTGTACGGCTCAGTAGTTCTCACTAGTTCTCACGAAAAGTGTGAAACGCGCAAGCAAGAATTCTACGAGAATTCTAACATGCAATTCTACGCTAGCCAATTTTATCCAACTCACAAGCAAGTGGGCGGAGCTAGCATAACGTAGCAAAGGAAAATCTTGCTCACAATTTCTCAGAGAATCTCAGAGATTCTCAGAGAGAACATAAGTGCAAAATGTGCCTCAGAGGCGCGTTTCGCACTTTCTACTTCTCTGAGATTATCTGAGAAATTGTGAGCAAGATTTTCCTTTGCTACGTTATGCTAGCTCCGCCCACTTGCTTGAGTTACGTCATCCAAATAGATAAAATTAGCTAGCGTAGAATTCTATGTTAGAATTCTCAGAGAATTCTTACTTGCGCGTTTCACACTTTTCGTGAGAACTAGTGAGAACAACTGAGCCGTAGAAGTGAGATTCTCAGAGAAAAAAGTGCGAAATGCGTCTCAGATCTACGGTTATCTCCCAAGTTGCAAGGCGTCACTGTCCGTCGTGTTTGTTATCGTTTGACATCAGAACGAGTGTGGAAGGTGATAATGGAAATGAATCTGACGTATAGTCTCACCGATACGAGCCTGGCAGTATAACCAGCGCTCGTGTTACTGCATAGAACTGTGTTTACGTCTATGCCTAAAGTTGACATGTAGGCTGTACGACTTAATTACGTAGTCGGACGTACGTGCCGTAATTGGTTATTTTCTGGGCTTGTCGTAACTGGTAACTAATGAGTAATGTTTCAGACCTATTTCCGTGATGACAGCTGATACGTATGATGACGGAAGCTACAGTGTGTGGGGGGCGGGAGTCGTGCATGCGCTGGTGCATCGCATGGTTAGTTTAGTAGTTAGGTCCCGTGGCCCTGTAGTGGTAGATATTTAATGCATAGTGTACTCACTGAGTCTAACTGGTTTACGATTCAGTCGCATCCGTCCACCGTTTACGATCTGTTGTTTCTATCTATATCTGCCCAGCACTGGACGATTCTGTGCTACTGGTGATGCGCAGAATAATAATTCGTTCGCCAGTATCGATTCCGTTCCTATCACGGGACTGTAGAAAACAGATTTCTCGGGTTTTGAAAGAGTATTTTTATGTTTTTAGACCGACGGCATCGGCGATGCCAGCTATTGCAACAGATGTGTCCGTAGCTTGGTCAGTCTTCTGTCCGTCTGTCGCCCTTGTGCGCCCTGCTTAAAAGTTAGACCAAACGACGTGCCATTTGTTACGCCAGTTTATGAGTAAAGACTTTAGATTCGAACTTAAACTTATAAAGTTAGTCAGTTGTTTTGAAAACAACTTTTTTAAAACAAATCTAGTTGTATTTCAAACTCCTGTAGTTCATTTGTAGTCGATGAAGGAATGCGTCGTTGGTCCGAGTGGCATTTGCCTAATTAATTCACGCTGATCAGAGAAGTGGTGCGAATACATTACCATACTGTGAAATACATTGTTAGCCGGGTCGTCGCATCGGTCGTCTGAACAATGGTACATACGACACTCGCGTGTTTTTCTGTTTGCAATACAATAGGACGTGATGTATTTGTCGTGCTCAATATAGTCTCTGACTGAACATCAGCCCTGCCCGCATTGTTAAATGTTATAGCTTTTTCCATGGAAAACCCATCGCTGAGCTACGCAGCGTCTCCTGCCATATGGGATCACACCGAGTTCCCTGCCACCGGACACATGTGAACGCGTCCCTTAACTTCAGGCACACAGGCCGGTACTCAATTTACTTGCCCTCGTGGGATGGATAACTGAGTTGAACGGATGTTTTACCTCTCCACGGTCAACCCATTCACGTACTGACCACTTGTCAGCGTCACGGTTGGGAATCGAACCAGTGACCTCACGATCACAAGTCCAACGTTCTAATTGTCATACTGCTTACTGGACACTTCAGACCTAAGACATTTCGGACCTAAATGAAACAATGCGTAATAATTGCTTTTGACTACAGTCGAACTTAACTACTTACTTATACGTACATAAGCTTTAGTCCTGTTATGTGAGAAAGTGATGTTTTGTTCGTGGAGTAGAAAATTAATGCAAGTAAGTCACTTCGTCTAGGTCTATAGCAGCTGACGCTTACTGGCTAGCTTGTGCGGCATTTTTTACGCGCGAAAGCAGCTACTGCTTTCAGCGCATCTTAGCCATCGCAATTCTGTCTGTCTCTCTGTCCATCCGTCTGTCACACGAGTGGATCAGTCAAAAGCGGTGCAAGCTAGGATCACCAAATCTTTACCGTCGGCTGTTTGGAAGACTCTAGTTTCAGAAACCATAAAGCTTTTCCATAAATTCTAAGGGGGTCACCGCAAACGAGGTCACTAAGTGACAGGGGGGTGGGCAAAATTTGTGATTTTTGGCCAATAGGTCACTGTATCTCAGTAACGGTGCGAAATGGGGCCTAGGTAACTATTAATCACTAATAGGAAGTCGTACACTGGCTCTCGATTGGCGCCGAATTCAATGACTTTGAATGACCTTGAACGCCAAAACAGGGGTTTTATGGTTTTTTTGGCGATTTTGGGCTGCGACACAAGTCTATATCATTCACAAGGTGGCGAATTTGGTATTTGCATATTTCCTTAGCGTGAACACGCCGATTTTCAGCTAAACTGCTGAACCGGAACTGCTATCGGCTTTCGTGCGTCTCATGAGCATTAGCTCAAATTTCTTGTGTTTTCAATGGTTACACACGTGCTTCTGGCGACTGATAGAAATTCTTTTTCATTGTGCTGCAGTGAGGCGATTTTAAAGCTACGAAACTGGCCTATACGCGTCAGCGTTCAACTTTCAGTAATTAGCTAGTCGACCCTTTATACCTGCGTCACTGCTTTCGTGTTTGACTCCATAATATACAGCTGTTATTCACTGGAACGTTTTGGTAGTAACAGAAAAGTATGTACTGAAAAATAGGTCCGAAGTGTCTCGTACTTTTAGGAACAAAATGTCCGGTTACCATTATACTACCAAGCCACGTTGCACTAAAACTAAATGGCTTAGTGACTGAGTGAGATTGATCATTGATTGATTCAACGTCTTAGGACGTAGTAGAAGCAAAGTGACCTCGCGTCCACGATGTCTTCCATCAAGTCACATGGCGCCGAGTCTGAGTCCTCAGTCCCGTAGTAGGTGTGAGTCTGCGGAATAGAGTACAGTACGTAGGCGAACTGATCGGTCCTGTGTGTACGGACTGGTGTATGTGTGTCAATGCGTGGAGCTGTGTATTGCGCTGTGACAATCGCATTCACAGCGTGCGTGGGAACAGCACGCTGCTATAGACTGTACTGTACTCCGTAGTACAATAATGCCTGCAGCTGGCCTATAATCTGGCTAGTCTGGTGCACTGACGCGTCATTCAGTCCAGGCCTATGTCCAGTGGGCCGCGGAGGCCACCCTGATTTGGGTGGAGACAGGGAAGGGAGGCCGTGGGGTTGTACGGCCGACTGGTTCAGTGCATTGATGAGTCTTTTAGCATTTTAACGGGGACGCTGAAATCGCGAGACCTGACAACGCGAGACGTACTGCATTATCGTAACATTAAATTGTATTTGACGCGTTATTCACTGCTTCGTTAAACATAGACGGTATACAGTAATACATAGATGACTAAGACAATTAAGACAAACTGATACCTACAGTTGGTATAACATTAATAGTAACAAAAAAACTTATTAGTGCGCAGATGCTCGAACACTGAAACAATGTCTCGCGATGTCCACCCTTGCTACATGGTCTCATGTTGTCCAGTCTCGCGATGTCAGGTCTCGCGTTTTCAGTCGCCCCATTTTAACGTCATATGCCTAATCCCTTTTATATGGCTGCCGTGGTTTCTTTCTCGCTGGTGGTGTTATTTAGCTGCCTATGCATGAGTCATGGACATTGTGCCAGTCGTCACGACTGTATGTGTAATTGTGTATGTGGGGGTCGTCTCTGGCCTACATGATGGTTACTTACTTATTCCAGACACTTACTCAGGCTTCGAACTAATAATGGCGATTGATAGTAATTAATAGCATAGTAGTGGAATATATACACCATCTTATATAGGGTCGTCGTGTTTTTAACTCTGGGCAGCAGGTCGGGTCAATGTTGAAAACGTTACAGCCTGTCTTCTATACCCGTTACCCAGGTCAACTCAACCTGGCCATCCCTGCGTGGGTAGCCGTGCATCGATTGTTGGAACACCCCGCGCGATGCACCAGCGCCGTGTGTGTGGTCTCGCGGTGTGAACTGGTGTCTGGTTGAGGGCTAAGGAGACGAAGATCATCGGCCGACTGTTTCTGTTATGCTGCTTCCAAATTTCGTACCAGTTGTTTTCGAATTGCGGTTTTCCCCATGGCACCCTTCGTTGGCTCCCTGACTCCAGAACCACCCAAACATGACTACGCTTTATTGCCCGCATGCTCTGTAGTATGACATGTGTCTCGTATCATATCTGCAGGAACTCCAGTCCTGAGTCTTGACCGCTATGTATAGATTAGATCGCTGGCGCCGATAAGAAGTGCTGCACTACTCAGTCCCGGATTTATTTAGCAGCATTCGCCCAGAACCAAACACCGCCGTGCGTTCCTGCGAGCTAGTGATTTACCTAGTAAAAAGTTAGGCCTACACGGAGTTATCACCTGGCTAGAATATTTAATTTGCATAATTATGTCCGGAGGAGATTGACCAAAAGTCAGAAAAGTGATGTCGGTGAAAATAGCTTTCTCAGGAAAGATAGCTTCGAAGAATCGGCGATATATCAAGCAGTGAGGGAATTTCGCAGATCCAAAATAGTAGTCGCCATTTCTTTGGTATAATTGAGGTCGACCTACGTTTCTGAACCAGTTTTTTTTCTTCAGTCAGAGCCGCAGAGTATGCCTGCAAAATCTGAAGAAAAAAAAACAGTGTCTGATAGTTTTTGTTGGCACCCGCAGTGAGTCAGTTGCAAGTTCTGGTGAGCATGTCTTGAGTCACGCGGCGCATTGTGTTGTCTGTACAATGACGTCATTAGTGTGTCGGCGGCGCCGGCGTTATTGCGTTGCCATGGTAACAACCTCTGTGCATCCGCCCGCTTCCTGTGATAGAGCCAGCACGGGTGTATGAGTCATTGAGTATTATCAGTTGACATTATCGCAGAGGTATCATCAGCAGGCTAACTGACTGGCTGTCCGGCACTCTGTGGCTTAATTGTGCTCCTCTATTATTAGCCGCATTCATTCCGAGCAGTTACTGCGTCAGCGTCGTGACGTCACGTGACACACCCCGTGACGTCGTTGCTCGTCTCAGCTTCTGCACGTTGTGGATTATTGTGTGGCTATGTTACGCGCCTTGTCCGTCCGTCCGTCTGTCTGTGCCACAGGAATGACCACTATATGGCCTTGGTCGTAGCGCTTTTCTGTCGTTTAGGCATGGCCATTCCTCGTAGCACTTTTTGTATATTTGTATCGGTTATGTGCTAACCGGTGGATGTATTTGCACTGTTGAAAAATCCTTCGTGAAATTTAGTTGCAGAAGAACTGCAGCACAAATGAGCGCTCCTTGATGGTTTTCTTCCAAAATCCACCCCATCCTCCCCCCCCCGAGAAGGTAACCTCATTACTGTCTTGATTCATACCCATAACACTTCTAAGCTTGCCTCGGCCCTTTGTATTAGAAGAAGAAGATTCCGCATAGACAGCTAGGTCCATTGCGAGGGAGTTCATCCCCTTGACGGCACTTTGAGCTGGCGAGGGCCAAGCCCAATTAAGCTAGCACACAGCCCAAGTCGGCCGGGTTAACCGACTGGATCGGTATACTTGCAGTCCTGGCCACAGGCCCTACTGTTGGGCAGAACTCGCCGTTTCTTCCTTAGCGATGGCCTTGACCACCGCCAGTACTTATTTTACCATCCTACAAAAGGTAGAAGGCTGAGTCGACCTAGTTGGCTGGCTCCGTACTGTAGACAGTCACCCATTTAAGTACTAACCGGGCACGGCGTAGAGTAACTTCGTCTCATCCGCGACGCGTTCCTATTGCGACGGTGTATAATGCTTCTCTGACGGCTGTGCCATGGATTCTTATGTACTTGGTCAGTTGGGGTTGCTCTGCGTTCTATGACTGCAGGCGAAAGTCTTTGAAGGTGCAGTGCTATACATACAGTACAGACAGGCAGGCAGCTTGAACGACGTCGCGTTGCTAAATAGTTGCACACGCGCGATATTATGCACGAAAAAACTAGAAAGCAGTCAGAGCCCGCACACCTCCGCCAAGGCAATGTTGTTCGCCTGGTGGCAGCATCATATTCGTTTTTGCAGCGTAGTTTCCCTTATGCCCCATTGAAAGCAATGGTAACGAAAATTTCAAAGTGATCCAGAATCCAGGATTCCTTCTGGATCACCCCAAAAATTGAATCACTGGTCGTTTTTGCCATTCCCGACATGCCCTCAAAATTTCAGAAAGATCCGTCAATAACTTTTTAAGTTATCTTGCTGACACAAAGACAGACAAAAACCGGCGAAAACATAACCTCCTTGGCGGAGGTAACTAAGCTTAATGCAGTATAAATCTACAAAAAACTGCAGATCTGCTACTTCTTTTGGCTACGCCCGTAGTCGTTTTTAAATGCTTATTATGTGGCCGTAATAATCGGCATTATGCATTTTGCTCGCCTGCAGTTTATCAGTCTGTCTACCGGATGGCTTTCTAACTGGAAAGCAAACGACCGTCACAGAAAAACCAAAATTGGTGTGAACTTACTCTAGGACAGAAGTAACCTGTTTGCGGGTTTTCATTTCAGAATGTCAAAGGTCAAGAGCACGGGACGTGAAAAGCCGCTGAGATCGACTCACATCATGTACCCGCATGTTTTCATACGGCCGGGTGGCTTGAGCGCTAAGATACACTTTACATGTCCACTGCACAGTTGAAACCATTGGTGACCGCACCTTTCCAGCGACTGCTGCATCGGTCTGGAACAGTCTGCCGGAGTCGGTCCGGTCGTCTCCGTCGTTGCTTTTTTTCCGCAGCAGACTGAAAACCGAACTTTTCGCCTGGTCTTACAGTCATGACTAACAACGTCTCATTGCACTGACTACTATTACGTAACTTCACTGTTTAGGCTTATTGTTACGTGTCCTTGTAGTCTTAGGACTTAACGCCACGCTAAAGTTAATTCGTCCTTCATCATCATCATTATGTCGTGAAGCTAGACTGGATTGATGCGATCATTATGATCATAGTTTGAGAAAACGCTTTTTCGTTTTTTTTGAAAATTCAAAAAACGTGACTTTTTACTTTTTTAAAAATGACCTGTCAAAAAAACGAAAAAACGTAATTATATCAATACAGCATAATCTTACCTGAATGTGCAAAATTTTCCATATACGGTAGACGTACGATTTAATACGGCTGATGGACAATCTGAAGTCGCTGGACTATCAAGAGACGACTGTTCAGTGGGAGGAGTGGGGACTGTCAGACGATGATGCATCCGAGTCTGAATATGCGGAAGGAGAAGTGGACTAACTATAACAGACTGTTTGTCTATAGAAGTGCTAACTTTATGTAGTAATACTGACAGTCAATAGTCGCTGCATAATAGGCCTACATGTAATGCCTTTTGTAACCTGACTCTTTGAAAGACTTTCCGCTATTTTATATATAAGCAAGTTTTTTACGTTTTTTTACGTTTTTTGCGTTTTTTTGAAAATTCAAAAAACGTGACTTTTTACGTTTTTTTGAACGGCTTCACACGTTTTCTCGAACTATGGTTACACCTATACACGGTTACTGGCGTAGCCATGGGTGCACTGGGGGCACGGTCCCCCCCCAAAAAAAGCTACTCAGTTATCCAGAATAGTGCCAAAATGTAATAAAACGATTAACTGCCGAATTTGTTTGGCATACCCTGAATTAGTATTCTTTCGGCTACAGCTGGATAAAAATTGCGTGCACATTCATTGCCATTCGTCTAAATTATGAAAGAAATAATTTGGATGCTTTTTTGTACTGGAACACAGTGGCATGCGTACTTGGCTGTGTTGCGAAGTAGCCAGATGAACAATGATTCCACACTCGTAGTCAAGACACATGTTCCAGAAATCTGTGACTGTGTCCTCGACTGGCAACTGAGTCGCTATGAACGCCGCTTTACACTGGAAACTCTACACACCGAGTCAAGTTAAATTAAATTAGGCCTAAGTTAAATTAAGTTTTAGTTAAGTTAAATTTAGCATCTCCGTGGCGGCAAAGTCTAAAATTGTCCGTGCTTTCGGTCACAGTACAGTCTGGCATACGTTAACGACGAGAAGAAAAAAAAATATTTTTTCTTATTTCGTCACATGTCGTCCTGTAATGTTACACAACAACTCAGAAATAAGCAAATTCAAACAGTGAACAGTACCATGACTGAGAAATAGAATGATGATATTGTAACCTAACAGAATAGATGGAGTTTTTTTCAGTAAAACGTTGAAAGCAAACTAAAAATGTACAAAAAACTATTTTTGACGATCCAATAAAATTTTTTTTAGAAAAGCGATGTAACTGAACTGAACTAAACTGAACCGAACTGAACGGACACAGTGCAGTTTTTGACGAACTGACCAGCAGGACGAGCCCATTGGTCACTGGTTGACGCGTACGTGCGCCTAGTCGCGTAGTCACCAACGCCGTTAGACGGTGCCTATTCTAATGCACTACTGCTTAATTGCCAATAGTCATTTTGTCAAAAACGAAACCATGTCAGTTCGGATTAGTTCAGTTCAGTTTATTTACGTCGTTCTGTACGCTTCTAGAGACGCAAGACATCATTGAAGCACAGACATTTAGGCCTAACCATAGTTGTAACAAAACATAACAAACATGCGACCCTTTAGCTACATGTATAGGGCCTGCACTTTTGGCATTTAGCGCTAATTAGGCCTACAATTAGGCCTAGACACTGCAGCTTGGTGGCGCAATGCTAGCATGCCGGACTGGTGACCGCGAGCGGTAGCGAGCGAGAAACGGGACAAGCGAGAACGAGCGAGATTTTTCCCGTGAGCGAGCGACAATACATACGAGCGAGTCGAAGCAAGCGAAATTTAAAACGGCACTTGATTTTTCACGCGCCACACCATGTAATGCTTCCCGCATCTTATGGTTATCGTCGAATCGTCTGTCTCTCTGTCGGTGTTTGTCTGTCTATCCGTCACACTCTGCGAGGGGCGACTGAAAATGCGAGAAATGAAAATTCGGCACCATCAAAAATGCAAGTCGTGAAAATACGAGACATGAAAATGCGGCACCATACTGCGTGGCATGAAAATACAGGTAAGGAA
>Ga0209367_1010733_pt1 | contig 12234 bp, 7 predicted proteins | sample WorMetLIZISLAND2_FD_187412 | JGI IMG/M metagenome (GOLD analysis project Ga0209367, IMG submission 187412) | Marine gutless worms symbiont microbial communities from Max Planck institute for Marine Microbiology, Germany - Olavius geniculatus... ... | reverse complement strand
AGGTTTTTTGGGGTGGGTGAAGGAACCGGGAGGGTGTGGGGTAGTAGCGGTAAATCGACAACCACTCGACTTAAACCCCCTAGCTCTGAAAACCTGGCGCTGCCCCTGGGTAAGATTGTAAGAAGATCATAGAAAATAAATTTAAACTTAGGCTTATATGCTTAACGCTTCAGTGATGCACAGCGGCGTCGTAGGTTAAAAAAGTAGGCGTGCAAAAAGTTGCAATTTTCCCACAGACACTGAAAATTTTCTACAATTTGACGGACAGTTGCAAATTTTCGACAGAAAGAGACTATGGCTGTCAAAATTTTAATTTTGCCTTTATTTTTGAACAAAGGGTTTTACCTCAAATTTTGCGTTTTTGATGTAGCCTACGCACAAAAAACATTTTAAAAAATTTTCAACAGCCCAAAATTTACGGTGGGCAACTTTCCCCTTGCTATCTTCTCCATGACATGACACTGCTAATATATGCACGCCTGGTATGTCGTTACACAGGCGTATATTACAACATTCATATTGAATTACTTCAATATGCATGTGATGGATTGCAGTTTATGAATTTATTGTAGGCCTATTTTAACGCCCTAGGGGTTTAATTTTTTGGGAAAAAAAGGAAACAGCTGGGGACAACGACGAATTCCCCTTTCCCTCCCCAACAAGATTTGACTTGTAGGCCTACGCTTGTACGGATCTACTGCACTTTTTGTTTGCAATTTCCTCCACAAGCGTCAACATCAGATTGAATGTCGTCTTTGACTGGAACATATTTCAGGTCACATTATTTTCTCGAGTAGCCTACCTATTGCAGAAAGTTGTTAGACCTATGGTTTAATCGGTAAGTCAGTGGTCAAAATTCATGCATAAAACTACTGTGGCCCTCATGGCCATATACCGTGGCCATGGAGACTAGGCCATTATACCGGTGACGCCAATGCTTATAAAATTGGGCCAGGCGGTCGTGTTGCTCTAAGTATCAGCAGGATGTTTTGCCCTTTTCACGTTTCGCCCCCAGCACATCAACGACTATATATAGTCTGGACGTTTTGCTTAAAAGACGTTTTGCGTTCTGGACGTTTCGCCCACTAAAAACCGTGGCGAAAACGGACGGATGTCGAAGGCGACAGGAAAAACGTCAGACGGGCGAAGACAAATGGACAGCGACGACGAACGGGATGGAGAAGACGACGGCAAAGACGACGTCATTCTCTCTCTCTCTCTCTTCCGTCCTCTTGCCATCCGTCCGTTTTGTGAGCGAAAAGTCCAGTGGCGAAACTGCTTTAAAGCGTGATGTCAATGGGGCGAAACGTCCGTAATTCTTGTTGTCTGTGTAGCTGATTGATTGGAGGCCAAAAGACGAGAAGCTGATACGTGCGGTAAAGAGCTGTTCAACGCAGACAGTGAGGAGACTGGTTGGTGCTAAACGCCTGAGTCTACTGCAGCGAGCAACAGCTTATCCTGATAAACTCGACCCATCCACCGGCTCCACGGCGTAAGTTCAGCCAGGGCTAGAAAAACATATGTTCGTCAAAATCTTTTTTAAAGTTTGCAAAGCTTTTCATTTTTAACGTTTTTTTAGATTATAATATACAGAAAAAAAACCGGAGCACAAATTTTAAGAGTAAGAAAGAAAATCTTGTAGGCCTACGCTTAGCCTACACTATTCTACATGACATCGTTACACCGTTTTTTCTTGATTGTGGCTTATGTATTCTGTATGTTGCAGGTTACATTTGGCTGCGTCGAAGGGATGTCTTGAGATCGTCGATCTGTTTCTGCGTCTTTCCACCACTGACATCAACGTACGCGACATCTACGGTGCGTAACGGTGTGTACGCCGCAATTTCTTGAAGGCCCGTCGACAGGGGAAGCAGGGTTAAGTTACCATGGGCCCGCGACGCTTGCGGGCGTCGCTCAAAAATATAAAGTAGGCCTATACCAGAGTGCGCCATTTTAAAAAGAAAAATTTTAAAATTTTCTCACCAGAGGGGCTTCGAGAGAAAGTTTTTCCCGGCCCCTCTGTGGCTGTCGACGGACCTGTTTTTTGCAGACATTTTCACTTTCGCCCCACGTGCGTTTTTGCCCTTCCCCCCGATCTGTCTTACGGACAACAAAACAGGACAGTATTGGCAGATCTAGGCCTATAGGTGTGCATAGGCCTATAATGAGCGGTCGCCACCCCCTTCCCATGACGTATCATATGAAATGACACTTCTGAACGCATTATTTCCATTTATATCCTCAAATTTAGACCCCACTTCAGCTTAAGGGGGGTGCATTTGCCTGACCCCGGTGCGCCATGGGCTCTGCCTCCTGACCGTGCTGGAAGAGGTGGAAACGGCAATAACCTAATCAATATAATAACATATGCGCATCCATTATCGTCATCGTGTCGTTAGATCAAAGTGATTCAACGTAATAAACATCCAGGCATCAATCCAAATACGGCATTCTACATGTATGTTCTACATTCATTTACTGTTTTTTACAATATGCTGCAGCCAAGAATGTATGGCAAGCTATAGCGCACGATCACGCAGTAGGCCTATATTATAGCCCGCAGCAGTGAATAAGTAAGTAAGCAAGCAGTAGGCCTAATATTACTTATGATGATTACTACAGCTGATGCAGTAGGGTATATGCGCCTATACTTGATTGTCCGGCTACAAGACTGTGGCAAAACCAGAGATTCTTTTCAGCAGTAGGCCCTGGGCCTACAGCAGACAGCCAATAGCGTCAGTCGTGGCCAAAAGGACGGAGGAGTCCATCGATTGCTGCCTCCAGCGGTGTCGTGGATTAAGAAAGTTGCAATTTTTCGACGGACACACTGGCAATTTTCGACGAAATTCTGAGAGACAGCTGCAAATTTCTGACAGTGGAAATTATTAGTGTTCAGAATTTCTTTTGGACATGTGACGGAGGCCGGTAGGTGCATGCTTTATGGGGTGTTAACACGATCCAGCAAACGTTCAGCAAACTTCCAGCAAATGTATTCAAAATACACGTGAATTGCTGGACGTTTGCTGGATCGTGTAAACACACCATTAGACTGGATGTGCCATTGCCAATAATTGCGATGACAGGTAGGTCTACATGTACATTGGATGTGTGGACCATATACACGAAACGCCATGAGCATTCTGCGTGCCTTACACAGCGACAGTAGACCTACGCCTAATTGCTTGCCAGACCTATGATGTGCCAATCAGCATTTTTATATACGGTACACAACCGCATAATTAAGGTCTATACTCTACAGATTGTGTGGCTCAATGGCTTAGTTAGGATTTTCTCCGACGGGAGGCGAACGGTTTCTCCATTAATAGGTTGTGTCAATTTCAATAAATCCGTGCAGCACGTTTAGAGTGTCCTCGTCAGTGGCGGACCCAAAAATTGCCATAAGGGGGCTAAAGGCATAAAGGCTAAGGGATGGGATCTGGGAAGGGGCTATGCCCCCTCCCCAGAAAAATTTTGAAAATCTTATGCGAAAGTAACGCATTTTCGTGCAAATTTTTCACTTGTTTCAAAATGCATTCAGTCAATAGCGGGGGGCCCTTGATCTTTGCAAATTCTCACATTAAAAACATCCCAATCAGACTCGTCACCAGAAGCGCTTTGCAATCGCGGAAGTGGCAGCTGAGTGGCATGAGCTAATGATAGGCCTACTGCGGCGCACTATAGGCCTATGCTACCATGAATAATTTTGACCGCTCTGCGAACAATTGCTTCCGCGGTGCGGCCAGCAGACATACATGTACCACAGCCCTTATCAGCCACATTAAGCTTTCACGTACTAGTTCAAAAGCTTTTAAGTAAGTAAGTAAGTAAGTAAATGATTTATAAAGCGCCAAAGTCTCAGAAAGAATCAGGGCGCATAGGATGATTTACTTACTTACCGTCCTGCTAAGGGTAGGAGGCTGAGTTGATCTAAGCACATGGTAAGTTCTTAGCACTATACAGGTTCGCTGCAGTGCGTGCGCCCAATTCCTTGACAGCCTGCATTGGCGTAGGCCTATTTTGTATAAATTTATAGGAAGAAGTGCGCTGCTGTGCGCCTCAAGAAACGCCCACCATGACGTTGTCGAGCGTCTGCTACAGGTTACTTTATATAGTTCATCTTTTGTATTTTATGATTATCTTTGTTTCGAATTTCGTAAACCATAATGACATTGACCACGAGTTTACAATGCTCGATATGGTCGATATTCTTTGTCACTATCGTACTCTTTTTACACAGCTTTGGCAAACTGGAAACTCACGTTATAAAATGCCAAACTTAGTTGCATAAAACTGGGTGAAAAGTACAGCATAACACAGAAAATGATTATAAACACAATCTTCGCTGTTTTTACGAGCGAAAGCAGCTACTGCTTTAGCGCGTCTGTCCGTCTGTCTGTCCGTCCGTCGGAACACAGGTGGATAAGTCAAAAACGGTGCAAGCTAGGATTACCAAATCTTCACCGTCGGCTGCCCGGAAGTTTCAGAAAACCTAAACCTTTTCCACAAATTCGAAGGGAGTCACTCTGAACGAGGGCGTTAAATGAGAGGGGGTATGAAAAATTGCGATTTTAAGTCGCTGTATCTCAGCAACGGTGCGAGATAGGGCCTAGGTTACTATTAATCGCTAATAGGAAGTCGTAGGACCTACACTGGCTCTCAATTATTGGCGCCGAATTCAACGACCTTGGATGTTTTTGGCGATTTCGGGCTGCGAGACACATTTCGAGAGCGAATTGCGCCGAAATCAATTAAAATAGACATGGACAAGCTGCATGTGAAATTTTCACCATTGAACGTAGATTTCGACGGTCTCAGTCTCGATTTTTGTAGGTTCATGGAAACCTGCGCACTAGAGCGTCAAACAGCGGTACCCCCATAGAAGTCGTTATTTTACCATTGCTGGCCAGTTTTTCGTGAAAACGGTTGCAGACCACCTTGGTCATGCTGCCCATCACAACAAGCACTAGTGACGAGCTTCTGAGTCGTATCAAGATCGATGACTGTGAAAGACCCTGAACTTCCAAAATAATGGGTTTTATTATCTTCGCCAGTGGAACGAATTGAATTAGAGGAGATTATGAGATTGGCCGTTCTGTCCGTGTGTGTGTCTGTGTGTGTGTCTGTCTCTCCGTCTATGTACACGAATTGGCGCAGATATGCACTCTAACGAGCGCCTTCTAGTTGATTTTTGCGATCTTCGGCTGCAGCGCACACTTTAAGAATGAACTGCGACGAAATGGCTGGAGATAGACTGACAGTTTGCGACCAGAATCTGCTATAGGCTTTTGCGCGTCTTGTGAGCATTAGCTGAATTTTTTTTTGTTTTTCTTTGTTTTATCGTCATGAACACAACTGAGTTTAAAACCTAGTACACACCACATTACCGCGGACGTACTGTGAAAGGGTTTTACATGAAGGGGTCTATCCGCATGTATTAGCAAAAAAACAAAACTTAACTTACATAAATCTTTCAGAACGGCATGCTGGCATTTTCTTAAAGATTTCACATTAAATCTATGAAACTTTGAGAGGTTTTGAAGTGTTCAGCGCGTGTCTACATGTGTGAATGTCAGAATGACGCAGACGTTGACGTCATTGATTGCGACGGCTGGTCAGCGCTGCATCACGCCTGCTTCGGCGGCCATCTTGGATGTGTACAGTTTTTGCTGCTCAACAAAACACCGCTTGACATCAAGGACAAAGTGCATCTAGGCTTTTTATTTCGATCTATGCGGGTGTAAAAAATAAAGTCCTTCACGACTCACGAGCCATAAAACCGATAGAGCGTTGCTGCCAGTCGCGGATCTCCGTTTCCTTAGCCTTCAGTCAGTCATTTAGGCCTACACTGCGAATACGAGGCTAAACATTTATGGAAAAGAGACTCACATCGTGCGTCCATAAGCTAGAACCGATTTTAAACATCATACTATCGTTTACAGACAGAAACGAGGAAGTAGGGCCTACGTTAAAACATTAAAAACGGATGAACATTAAGCAAATAAAACTAAACTCAACGCGCGTAGAGAGCGATGTAACTAAATTGAACTGAAACAAACTGACCCGGTTTAGTTTTTGCCGAACTAACAAATGGGCAAACAGGGCGAGCTCACTAGCCATTGGTTGACGCGTACGTGAGCATAGTCACGTAAACTACCGACGTCGTTAGACGGTGCCTACTGTAATGCATTACTGCTTGCTCATTGGTCAGTTCGTCAAAAATCAAACCATGTCAGTTAAGTTCAGTTTATTTTCGTCGCTCTCTACGCACATTGAGGGTTTTCTCACTGCAGCTCGGCGTGTTGTGTTTGAATGAGATTAGCGCGGTCGCACATCACTAATGGAAGCCGCGAGCAGAGGCCAAGCGTCCATTTGTCGTCTGCTGCTTCAACATGGCGCCAAAATCAACCAAACCGACAACAATCACCGGTACAGAATGACTAATGTCGCAAGTGTTTATGGAGCTGGTTCGACGAGTTTGGACGACGAGCGCTCGTCCAGCGCTCGACGAGCTGGCTTAGTGAGTTGCCATGTCGTCGTTTAACATTGTCGTCGTGCAAACATTGACGAAGCTGGCTCGACCAGAACTCGTTTAGCGCTCGTCATGCGCTCGTCGAAAAAATCTTTGTTCAGCTAGCTCGTCGAGCCAGCTTAATCGTGTAAACGGGGTATTAATTAGTCATTTGATGTAGGCTAGATGGCGCCACGTTATTTTCTAACGTTGATTCAGATAAATAGAAGTTTACGATAAGTTAACAGATAAATTACGGGGTAATGTAAAGAATGAAACAACGTTGATTTGTGCCAAATTAGGTGCCGATCTAATCGGAGTTCCTATAATTACAAGCCATAAACAAAGTGAGCTCGTTTTGCGCCACCCTGTAGACAGCGTTTGATGGTGATAACGCGTGTTCAGGAGTGCGTTGATGCTGGCGTCGGAGCGAGGCATGACCGCCGTCTGTGACTACCTGCTGTCATGTGACGCTGACCTCAGCGCCTTCGACCAACAAGGTAGAGCAGGGCATTTTACATACAAACGGAGCACCTATTTGGGTGCCCAGTGGTCTATAATGGGTACCCATTCATCACAATATGGATGCCCCTGCAGTAATTGGAAAATTACGCCCAGAAAATCACTAAATAGGCCTATGCTCAAAATCTATAGACGATTCCACTCCAATAAGTCCACTCAGTTGCCAGCTATCCACTAGGCTGTTATCTGCTACTCGGAAATCGTTTAGCGTTTCTATAATGCACCATTAAAGGAAAGGAAAAGGAGAGGAAGCAACGGCAGGAAAAAGTGTGAAGGGAAGAAAAAAAGAGACGGGGCCCTGAATGATTTTTTGCAGAGGGCCCGAATTTTGAAGTGACGCCACTGTATGGGGTTTTTAGACTCTTTACAGGTCCAGCAGTGGTCAGCATTTTTACCGAATAAATGTACAAAACATCAGTCTATACACTTGTTAATGGCGACATGCAATGACTGACACATAGAAAACAGCGAAAATCATTAAAAAGGTGATATCACTTACCATCACATCGCCTAATTGTCAACGTGCTGCTGAATAATATCACCTTTTCATGATTTTTGCTGTTTTCGATGTGTCAGTCAATGCATGTCACCGTTAACAAGATTAAAGTATAAACGGATGTTTTATACATTTTTATTTGCTGTTTTATTACAAAAAATAATGTTTTCCCGTTGGTGGTCAATTATAATCCATCTGTTTTTCACGGCTATGAAAACACAGAGCCTTAAATATTTTGGGATCACGACCTTGACCTTTTGGGATTACGTTATGTCATCGGTCACTCACGTGTCCATTGGACTCGGCGTGGGCACTTTACTAGGACTTCGGGAGACGATAGATGCCACTGCGTTGAGTCACTTGAGTATGACCTCATTTAGTCTATTTTCAAGCTCCAATTTATCGTTCGCCTGATTTTGGCATTTAACTACGAAAAGTCGAATATCACCAAAGTGGGTGCTCATTCAAAATTCCGAAAAAATGCCCTAAAGTACCGTGAGCCTGCTGATCTTGATAACTGCGAAAAAATCGTTCGCGACTTTTTCAATGATCTAGGAAACGTTCCATTACATTTCGGTTCAGTTCTGTGCGCTCCTTGACGAGACTGAACAAGTAATTTGAGCAAAGCTCACGAGACGAGCGACAGCCTTAGCAGTTCCTTTTCGCACATTGTCTTGGTCTATTTTCAGTCATTTTGTCGCAATTCACCATTGAAGTGTGCATCACAGCCGAAAATCGCAAAAAAAATCATCAACACTCACTAGCACCCCTTATTTTGGGGGTCCAGGGTAGTTAAAGGTCATCGAGGTAGATATCCAATAAAGCTCGTCACCGGTGTTTGTTATGATAAGCAGCATAATTACATCTATGCCTATCTGCAACTGGTTTCACGCTAGACGAGCCAATATCGCAAAAATATTTAATTTCTACAGGGGTACCCCTCTTTGACGCTCGCGTGCGCAAGCCTCCTTGAACCTAGGGGGGTCGGGACTTGGACTGTTTGATGCTGAAAAATTTCATTTGCAGGTTGTCTTGGTCTATCTCCAGCCATTTCGTCGCAATTCACTCTTGAAATGTGCGCTGCAGCCAAAAATGCGAAAAAAAATCGCCAAAACTCCTCTTTTGGAGCTCAAGGTCGTTATGAGCACGTGTCTTCACAACGTCAGTCCTGTTTATGACATTGGGACGAAAGAAGTCATTTGTCTGTTCGGATCTATGCACAGTCCGACCAGACAAATGATTTCCTTCCCAATGCTTCGACACAACGACGCGCATCTTTTACATGCTCGACGCCGGAATGGATTGCGCGAAAATGCTCACATTAGGGCCGCTATATATCACTTCATTTCAACGCCCTGGCAGCAAAAAATGTGCCGGCACATCTCTTGATATTGCTGATTTAAATAGACAGACACTATGCAAATAGCAAAAAACGACTAGTCTGACAAGTAGGCCCCCTAGGCCTAATCTAATTCGTGTTCGAATGGAAACAAAGAGCTAATTTTCCGATAAAAGACTGTCCTCTGCAGTTTCAGATACACGGTGCTAGCGGAAAAATATTACATTTTTGTCGAAAAAATTTTACACAAAAACATTAGCGATTACCCCACACAACTTAGAGAGTAAGTATTAAATGAGTCTACTTCGTTGTTTTTTTTATTTAGGCCTATCTGGGGTGCTCACACTTAGAGGAATGCTCACATTAGCCGCACTTCCCCTAATCATCGTAGGCTAAATGTGTAACTCATTCAATCATTCGTGCATAATTCATTTGCTTCTTCATTCATTAATTTACATTTTGTTAATAATTTTGTTTTTCTGTTTATTTGCTTATTCACTTGCTTCGTCAAATCGCTATTTTTTATATATGCGTTTTTTCCGTAATTCATTTATTTATTGCAGGTCGAGATGCATTGTGGTACGCATCGCGGTCAAACAACAGTGAAACGTTGTCCTTACTTCAGCGAGCTGTGCAGCGCCGCTCAGGAGGTATAAAGCCATATTACAGTACATGTACAGGGTGGGCCAAAAAATGGCACAATTTTTTTATACGCCAATAACTTAATTCAGCAAATATTCGCGATTTTCGACATTTTGTCACTGCCGAAATCCGGAGGAAATTTGTAGTAGCACTGTCACTAAAACTCCCACCACACCTGAAGTGTGTCGCTACACTACCTAGTAAAATATCAGTGTCTTAAAGCAACAACTGAAAACAAGACGATATCTGTAACAACACATTGTAAGAAATTAACAACTGGAAACAACCTGTTTATTGTCTTAGTTATTGTCCAAAGTAACTGTCACATCTCGCAGTTTTTACGCATGACGCCACTGATTAAGACTCGGCCAACGAAATGCTGAGTCTGCTCCACTCAGCGACGATCGCCTGCTTTATCTGGTTGTTTGACGTGAATCGTCGACGTTGATAGACCATTTTATAAAATGCATCAGCATAATCGACAGCATTTAAATTTCGGCTGTTTGGGGGCCACAGGTCAGGCTTGATCAATCACGCAATAGATCAGTACCAGCTTGAGTGCGATGTCTGACATTTCATCAGGTAGTGTGTATAGCAACACATATGAGATGTGGTAGGATCTTTAGTGAGAGTGTTACTACACATTTTCTCCCGATTCCGATACTGAAAGAATTTTAAAAATCGGTTAATATTTGACAAATTATTGGCATATAAATACATTATGCCATTTTTTGGCCCATCGTGTACATGTAGGTTATAACTTTGTTAATTTGGCTATCTTCTTACTCTAGAATTTCAAGGTCGTACTTAGAAGTCAAGGTCATATGGGATTTTGCACGTTTTTGGTGTGCGTAATACTGCAGATAGTACTTAGTCTTCCTTCCACGGCTAAAAGATCTGTTGTTTTCGTTGTTGTTCTCAACTATTGTACTGAATAAGTTGTAGTGCATTGTTACCTCTTTGTGTCTGTCGGCTTTGCAGAAATGATCTTGCGCGAAAAACTTGGCGAGAAGTCAACTACTGCGAATGAATTTAACTGCAGCGATGCGCGGTCGTCTTCGAACCAAGAGATCGACTCGCTGTTGAAATCCAAGTCCGCACGTTTCACTAAGCACGACAATGTCGACTATACGAAGACTGGCATCGTGCGGCCGGGATGCGTTTCCAACAAAGTACCTGCTATAGATACGGACATCAGCACGGTCTCGGATTGTTGTGAAGCGGACTTTAACAACAATGAACAATCGAGTAGAGTTAGTAAGCCTACTACTTCCGAGAGATGTCAAAACATTCGTAGTGTCCATATCTACGACGTCGTTCAAAAGGACAAAGACATGGGATTGAAGTTGATTCCTCGAAGTTTTGACGACGATGTTGGCAATGGTTCCGAGATAGGCCTGAGTAAAGTTAAGCTTGACGTTGCCGAGACCAGCCGATATAAAGACAGGGAAGAGAAAGACGTGAACACGACGCTCAGCGATGTCGAGAAAAATCTCGGCAAGGAGAAAGACTTGAGAGCGGTTCTCGCGAACGACCAAGGCATGTGCACGGCTGTTAAAGGTAATCTCTGCGAGGATGGAGATTTGACGACAGTTTCAGCTAGCGTTGAAACGGCCCGTAGCAAAGATGAAAATTTAGTGACGGAAGAAGCAAAACGCGATGCAAGAACTGCCGACCCGAATTGCTTGCTCCTCAAAACACCGGATGAATGTTTGGTATGGCATAACTTGTCGTTATTAACGATATTCTGTTACCTTCGCCGAATGAAAAACTTCGTGTTCTACACCTGTTTATTTGTCCGTTTGGCTGTTTGGTTTTCCTGAAGATGTCTGAAAAGTTATTAACAGAGTTCTATGAAGCTTTCAAAAGAATGGGGCTAAAAATCTTTTCTAAACACAGGACTTGCCATTTGGAAATAAGAGGCGATTGAAAAATCGATCGCGCCGCACAGGGTAGGCGATCGATTCTGACGGGGTCATATAGTGAGCCTATGAAAACTGTAGAGTGCTCGCTAAGATCAGGGGTCCCTGCCCCTTAGCGCCATGTAGCAAGCGCTCCCAAGTCGCATTAACCCCTCACCTTTTTAGTCCGCCCGGAAGGACTTATGTTTTACGCATGATGTTTTTTTCCGAGCAGGAGATCTCCGAGATGCGTGGGCCGACCGGCTTGAAATTTTGCACGATGGTCAGTACTAGGCCGAATTTTATAATGCCGGTCCAAAATTTTTTTTTGGGGGGGGCGCACTTTAAAAAAATTTCAGGGGCCAAAAACATGCAAAATTTAGCCAGATTTCGGACGACTTCGAAGTTCGGCGGCGAATGTCTCCGAAACGGATAAAGATATTCAAAATCGGATTTTTATTCCGTCTACCGCGATTCCTCCTGCGTTAGGCGAAACAAGTCCGGTGAAGTTTGGTCCAGTGACTTTGGAGATCTCGATGTTGAATCGTACCCACCCAAAGTGCATTTTTCGGAAAAACATATTTCGGCCCCTAGGGGGTGCTGCGCCCCCAAATTTTTACACGCGCTAGAGAATGACCAAGTCTTACTAGCGCACCCCCCACCGGGGGCGGGGCCCCCTTACAACTTTTTTTAAAGGGGAGTCAAAAATTGGCTTAAAATGCAATAAAGGAGCGCTTATAACTTCGGAGTTAGGGGGTATAGCCCGACGAAACTTTGGCACTTGACGCGGCTCTAGGTTGGGGTGTTAACGCAAGTACGAAATTTG
>Ga0209367_1010732_pt1 | contig 12234 bp, 9 predicted proteins | sample WorMetLIZISLAND2_FD_187412 | JGI IMG/M metagenome (GOLD analysis project Ga0209367, IMG submission 187412) | Marine gutless worms symbiont microbial communities from Max Planck institute for Marine Microbiology, Germany - Olavius geniculatus... ... | reverse complement strand
TTCAATAACAGCTTTATTGCAAATTGTCCATAGAGTGTGCCAGTGAAAGAATTTCGAAAATCGGTTAATATTTGTTAAAAATATGGACCGTTACAAAGTGGGACGTTTTTTTTGAGACACAGTGTAGTAACAATCACGGCTTGTGCGATAGCAACAAGCTGTTATATAAGCGAGGTGCCAAGTCAATGGGAAAGCCAAAAATTCGACCCCCACTGCTCCCACATTTTTAACCGATCTTTCTAAACTCAAAACCAAGAAAGATATTCGGGATACGACCCTTCGTGCAAAATTTGGTTGATGTGGGACGACGGGAAGAGGTCTGCGAAAATGGCGAATTTTGGCTTACCCACTTTTGGTTCTTTCTTTTTTTGTAGTCTTCGCGTCGCGTCCAGATCACACCATAGGACCGATCACGACCAATGAGGGCTCAAAACGCGTGTTTCTGCGCAAGGAAGTGCTTTTGGGGGTCTCCATGATAAAAGGAGTCAAAACTCCCCAAAACATGATTTTTGGAAGCCTGAATAGGCATTTTAAGCCAAATTTGTGAAATTTTCAAATCGCGATATCTCGAAAAGTATAGACTCGATCAACACAAAATTTGAAGGGCAAGTTTAGGACCGCAAACGGGCTTCGTGGGTGATCCGGCGTTACAAAATAATAATTCAAAATGGCGGCGGCCGCCATCTTGGATTTTTGCACAAACACTAATAACTCAGCTGCCGTTTGAGATAGATAAATGAAATTTTGCAGTAGTGTAGGAAATAGGCCATGTGACTAAAAGTGGCAATAGTAGTAAAATTCAAGATGGCGACGGCCGCCATCTCGAATTCAGTTTATCGCCCATAGCTCGCTTGTTATTGCATATATTTGCAAGAAATTTGGCATGCAGACTCACTTCACGGTCCTACGTACGAATTGGCTATAATATTGAACAAAAATTAAATTGCACAAACACTAATAACTCAGCTGCCGTTTGAGCTAAATTAATGAAATTTTGCAGGAGTGTAACCAGTTACTACAGAAAACAAGTGGTATGACCAAAATTGGCAACAGTAGTAAATTTAAGATGGCGGCGGCCGCCATCTTGAATTCAGTTTATCGCCCATAGCTCGCTTGTTATTGCGTATTTGCACGAAATTTGGCAGGTGGACTCATTTTTGTGGTCCTACATACGAACTGACTATAATACTAAACAAAAATTAAATCCAAGATGGCGGCGGCCTGTTTCTCTGCGTACAGACAAAATATCTAAAAAAATAATAAACCTACTTTCGCAAATTTTTGGAGAGCTATAGTTCAGGCCTAAAACCAAACAGTTATATTCCACTGGCAATTCGGATCATGATCCGGATCTGTTAATGACAAGACTGGGTAAAAATCTGTGTTTTCCCAAATAAAATATATATAGAACAAGCATACGTACTCATGTTATCGACGTCAACCCAAACGTTGAGGCCGTTCTGCTTGAGACGGTCGCGGATCGTGAGGATTGTGGGCTTGGAGTCCCACTGGTAACTGATAAAGACGTGACCACCACAACTTGACGGCTGACCATCAGTGCAGTCTTCAGCAGCACAGTAAACAAACAGATTAGCAATCTGAGGAATCAAAAAAAAATGAAAATAATCAATAAATGAGTCAACAGGTGAATAAATGCACACATGAGCAGACGAATGAATGGATAAACAAACAAACAACCAAATTAAATTAATTAATCAATCAAAATCAATCAAACAACCAGTAAATCCCTGCGCCCTGATTCTTTCTGAGACTTTGGCACTTTACAAATCATTTACTTTTATTTACATTTATTTCAGCGTAGTGTAGTGGTAACGCGTCTGATCCGATCAGCAAAGTTACTGTACGCCGGGCCCGATTAATACTGCGATGGGTGACTGCCTGTAGGCAGGTAAACCATCTCGGGATGTAACCAACCGCCTAGGTCAACTCAGCCTTCCATCCCTCCGGGGTAAATAAATCGAGTACCGGCCTATCTGGCTGGGGTTAAGGCGGGATGCGTTCACCTCTGTCGGGTGGCAGGTAATACAGTGTGATCCCATATGACAAGTGACGCTCCATAGCTCTGAGATGGGTTCGCTCATTAAGAGCTATATTCGCACCTTTAACCTTTAACCTTTAACCTTTACTTACTTACTTACTTACTTAAATCAATCACTCACGTTCATCTACAAAGACGAGCAACATGAGTAACAATGGTCACATAAGGAGGCCCGTCGAGAGGCGGGAGTAAAGGAGGGGGGTAAGTTAGCCCGGGCCCCGCGACGTTTGGGGGTCCCGCCGTCGCTCAATAATACAAAGTACACCAAAATGCGCCATTTAAAAAAATTCAAAAATTTTTTTTCTCTCTCTCTCATTCCCGGTCATGGAGGCGGGTCACCACCCAATCCATTCCAGGAAGTCCCAAAGGCGTCGAGGATCCGTGCTAAATTTTCCTTCAAGTTGGATATCCGTCCGGGCCAGGTCGTGAGCTGGACACTGTAGCACCAGGTGCTCTGCTGTCTCTTCAGCGCCGTTGCAGTGTGGACAGGTGGCAGAGTCCCGGCGTCCGATACGGGGCAGATATCCTGCCAGCAACGGAGAATGACCAGTGCGCAGCTGGGCCACCGTGACGCACTGGTCCCTGGCCCAATCTCGTTGCCAGGGCTAAAACTGGTTGACACTGCCAGCGAACACCCTATGGATTCTGGCATGAGGGTCGCTGCGGTACCTGTCGTCAGCGACACTCTGTTGATGCCGTTTGACGGCCACGCAGGCAGAAATGAAATCCATAGGTTTTTCCAAAATTTTCTCGTCAGAGGGGCCCCGTAAAAATGTTTTCCAGGGCCCTGCTGTGGCTCTCGACGGGCCTGCACCTAAGTCAGCCTAATTATAAAGCTCTTGAGTGCGTTAATTATTAATTAGCTCATGCTCCTAGCGCATGCCAGCCATCTGCCACGAGCGAGATTATAAAACACTTCTCGTCACAAGACAGACTCATGTAAGAAGCGCTGAGCGGGTAATGGATATTTCACCTTTAAATAGTAATTGGGTCCAGTGTAAAGCATTTTCATTGATCAAAAGTAAGACCAACCCTTTAACCAATAGCCTACTTATGTTAGTTGAGTACAAGACGCTAAACCTGCAGCTGCAGTAGAGGATTGTTTGGTGCTGATGGTGGTGGAAGTTTTCTGCTCATTGCCTCGGAGTATCCACAGAGCACCGCGAGCCTGACTACGAACTATATCATACTCACTCGACTCTGACAGCCTCTCCAGTGCTACACAGCATACATACAGATAATTAAGAGTATGGATGTATAAACAAGTAAAGAAAGCAAGTAGACGTACAGGTAAATGTGTGCAAAGCATTCCACTAATCAGTGGCAATTTTAAGGGCTGACGATCCTAGGATTATGGGTCTTGTATGCCGAACTGCAGTTCTCAATGCATATTAGTGTGGTGAAAGTACATGATATTTGCAAACAACAAATTCCGATTTTTTGACAACCAATTTTTGTTTGAGGCTAGAGCTCCACCACAGACTCTGCTGGGAAGTTTACAGCGTTCCCCAGCCCCCTTAGCTGGTGGAGAGAGAGAGAGCTGCCTCTCCCAAGAACCCCACCCCACTCCCTGACTTTAGCCTTTTTTTGGCTCCTCAACCCTCAAGAGCCCAAACCCATAAGCCTCTCCCGAAATCTTTCTTTTTCTTTCCACTTATACTAGACCCGTAAGCGACTCACCAACCGTTTTCTCGCTCGCTCGTAGGTAAATCTCGCTCGCTTTTCTTGCTCAGCGAGCTTGACTTTGCCTTAGCCGCTACGTATTGGCATGGAGCCCACAGCTTGCTCATATAGGCTCATTATACAGGCTTACTCGTGTATTGTTTTTTTAACTTCATTTAGTTATTCTCTGTACAGTTTGATCGGCGTCGTTTTATTACTTACAAATGAATAGATATAAAAGAAATTGATAACAGTAAGTGTTGTTAGTTTCTAGCCCAAACCCATCGGATCGGCTAGTCTATTGAGATTTGAGATTGCTTCTCAGACTTCTTCGCTTTTAATACTAAAACTGTTTTATGGCAATATTAACAGGTAGTCCAATTTAAGCGTCACATCAGCCGTCAACGACAAGTTACTTTAGTGCACTGCACAGTCTGTCTTTCATGCTACACATTATAGTGGGAAAAACTTCCCGTAATTGTCATGAACGAAACACAGTTATTTGACAAGAAGAGGCCATTTTACAAACACCTGCATAGTACGTCTTTTACGTCATATTTCTCACCTCACCTACCAAGGTGCTGGTGCACGTACGCGTGGCGTGAGTGACGAAACGTATTCAAGATATAAAAAGCCTCCATTTAACTATAAGGCATACGTGCATTACGTGGTAGTTGTAGAGAATCGACTATTAATAAAAATGAAGGAATTATGAGATTATGAGGTAATGATTATATTGCTACTTTGAAATTAAATTTGTAGCATTACAACACGAGAAAATCGTGCCATCTTGAATTTCGCTCGCTTCGACTCGCTCGTATTTATTGTCGCTCGCTTACGGGAAAAATCTCGCTCGCTTTTGCTCGTCCCGTTTCTCGCTCGCTACCGCTCACTCTCGCTCTCGCTTACAGGTCTCACTTATACACCAATAAATTCTGGCAATAATTTCTCAACTGCTGGAAAACAGTTTCATTTACTGATCTTGATGATAATCAATAATGTATAATGCTGAATTAAAAGAAAACGACAAATGACAAAATTTTCATCGAAGAAAAACAAAACATGAAATTAGCAAGTAACCTTCGATGCAGCCCGGTTCATTTAGGATGTCATCACGACACTTGAAGGCAAGGATCCAGATGCCCTGAGTAGCCTCGGTGAGTTCAGACAGCTTGCAGTCCGGCTGCAGCAGCTGGACGTACAGCGGCAGGAAGCCTGATTGTACAATACGCCGCTTATTGCTGTCGTTCGCTGCCAGCTTGTTCAATGCAGCCACGACCTCGTCCGCAGAAAAACCAGATGTCAGAGATCGATGCTCCTTGCCCTTCAGCGCACCTGACAGCAGATTGTGGATGAACTGAAAGGTCGTCTCGTCCGAGTTCAGTGCCTCGTTCTCGTCCTCGCTGATCACGAATGCCTGAAATCATATCAAAATGGTTTCTTCTCAAGGTTCAACGAGGCACCACTACCACACTTCTGCTACTACTACTACTACAAAGGACCTAGACCACAAAAGTCTTCACATCTCAGTGCTTTGCACTACATTCTGTTCCCGTCAGTTAATTGAGAATGTTGGCCTAGGCTATGTCTAATAATGTTATAAAAAAATTAAACTATTTCAGACCGCTTATATGTAGTAACATAATTAGTAATTACTGCAGTATAAAAACGTTCACCTTTGCCAATAAATAAAATTTTACCACAAAAGGATAAAAATACACAAATGTTTATTTGTGCAAAAAATACACTGGCACTGAGAAGAAAAAGAAAGAAAATTTCCATCAGTTAATGTTGGCCTAGGCTATGTCTAATAGTGTTATAAGAAAAAAATTGTTAATTTACATTATGCAGATGAACGGAGCTCAGTAAGTCAAAGTCTAGTAACTTTGCAAAATGACACTTTTCTGCCCCTGCGCTGCCCCCATGCAACAAGGGCAGGGGATGTGGCAGGCGCCCCCACTGCCCCCGTGGCTTCGGCGCCCCTGAGTTATAGTCTGAACACCTGTGAATGAGAATGAAAAAAAACAGTAACTAGAGAAAGCACTCGGAGAGCGCAAGTACCTCCACCAAGGCAAAGCTATTCGCCAGGCGGCGTCACCATCTTCGCTTTGCCAGCGGTTCGCTTATGTCCCCTTTAACGCAATGGTAACGAAAATTTCAAAGTGATAGAGAATACAAGATTCTTTACAGATCACCCTCAAAATTGAATCACTGTGTAGCTTATGTCATGCCCGACATACCCGCAAAATTTCAGAAAGATCCGTCCATAACTTTTTGAGTTATCCTTCTGACACACAAACAAACAAACTCCGGCAAAAACATTACCTCCTCGGCGGAGGTAATTAAGAAACTAAACACAAGCCTGAAGTATGAGCGCTTTGCATGCAATCATGGAGTCGGCGCATTGACGAAAGCGCTGGAATATGTTGACAGCGTCCTCGTCTCTGATAGGCTGACGAGCTGCCGCCACTCGATACAGCATGTTATGCAGAATACCACTCATTCCCTTGACGACCCTCGCATTTCTATCAGTAACACATAATGATGCTTCATTATCGTCTTCATCATCACCATCATACTTAAGTAAAAAAAACTGATTAAAGCTGGTTAAATGATATATAAAATCAATCAATCAATCAATCAATCAATCAAATCAAAAATAACCACTTACAGAAATGACCAGTGGTGTAAAACAAACCCAAGAGCTAAAATAAAACCTAAGGATAATGTACAAGATATAAAAGCTAATCAGAGATAAAACGCTTGCTGAAACAGTAATGTTTTTAAGTTTCATTTGCAAAAATTACTTTTATTATACACCGTGTCCGGAAAAAAATATCCAGGACATTTTCGATTGTAGCCTAAAGCAGAATTATCAGATTTTTTAATAATTTTCGACAGGAATATTTTCAACACAACTGGCCATCAAATGACCATTTAATTTCCCACTGCACCCACTGTTTCTGCACTACCTAGGGAAAACAGAACCAACAAAAAATATTGTATTTTTGTCCAAAGGAGCATTATTACTTAACCAAAGTAAGTCATAAAACACATTTTTCACATTTCTGTCACTTGGCCTGACAGTTCATCCAATTGTCCGTTTTTAACTGCCTACAGTAAAAAATAAAGTGTCAAGACCACACGCACAGAGATGGTTCCTCCTTTTGTTGACAGCAGTGTCAATGATGCTCTGCTCCAGACCAATCCAGTCACTTGTGAAATTCATCAACATTCCTAAAGGTTATCTGGTTAACACAGTGTTGCACGACAGTCAAACCTTGTAATCAACTGGATGTTAAGGGACACAGGTCCAAAGACATAAAATTTATTAAAGTTTTTTTGTTCATTTCAATGCACGTGTTGTTTGTTTTCGTTTTTCCAGGTCATGCAGAAACACATCTTAGATGACATGAAAACTAAAATGGTCGTTTGATGGGCAGTTGTGTCACAAATATTTGCACCAAAAATTATTAAAATCAATTAATCCTTCAAGTCACAATCGATAATGTTGGTATGTTTTTTACGTATTTTTGTTCATTTTAACCCATATTTCATTGATTCAGTTTTCCCCAGGTAGTGCAAAAGCATACATTGGGTAAGGTGGTAAAATGGCCAATCATATGATGGCCAATTGTGCCAGAAATTTTAGTATCAAAAATTATTAAAATTAGTAAATACTTCTTCGAGTGACAGTTGTCAATGTTCAAGATGTTTTCTTTCCAGACATGGTGCTGTTTATAAGTAAAATTAGTAGAGCTGTCAAGGCGTTAATCTTTTTAATTAACATTAATTAACGCATAAATTAACGCACCCAGTCCTGTCGAGAGGGAGAGTAGGGGGATAAGTTATCAAGGCCTCGCGACGTTTGAGGGGCCCTGCCTGTCTAATATAGAAAGTTAGAAACACATTTTTAAACGTATAATCAACAATAACTGACGTCACAGGGAGCATAGAAATCTATTAGCATGTCATCGAAAATCGAAATAATTATTTATTTACAGTAGTGATGGAACGAAAACTACAGTTTAGTTACTCGAATTCATTCGATTGTCAAATAACCGCAGTTTAATGAAATATTTCAACTTTTGCTTAACAACATTTAGTAAATTAACGTAAATTTACGCATGTGCGTTAATTTTTTTAATGCGCGTTAATTTTTTTAACGCGCGTTAATTTATTAACGCATTAACGCGTTAATTAACGCGTCAACTGTGACAGCTCTAAAAATTAGATATCATAATAATACATAATGCAGCAAACTTTGTGGATGCTTAGTGATAATGCAGCACAATAATACTAGCAGTGGAATAAAACCATATGTCACAAAAAAATTATATTTTGATGGTGTTGTTGTTCTTATATTCATGATTTCACTAATTTGCTTGTAGTTCTGCAAACCTAAGGTTGCTTGTCTCACTGGGGTTGACAGCATTCATGTAATTCAAAGCATCTTTGTGAACTTCAACATCGAGAGAATGTTCACACAGCGCAGTGCATTTGTCGGTCATGTTCCACATCACAACCATTATATCAGACAGATTTCTGTACAGTGGATCAGTTGCTTTATCGATGTAGTTTTCACCAGAATGCGTCTTCCAGATTTGCAGAAACAGCTCAGCTATGCCAAAAGACATCATCTTCCGACCCAAGTCATCTCGTTCCTACAATTAAAATAACTACTCTTTTATGCAAATAAAAAAACATACAGATGGTGCTAAGGCTACATATTTGGAAAGATTCCGGAAAAAAACTTGAATATTTTTTTGCTTCTTTTCTTGTCCCATTTTCTTTCTTATCTGATTTTTGAAGTCTACTAAACCAAAACAATTCCCTTTTCTTCAAGTTAGGGACTCAATTTTGAATTTCAATTTAAAATCTTGTGAAATATGGCTACATAAAAACAGCAACACTGATGCTATATGCACCCTGGTACATGCGTTCATCACAAGCACTGACTACTGTAACGCTGTGTTGCAAGGCATCTCAGCAAATGTGACTGATTGAAAATTATGAGGTTTAAGCCTCTTTGTACCGTCCCAACAATACTCCTGCTACAACAATGTCTAATTATCACAGAGTATGAAATTGACTCACCATAAACACAAGCTTTACATGTCATATTTCACAAAAGCAATCAATTGTCAATCAACAGCGAAATCATCATAGGTCCTAACTGTGATCAAGCCCATGAATTTATAAAATTCAAACAACACAAATTGTGAGTCTTCTTCTGTGGGCTGCCAACGCATTTTTGTGCATTTTTATGCGTGAAAGCAGCTACTGTTTAAGCGTGTCTTAGCCATCGCAATTCTGTCTGTCTGTCTGTCTGTGTGTCCATCTGTCACATGGGTGGATCAGTCAAAAACGGTGCAACCTAGGATCATCAAATCTTCACCACTGGCTGCCTGGAAGACTCTAGTTTCAAGAACCGTAAAGCTTTTCCATAAATTCAAAAAGGGTCACCTCAAACGAGAGCGCTAAATAAGAGGGGTTGGGACAAATTTGCAGTTTTTAGCCAATAAGTCGCTGTATCTCAGAAATGGTGCGAGATAGGGCCCAGGGGCGGTATGCATAACAACGTCGTAGCTTAGTTTGGACGTAAGGCCTACGTCGAGACTAACTACTTCCAAACTAGAAAGTTACGTTCGACGGCATGCAAAATGCTGTCGTAGCGAGCGACCAACTACTACCGATGTAGTTGACATCGAGGAGTTTGACTCTGGAATTTCCTGGCTAAACGCACTCTGCCTCAACCGGCCTGCAGCTAAAAATAGATATGGCCTGACTTGTCGTCTGCTGCAGTTTCGAGCGTGCTTGAGCCGAGTTACAGCTCCATGGGCTAAGTAAGAATGTGCGATGCAAATAAGTGAAATTTATTGAATTCTAAACGTTTTATTCGGCAACTTTTAATACTGCAATTAGTTTCAATAGTGTAATTGACTTTCCATAAGTCCTTTACGACGCATGACGTGATTGCAGCTTCTCCTTAGCGACGTTAGTTTATGTTGACAACGACCAACTAAATATTTACGACAGGTCGCTGGAGCGACTAGAGTTAGTTCGGACGTAGGCGTCTGACAAGTGCTACGTCGTCATTATGCATACCGATTTAGCACTACGTCCGACGTAATTCGATTTTAGTTTGGAAGTAAAGTTACGACGTTGTTATGCATACAGCCTTAGGTTACTATTAATCACTAATAGGAAGTCGTACACTGGCTCTCGATTGCCACCGAATTCAATGATTTTAGATGACCTTGAACGCTAAAATAGGGGTTTCTATAGATTTTTTGTGGTGATTTCGGGCTGCAACTCAAGTCTATATCATTCACATGGTGGCGCCACGCTACTATCGTTATGCGATCCAGATAGAGAATTTGGTAACTTAGCGTGAACACCTCAATTTTCAGCTAAACTACTAAACAGAAACTGCTATAGGCTTTCACGCGTCTCATGAGCATTAGCTCAAATTTCTTGTAAGCTTTGAAGTTGCAACTAATGAAAACAATTTTCTGTCGCTGCCGTACAAATTGTGTAACAGATGAAAAATGAAATGTGTGAGATAAAATTTTTGGTGGGTAGAGAAGTGGCAGTTAACTGAAAATGCATGAGACTCACGTGAAAAGCATGAGACTTGGCAGGTCTGTCTTGTATGTCAGCAGGGGAAAGGAATAATATTCCAATCTATTCCGCATTCAACCTCAATGATGTTTCAATCTCGGCGCCTTTGGTGCTTTGTCATATAAACCCATAACTTGGCATCTCCCTTTAGCTAGTTCTGGTTATGTGTCCAAAGGTGCGACGCTAAATGCAGGGACAATTCCAACTGAATTGGTTATGTATCTGCTCTTCTAAGGTGAGGTAGGACTTAATTGAACAGTCACTTGAGATGGTCCCCGCGTTTAGCGTTAACGCGCGCAGCGAGAACGCACCTTAACTGATACATGTATCACGGGTTTACCTCTGGATTGCTGCCGCATCGCGTGGCGGCGTTCAAGTACAGAAGATCATCGCTGCAGTCGGAGCTTGAAAACTTGTCAAAACCTTTTAGTCGCTTTATGCGCGTCTCCACTTCTCCGACCACTTGCTGCAGCGGCAAATCTCTCAGGTTCTTGTACGCGTTGGTTGTAGGCCCGGTTCCGGTAGTCGCCATGGGTTTATTTTCGGACGCATTTGTTGCAGTATTTTCAGGCGTCACGCCGCTTGTTGCACCTTTGTCGTCTAGTTTCGTGGACTCGTTCGAAGTCGCAAACTTAGAGTCTTCCGTAGGCGACTTGATTCCTGGGAGAAGACTATGTCTGTTTAGCGAACTGCGCTGCATAATAGCTAATCGGATTATTAATCAACTCCGTTTGACATACACACACAAACCCACATTCATGCAGTTATTGTTTATGAACACGGTTACCATGACATCCATGACTGCAGTAGGTGCCCGATCGAAATAAGTAAGCAAACAAGTACAACCAGAGTGAATACATAAAGAATACGCAATGCTCAAACACAATCTCTGCACGGCAACAAAATATACACGTACTAAAAATTTTTAAAATATTTTATGTACGCTGATCAAGATGCGAGTGGCTGCTAAATAGATCAAATGTTTGACTTTTTTGATTAATATCCTACGCCCGAAAGTTTTTCTATTTTTTCAAATGTAAATAGTTCAGGGACAAGATGGCGGACAAATTTGAGGTGTTAGAGCAGCAACTTGAGCTATTTATTGAAAATACTCGTCAGCTGGCTATTATTGTCGGCGATTTTCAGCCGCAAGGACAAAGCGTACTGAATCAAAAACTGTGAGTGTAATACGCAAGGTGTTATCTGCCGTGAAAATTTATGGAAAATAAATAGGCCTGTCATTTAGGCCTGCTGTGAATTTGCATCGAAACAAAGTACAGTAAAATAATTGCCAGTGCTATTTAGTACAGTATTATCAGATTATGCAATACCTGCCCTAAACCTAACGCACTGGCTACGGTTCCGTCAAGACGGAACTACAATTTTATTTTACGGAGTTCCGTCAACGCCAGGGCGCCCTGCTGGACTGCAGCCAACTATAGCGACCTCAGCACCAGACGGCACATCACGGGCTCGCCAATAGACAAAGTACCAAACGGTCTCCGGCTTCGTCTTGATTACGTCATCAACGTTACACACCTAGTTTGCATGTTTACATGTCGTCATGGCATGTTGACATTGTAAACACCCGCTAATGTAATGTAACGTAACATTCTTTCTTCTTTTCCAATAATGCACATATCCTCTTGCGAGTAATGTCGTGCATGAAACATTATATACATCAGCTGTGCGGGCGTCTAAAGACCGGGAACGACTGCTATCAAAATTACTACTTTCACCACAAAACGGGGGTAGGAGAATTAAAAAATGTGATGAATTGTTTTACTAGAACATAATAACTTGGTTCGGAAAGTGCACTTCAGTAATAAATTATTCAAAACTGCACAGCCCTAATGCAGCGAACTACTTTAGTGCACACGAGATATCAT
>Ga0209367_1010731_pt1 | contig 12236 bp, 7 predicted proteins | sample WorMetLIZISLAND2_FD_187412 | JGI IMG/M metagenome (GOLD analysis project Ga0209367, IMG submission 187412) | Marine gutless worms symbiont microbial communities from Max Planck institute for Marine Microbiology, Germany - Olavius geniculatus... ... | reverse complement strand
GATAACCCAGGTTTCTGTAACGTGGTTCAGCATGAGATTCATGTTACTAGTGACTTCAAAGCAAAACGATTACGGTACAAGGCCACAGCGAAGTAGTCTGTTACAGTGCTATCGATCTTGTAGGTACTACGGACTTGAAAAAGGACTTGCTGGCAGAGCCTCCAAGTCCAAGTCCAAGTCCATAGCTTTCAAGTCCAAGTCCAAGTCCGAGTCCTTAGAGCCCAAGTCCAAGTCCAAGTTCAAGTCCAGCAAAAACGGACTTAAGTCCAGACTCGAGTCCAAGTCCGGACTCGAGTAGTCTGCAAAATAGTGACCTGAAGATAATGTGTCTCTTATAGGCTAAAGACTAAATCGATAGTAGGCCTAACTTTATGGGCTTGTGAGCTAAAGCCAGCAAGTTGGTGTGGCACATCGTCAGTGTAAACAACATGAATGGATGAGAAAGTTTCAGCACAGATTGTCATTCTCACGAGCAGAAATTGTACTGATAAACAGCTGGATGTCGGTACAACAAATTGTCTATCATATGTTACGAGTTTACGTGAAGACCGAGCGATTGACTGAGAGTGCTGACGACTCTGAAGCATGCACACTGACCAACTATCACATCAAAACTCTGATGTTATGGGCTTGTGAGCTAAAGCCAGCAAGTTGATGGACTGAGAATCTAAACCTTGTCAGAATCTGCGTTGAACTGTTGAACATTTTGTCTGTTTGGTTGACTGACACACGCTGTCGGCATTATTTTGTCAACAACTGTAACCTGCTTGATAACTCGTTGAACGTGGGAAGACTTGTGCGAAGCAAAGTTATGCCAGTTGATGAAAATTATTTATGTACGTGATTAATAAAGAACTACATTGAACAGTGTGTTCAGTTCTGTCCAATGCAAATTTCGCGATTATTTGACGACGTCAGTACTAGTGTGAAATTACAGAATGCGGTTTCAGAGATTGCTCGATGGCGGTTCAACTTCTCGCCGTACGACGCATACAAAACAGTTCGGTTTGCTGAAATGTCTATTTCAAGAGTCGTGTCACAATTCTGTCTTTCAGTAGCAGCATGTGTTTGTTGGATAAATGAGCTGACAAAGATTGACGAACGTTTCGCTGTTTACTTTTCAGCTGTTGTGCTGCTGCACGTTGCACTTAAAATATCAAGAAACGACATCGATGGCGACATGACGGAGATTTTAGTGACAGTACTCGGACGTAACTTTGATCAGTTCAGTGCCGCTTTGTCACGGCAAAGAACTAAACTGAACACACCAGAACTTGTTGGACTACTGCAGAAGTCTACGGTTGATTATCTCACGACATATCGTCAGCTCGCGGTGCCAGAATTTGCAGTCACGTTTGTCTCAACAGATTATGAGGCGCTGTACGCGTACAAACGTAGCGACTATCAGCGGTGTTTACAATTGTGTACGCAGAACGTACACACGCTGTTTTGTGCTGTTCATGTGGACATGACCGTTGTTCCGATATTACCGGAGTTTATTCCTTTGATGGACGACGACATTGTCTCACTGACTGCACTGACACTGATTGCCGAGTGCCGTAAGAATGGCTTTGGTATCTGCATCAGTCAGCTGACTCTGTCGGTCTATCTGATGACTCAGTGTCAGTTGAAGCTACATCACTCAGTGACGTCACTGGCTCAGACACTTGCCTACATCAAAATCACTCAGATAAAATGTCCACGTAGTTTTACGTCGGATCAGTTGGTACTGCAGTTGAGTAAACGCAAAGTTGCGATGCTTTCGGGAATGACTAAACACACGAAAAAATATACATGAATCGAATAAATGGACTAGGTTTACAGAGTGCGGCAAAAAAAGTAACCCCTAAAGTTTTTTTTGCTGTTTTCTCAGCAACCGTTTGGAATTTTTATTTGACATTTTGCACATTTATTGACTGAAACGTTTTACATTTATCTGCCAAGTAAAACGTGATTTTGTTAATAAACGACAGTTATAAACAATTACGACTCTATCTTGCATACAACGGAAGTTATGACAGTTTAAAAATTTTTTAAAATTTTCCCATAAGCGCCATTGTATTTTTTCAAATTTTTGAATAAATAAGTCAAAAATTGAATTTTTATTATTGTAACATTAAAAAGGCACTTCCTTGCGCAGAACCGCGTCATTTGACATATTAAGCGTAAAAATCGGTTTAACGGACTCGCCTGTAGGCAGTTGAAGAACCAAAAAAGTGTTGTAAATTTCGAACAGGAGGAATGTATATTCAACCTATATGGGGAGCAAGAACTCCTGGGCGGATTGAGCCCACATTTTTTGGTGGTAGGGGTCCACGACGTAATCACGCCATTCAGATTTGGTGACGATCGGTTTAGGGGTTTTGGGTTGGCTGAGGGTCAAAGTTTGCCTTTTCCATATACTTTGAAGGTCGTCCTTACAACACTCACACTATCGTGAAGTGTGATGCACAACTAACCGTCGTCGCCATGGCAACGAAATTTAGGACACAGTCGATTGGGCTGTAAATCGGCTTTTGTAGGGGATATCTGCGAGATATTTGTGTATATAAGCGGGTTTTCGGGGTTAGACTATCAGATGCTGCGAATCAAATTTTACCTTGATTGACCCTCGTTGCCATAGCGACGAATTTTGAGACAAAATGGGCTATAACTTGGCTTGTATCAAAAATAAGTCTCGGATTTTTAGTTATAGTTGTAGCAATAGTTGTAGCAACAATGTAGTAGTAGTAGTAGTAGTATCGGCGGTTAATGTGCGCAAAGTATGTATTAGATTGGTTACAATATAAAATATTTCTTGTTATTTATTATTCACAGTTTTAATGTGCTCACTTATTCGAAAACGTTTTCGTATTTTTTCCGAACTTTAGTTTTTTTTCTAATTTGCGCACGCAGATTGTAAGTAAAGCAGTATTCATCGTTAGTTAAGCCAACTGTCGTGACGAAGTTGCAATTTTGGGGGAAAAACAAAACTTGCTGACGTCATTTAATGAAGATAATACGTCATTAAACAAAAAATGCAAACATAATGCAACTAACAACAAGAAGGAAACTCAAATACCAAAAGAATATCATGCATTTTTTCGCCCACCGTGTATGTTCGGCGTATAGTTTATTGTACGTCGGACGACTGGTTTCCGGTGAACTCGGAGTGTCTGTACTTCGGACGCACGGCGACGACGTGGCCATTGGCTCGGTCTCAATGCATCTCAATCGGCTCGCGGCTTGTTCAGCCTCCGCAGCCGAGCCGCTCCGCATCGGCACTCATCACTTCACTGCGCCACTTCATGATACGCATCGGTGAGGTGGCTTCAGAGCATAACGGTTCGGTTTCGGACTTGGGTTTAATAATATAACGGCGACACGATAGGTCGTGAACGATTTCGATTTCAAATATCAGCCTGTTATTAACAGTAACCAACAATAGTTTTACGTCTCCTGGTAAATATATTAAGTGGTATTTCATGCATACAACTTTACAGCTGTATCTGTTACACAACATTTACAATAGGCCCTGCTCTTATAACACCACCATTAAAATGACACAACGGACCGATAAACGTTAACATCAAACGAGGTCACTCTCTCATTATTGTTGTCCATGTCCACTGAGTGGCATTACTATTTTAGCTTGTATAAATCAATAAAATGGCGGACGGTTGCGATATTTTGCACACAAAATTGCATTAAATTTTTCCAAACGCCGACACTAGTTTAAAAATATTTGATGGCTTTTACGTAGTAAATTTGCCATTTAAAATTGTTTACGATCTATCGTGTCACCCTATACATTGTTACATTACACTATATTACATTACAAATTTTTAACGTGGTCTGAGTAAAAACTGCCAGGACCACAGGTAAAAGCGCAAGTCACGACAAAAGTGTCGGTGATGTGGTCCGAGCGCCGCAAGCCGGCGATGGATCGTGCGGAAGCGTTGAGCACCGACTGGAGACGGTGATAGGCCTACGGGTAGCCCGATAAGCCTACCAGCACAGCATTGCCGTAGTCCAGTCGGGACAGGTCGAGAGCGACGACAAACGTCTGGTAGACGTTGCTGCAGGTAAAAAGCTGTATTGTGACAAAAGTCGTACAGTAAATGTAAACCGAATGTACATGTACGCTAATACAACGCCAATACAACGCCAATACAAGTTCGCCAATACAACAACGTCTACCAGCACCAATAACCATCTTTTAACGTCAGACGAACTGAAATCTCGTGTCGGCTATTTTTGCAGAACGCTATAATAATTAACTGGTTTTTTGACATTGGTGTTCACAATGATAAAGCGTTTTGAGAAGAAAATGCATAAATGTTTCACAACATTTTCATGTAATGCGCATAGTTTACTTTCCATCTAACGAAACGCTACACCCTTGAGCACATTTTGAAGCGACTGATGCAGAGTACCCAAAAAAGTACGCAAAAAAAACGCAGCGGACGCAGCTAATAATGCAAGAATAGAAAGTTAAGCGGTGTCTGTTGACGTTGCATCATTTGCGTTGGATTATAAACTAAACTAAACAACGGCTAATTGACCTTACGTATATGCTTGCAGGAATACACAGAGCGTGGGTTGACAGGGGTGCGACAGTTCCTGTAGATACGTCATACGGAGGTAAAATTGTGTGACAAATTACGATCAAGATTACGAAAGATTATGAACGATATACGGCGTGTTCAACACACATTTTTAGTTACTGGTATTTTGTGAAATATTAGGTCTAATGAGAACCCACGTGTCGCAGAATTTTGATGATGATGAGTGTTTTCTTGCGGTACCAATCGGAGAGAAAAAACTATAATCAAGCGCTACGTCCCGCGGTGAACATCAGTTTCAGACTTTCCGCTTCCCAGTTTAGCTTATAAGTTTTCAAAGTGTTTTTGTTAACAATCGTTTAATTTATAGCGCGACTATGTAAAAAATAAAGTGATTGTCAGTTCTGTGACCGCCATGTTTTAACGTTTTCAACTTTCTATAACGCATTTTTAGAGTACTCTTACTAGTAAACTCTTACAGGCAATGACTGTTGTATAAATACATATTTCACTTACTTACATGTTTGCTCACATTCGGTTACAGGTGGTCAGGCGTGTCCGTCGCTGACTAACACGGGTCATTACATCACGATCGACTGTGTTCAGCATCATGTTTATTTCTGCCAACGCAACGCGCGTGAGTGATCGCTGATTATAAGGTGTTTACACAATCCAGCAAACGTCCAGCATTAGCACGTGTATTTTGAATACATTTGCTGGACGTTTACTGGATCGTGCAAACACCCCATTATTGACGGTTACGATATTGTCCGATCTTTATTTGCGTGCACGTTGTAATAACCAGGAAAGCTCACGGCCGGATTCATGCAAGATTAGGTTTTTTCGGTAATAATGTGGGGCCCTTACACGAACGTTTTCGACGTTAATGTACCAAAACTTGTTATGAATTTAAAGTTACATATGTACGCAGTTATTTTGATATTGTCTGATTTGAGATACGACGTTCTGTCGTGCTGCACCAAATGAACTTTTAAACGTCGCATCATGCCATAGAAAAGCTTTTACTGATCAGAAAATGTCGCGCTGCTGTCAGGCATTATCTGGTTTATGGGGCTACTTTTTGCGGAGCCCCTGTTTGGCGGAACATCCCGAACATGCGCAACGTGTTCCTGGAAAAAATTCTCAAATGGAGCTAGAGGAAAGTAGCATAGTGGCTAGGAACACGAATCGTGAAATATATTGAGGGATATGGGAATGGAAAGAGAATACTTTACATCGAATTACAAGGCAAGGAAAAGTTGTGACCTTTTTCTGTAAAGGTTTTGCTATTTTTAGATAGCCCTGCTGATGATATTTTTATATTTACCCATTTTGCTACATTTTTTGGAAAAGTTAATAATGTGAGCGATTGACTGCAGGACATACCAGCAAAACCAGACTGTTTTAAATAAGCTTAAAGTGATCACTGAATTAGGCAACAAAAATAACACGAAAATACCTTGGTGAACCATCTTAATGGTACAATAACACGACTCGGCTAGTAGGCCTAAATAGTCTACGATCGGGTAATATCACCATTCATTAAGTCATGCAGGAGACTCTACGAAAGAATTCGGGGTTGTTGAATAATTAACTCGATCTCGCTGTTGGTTGTTGCGTACAGCTGCGGCCGACGTGAAAACGGATGCTGGTGGTTTATCGATGACTGTAGGTTCCGATTTACTTACTGCTAACGACGCGCTTGAAGGCGCCAAGTTTGCCAATACAAGCTCATCGGCAAGTAAAGTGCAATAACAATCTTCCTTTTCGTTGCCAGTGACGGCGCCAAGGGAGTCTAGTGGGCCATGGCCTCCCATTTAAGGCTTGACCCTCTCTTTGCCCCCCCCATTTGAGTTTCACCAGACATAAAGCAAAATGCAGTCTATGGATGACTAAACTGCAGTAAATAAATTAATATTGCTGAATGTTATTACTAATTACAAACTAAGTAAAATAAACAATAATTTACGAACCAGGTGCGTCAAATTTTCGGGCTCCGGATGGCAGTAAGCCTAGAAAATGTTACAACACTACAACAGCTGGCAGTCTTTATTTGCTACCAGCTTTTTTGCCTCAGTCAAACTAGTAGTAATTATTTATAAGCCACCAGTTCTGAGGGCCTTAAGTTTGTGCAATAGGCCTAGTTGTTCACCACGTGCCGAATGTAAACTTATCTGTAGGTTAGGCCTACAACCTACAACTTCATGACAGAACGGTAGATTGTCGAATGTGACTGCGCTGCCAATCAAAAACAGGAAATAAATTGGCACGGATACTATTCTGGATGAAATTGAAAACACATACAAGAATCACAATTATTGTTTATGTGGCCTACTTGCTACAAAATCTATCTTATAAAAGTTAGGATCTTTGCTTAAACTAACTTAAACATTGACTGATCTGGGTTTTGCATCTGAAACATAATGTTTTTAAAGAATATTTTTGCCTACAGATCCCATTTTGGTGATGCTGGCAGTTTGGCTAGTGGATTTCCTAAATCCAGTTATGCGTTATAGGCTAAAAAAATCTAACACTTCATAAAGGCCTATACATCAGACATTTTTTATTTTAATGCCTTTGTAACCTTGTGGTAGCCTATTTGTTAGCTATCAACAATTAAACCAGTATTTAGGCTGATCTACATCCATGCACTTGGGGTGTGTCACAACAAACTATAAACACCCCTTAAAAGTGTCAAGCGAAATTATCATTATTCCAAAAAGTACAATCTTTTAAGCAGAAAATGGTTTGATCTCTAAACTGGGACCTGATGGAAGAGCTTATGGAGCGCTAATGTTATAGCTAGAGGAAAAAGCTAATATTGAAATGGGTTAAGTGACGAGAGGAAAAATGCAATTTGCCTCTATGTGCTTTTGGGCCGTTTTGGTACCATATAAAGCAACAGGGTGGCCACTTACCTGAAAAAAAAATTGGAAAAGTCAGGGAATTCCAGAGTGGTCAGGGAAATGTCAGAGGAAACTGTTTTAGGCCTACCTAATTAGGCAAAATTGGTGGTAGGCCTATCAATTTTTTCCTGCTCGTTTCGCTCGCATATTATTCGTACCTCACTTTTCAATTAGTGGCGCCGCCTTTGGTTAAAATTATTTGCTTGGTCTAGCTGGGGGTCTACCTTTCAGGTAGTCTCCCTGGTGTATCGTTGAATCTTTGCCTGGCATACTGGAAAAGTCGAATTTTATGTGCTCTGGAAAGTGGTCACCCGAGAAGTACGTATTGGATGATAGCCTGAATGTAACGAGGATAGGGGGGCAAAGGGGAAGTAGAAGTACGAAATGAAAAAATGTGGCCCTCTTTACACATGTCTTGCTCCTCCTTGGCCTCTCCACTCATAAAAAGCTGGCGCCGCCACTGTTCGTTGCCTACTTTTTTTCGTTATCACGCCTTTTTGAAGTACTTGAACTTTCATTTAGGTTTGTGTCATTGTGCACGTTCTTGCGTTTTGAGCTAGAATGTGTTAATAAACGAACGCAATGATTGATTGCTCTTAAGATGTGTTCAAAGCGACAGAAATGAACTAAAATGAAATGAAATGAATTGAGTAATATACTCCATATTATTTCATTTTATTTCTCTCGTTTTGAACACACCTTTATGATTAACTATTCTCTTTTCGTTATTTTTAAAGGGAGGGGTCAAGCGCAACGTGCCAATGCCCCCTTCCACAGATACGTCACTAAACAGTCATCTGTGCGGCTGGCTAGATGGTATCTGCGTCGGCGGTCGGTGACGTCATCGGGCACCTGCTGACGACAGCGACACCTGGTGAACGTGACGACATCGTAAACGAGACACCCGCTAATAGCAGCAGCATCAGCAGCACGGGAGAGCGTATTGCAGCCGACTACATCAGTGCAACTCACATTCGCCGACATCTGCTGGTCTGCATAGCCGTGACACACGTGTGGTTCACATACTATATTGTGTCCGAAAAAAGTAGACCCCTAGACATTGTACAATACAATATGTCAAAGCTGAACTAATCCGGATACAATGTCCAGTGGTTTACTTTTTATCCGGACACAGTGTAAGTGCAGTGGCGTCGTGGCATGAACAAAGCAATTTCTCCTTTCTTAAATTCTGGGCTGTCAGAAAATTGTCGCAGAAAAGATTTTGCCGCAAAATTTTCGTCCAGAAATGCAAAATTTGAAGCTGAAAACCCTTATTTTTGGGAGAGAAAAAAATTAAGGCAAAATGAAAATTTCGAGCACCCGTAATTTTTTCTTATGTCGGAAATTTGCAACAGTCTGTCGAAATTTTGTCGTAAATTTTCAATGTCTGTCTGAAAATGACAACTTTCCGTCCCGTTTACTTTTCTATCCCACAATGCCACTGACACTACGCAAGGATTACGATAAAATATAATATAGTCGTTGAAAGCAGTAATAACTACCACTTGCGGTCATTTCGGTTGGTATTTTATAAAAAAAAGATGAAATAGAATACTATTGTATCGCGTGTAACTGATGTACGGTTTGCAGCTGTTGTCTCAAGCAACGAACGCCGCGCTCAGTTTAATGACCGATCAAACGCACCTGTTAAAGGTATGCAACTCCGTATTGCACTTTACGATGAATTGATCTTAACGAAATTTATCTTCAATGTTAATTTTTTTTAAAAAATACTAATAATAATACATTATACAAAACAAAAAGTAATTGAAAGACTCGAAGAATAATTCAAATACGTTCAAGCGGAAGCTATTATTAAATAGATGATACATTGGTGTCAGTGACGAAAACAGTCGCATTTTGGTATCTTATGTTCGTAAAAACGTAAAAGTAGAAGTTTTTTCCGAGTCGGAGGGCCAACAGGATTAACCACTACACCAAACAAAACCACCACAATTGCTCAAACTTACGACTAATTATTTTTTGTCTGATAGCGTTCGCTAAAACAGCGTAGAATAAAACAGGATGCCGATGCCGACTGTCGGCATGCGGCTGTCCGTCTACTTGCCGGATGTCTTATACCCCGTTTAAACGATCAAGTTGGCTCGACGAGTTGGCTCAACGAGTTGGCTATATGTTAGCTGGACGAGCCAACTCGATGTTTGCTCGACGTTTGCTCGACGTCTGCTCGATGTTTGCTATGCTTTGTGCATGCTTCATATTTGCTCGATGTCTGCTCGATGTTTGCTCGACGTTTGCTCGACGTTTGCTAATGTTTTCTCGATGTTTGCTATTTTTAACGCATGCTTCATATTTGCTCGATGTTTGCTCGATGTTTGCTGGACGTTTGCTCGACGTTTGTTCGATGTCTTCTCGATGTTTGCTTGATCGTGTAAATGGGGCATTAGACGCTGTAGATCACCGCAAACGCCTTATTAAGGCGAGAGGCGCGCCATTTACTAATAGTTTTTGACATCCGGTGACTTTGGCGTTTGGCGTTTTAAATTGAAAATTAGGATGGTTACTTCTATCCAGGTAACGCTCGCACAACTTTTAGTTTCTTATTCTGTTTTGTTTTTTAGTTGGGGGCCCGAAAGCGACAGACGGACAGGCAGACAAACAGACAAACAGACAGGCAAGACGCGTAATGCTGCTTATAGGACGACAACCGCGTAATAAACTTTATTACATGGAATGGGGTCACCTGAAAAAGCAGGACAGAAAATTACAGACCAATGAAATCCACAAAGGTACGTGGGAAATTCTTTTCCCTTTCATCCGTCATTTTTCAGTCTCGCATTTTGGTCTTGCATTTTCAGCGTCTTCACAGCATGCATGATACGACAAACGTCACAAGAAATAGCCCAGTTATCACGTGCGATGTTTTATTTCACTGAAACAGGACGGAAATTACATGAAAGTGGTGTACGGTTTCGACGAGGCAGTGAAAGGTTGGATTCATCGTCTGGCTGCAACGATCTCGTCGACAGCAACTGACGGCGGCTGGAATTTTACTTCAGATATACTGAGTCGGTTATATTAGTTTTTTTGCTTACTTATGACTTACCACTATGATGCCGCAATTTTAATGGCGCTAACGTTAAATAGGGCTTAGATACGATATCTACATCAGGGCCGAAGTTTGACGGATATTGTACGGTTTTTCAGTGATAAGGTTTGTTCGTTATTCTGTTTGTTTGCTTGTTTAAATAATATTACGTTATGACTAACAATTTATAATTTTTGTAATACATTTTTGTGGCATGTACGCCAGCAAGGTGTGGCGGCGCATTTCATAGTGACTTTATTCCAAAGAAGTATTTTAATGTGCCGTTGAAATTATTTGAAATATTGATCAATGTTTGATTAAGTTATGAGATTATGTTGTGAAACATCATGCTTATTTTAAGTCACTTATCTGTCGGTTCAGTGCTTTTTCTTGTTTATAAACGATAAATCCGCATAATTGAGAACAGTAAACTAACTATAAATGAAAGCGACACTATATTCACTACAGCATCCTCAGTCGCGTCACCGCGAAGATCCAAGTGGCTGTCACACGGCACTCTTGACGTATTGGAGCACAAGCAAAAAAGCAAGGATTTCTGGAGATCAGGCCGAGTATCGGAGGCTTAAAGTGGTTTTCAAGGCTCGTGCCAAAGCTGACTTGAAAGAGTTCTACGACAAGCTGGCAGATGATGCTGATGATGGTATTTGACGAAATAATCTACGACCACCGGCATGCGACGCCATTAAACGCATGGTCACCGGTCCGCAGCGACATGATTCTACATCTGTGGTTATTAACAAGAAGGATGGCTCCTCGTGCAAATCAGTTGAGGAGATGCTAGAACGCTGGTGTGAGCACTACAAGGACATGTTGAACCACTCTCCAGCTGATGCCTGTCCCGCCCTGGATGAAGCAGCAGCTGATGCAGTCCCGGACACGGAGTCCTCTTCTGATGCTCCAACACTTCAAGAAGTGACAAAGGCAATCAGAAAGTTACGAAACGGGAAGGCAGCCGGATCAGACAACATTCAGCCAGAACTGCTCAAGTATGCTGACCTACCTTTGCCGTTGCTGGCCCGGCCACTTGGAACAGCCTCCCCGTCGACCTGTCCAGAGATACATTTGCGAAAAAAAATTAAAACTCATTTATTTGGCTGCGAGCGCTCTTGAGGTCTTCTCTAATTAGGCGCTATACAAATTGACATATTCATTCATTCATTCAACCTGTCGGGGAGGCTCTACACGATCTATTCCTGAAAGTGTAGTCAACAGGCAGAGTCCCAGCTGACCGGAAGGAGAGTCTAATCATATCTTTATATAAAGGCAAGAGACAGAAATCTAACTGCAGCAGTTACCGTCTAGTCTCACTCCTTCCAGTCCCGGGCTAGGTTTTCGCGCACGTACTCTTGGGCAGAGCGCAGCCTCTACTTACCAGTCAAAGGCGCCCCACATCAGTCCGGTTTCACACCACGTCGGTCTACAGCTGATGCAATTTCACACTGCGACTTCTGGCAGAGCTACTCCGGGAGTTCGACAAACCACTGCATACAGCATTCATCGATATCAGGTCAGCATTCGACTCCGTTGATCGAGACGCCTTGTGAAAGGCTCTGGCAGGAAAAAGGCTTCCCCTTTCCTCTTGATCTTGATCTTGATTAGGTTGCATTTGTCTAGTTTAGACACGCTCTTACACAATGCTAGAATCTCGTTTGATAAACAGTGTCTTACCTCCAGTAATTGTCTTATTCAGTATTTGGCTCAGCTTATGTCATATGC
>Ga0209367_1010729_pt1 | contig 12240 bp, 7 predicted proteins | sample WorMetLIZISLAND2_FD_187412 | JGI IMG/M metagenome (GOLD analysis project Ga0209367, IMG submission 187412) | Marine gutless worms symbiont microbial communities from Max Planck institute for Marine Microbiology, Germany - Olavius geniculatus... ... | reverse complement strand
ATATAAGCTTCGCCCATTAACGCCACTGGCTGGGGGGGGGGTTCAGACCCCCTGAGCTGTCCATGTGCGTGAAAACGTAAAAGATCCAATAATAATTTTTGGGCCCTTGGCGACCGCCTCGTAAAGTGTTTTTGGTTACGGGTGAAATAAAAATGCTAAATAATATTATCTAATACGGTAAAATTAAACACATCTTTTGCCTGCTGTTTTATCGTCAGCGTTTCAGGGTTTTGCCCCAGACTCCCACAGGTTTTCTGCCTCTCGACTCCGCTGGAGACATCGGTCCGCAGACACCCTGAAAATTCGACTTTGCCTACGCCATTAGACTCACGGACTCATGCCATGGGGTTCCGTGAGTGATTTTGACACTTATACAGAGTTCCGCTGCAGCAAAAAAGTTGACAAACACTGGTCTAGATTGTATAGGTTTGTTTAGCGCTTACTAAGACCGCGATCACCCGAAGAACTGGCATTTATACCCTGTTTACACGATCAAGCAAACATCGAGCAATCATCAAACATCGAGCAAATGCATTCAAAATGCACACGCACAACGTGTGCTCTAATTGCTCGATGTTTGCTCGACGTTTGTTTGATGATTGCTTGGTCGTGTAAACGGAGTATTACTTACAAATGGCATGCAAGTTTTACTTTTATACAAATAAGCAATAAGAAAATGACATGCAATGTAATTAATTATTAATGACTTATGGTAAAGTTTAGTAGATAGTAAGTACATCAATAATTCATTGTCTTCCATCAATTCTCTAAGCTACTTACTTCGTTTGCCGACTGATGACGTCACTGCAACACAGAAAGCATACGATGTCTCAAAAACACATAAAACTAATCTTCGCAATCATCAGATTAGGCCATCCAACAGTTGTTTCATTTTATCATCTCGCCTACTTTGCACAACGGTCTTACTTTGGGAAAGTAATCATACACTGTTTATAAACTAAAAATTATACACTGTTATACACAACAGTTGCAACAGAACACTGGGCCATCTGCAACATAACTAGCAAATTGTCGCGGCCTGGTGCCAACATATTGTACGCTCGCACAAATTTTGATTTCAGTGCGCCTTTCCGTTTTCGAGTTATACCCCGTTTACACGATCAAGCAAACATCAAGCAAATGTATTCAAAATACACGTACACGATACACGTACACGACCTGTGCTCTATTTGCTCGATGTTTGCACGACGTTTGCTTGACGTTTGCTCGATGATTGCTTGATGTTTGCTTGATCGTGTAAACGGGGTATTACGAAACCGTTCTGAGCAAAAAAACGAATAGACGGACGGACGGGCAAGATTCGTAATGCGGCCTATTAAGACGGCTATAGTGCCATACGAAAATTTGGAAAGTCAACTTGCTTGGTGAATTAAGTAAGTAAATAAGTAAGTAAAACGTCATGCAACACCAGTCGCAGATCTACAGAGCGTCATCTTCCATATGGGATCACACGGTGTTACCTACCGCCCGACACAGGTGAACGTGCCCTGCCTAAACCTCAGCCAGGCAGACCGAAACTCGATTTACCTACCACGGAGGGATAGAAGGCTGAGTTGACCTTGGTGATAGTTATTATACTGGGATGGTTCAGCTGTCCGCAGACAGTCACCCATTCAAGTAGTAACCACTTGATAATGACCCGACCGTGAGCTGAACCAAGGACGTTTTGATATAATAGGCCTACAATGTGTCCCAAAAACGTCCCACTTTGGTCACTGTCCATATTTTCGCCAAAAATGAGTCGATGTTCAAAATTCTTTTCACGGCATATTCTCCGGACAGTCAGCAACAAGACAGTTAAACTTTAAATGTGCCACTACACTACGTTGTAAAGTTATTCAATAATAATTTTTTGCTAATTGTCGACAGAATGTGCAAGTGGAAGAATTCTGAAAATCTGTTAACATTTGGTGAAGATATGGACAATAAAAAGTGGGTCGTTTCTGAGACACAGTGTGAGTTTATAGCGTACAGTAAGCAAGTAAGCAAATAAGTAAATTAGAGGGGTAACGCATACCGCTGAGCACGTGTACGATCACGGAGGCAGTGTGTTGATTGGAAGTGACGCAGACATATTCGCCAGCGTCCGAGAACCGACTTCGCTCTATCGACAACACACTCAACATTGACCACTCTAAATACAGAACGCACTGACCGCTTGACCACTGGGACATATTAGAACACACTAGAACACACTTCACACTCCACAATGACCACTGACCAACGAATAATCACAGCACACTGACTACTCTATATAGAACGCACTGAGACATTAGACACGAAGTACTGACCAATAGATTATTCACGATAATAATGCGCACTTTATTTGCTCTATTGACAACACACTCAGTAGATACTTGGCCTCTATCTTCTTGGCGATTAGTACTCCAGCCGACGGGTCCGACTTTACCGGATTATCGTTGCGTAGATTATCCACTAAGTGATCACCATTTCAGCAAATTATTCCGTGCTTAATGGTGGTCATCCAATAGAGAATCGAACTCTTTACAAGATTATCGTCGGATTTCACGGGATTATCGTTGCGTAGCCAATGTAGGTCTAGCGGTGGATCTGGTTTACCGGACGCGTTACACTGTAGCTGGATCGGTTCCCCTCGTTCGACATACTCCGTGCCACTGATGCGCACCGCTACATGAACAGTGCACAAGGCTGCCAAGTTATCATAACGCCAACGTAGATGACAATCCCCCTTCCCCCCCTTCCTTCTGCCTTCTCATTCTTTCCCATTCCATTTTTTCTAAACTTCTTTTTTCTCTTTTGTCGCCTTTCATTCTTTTCACATCTCTTTTCCTCCTCTAATTCATCTTAAAAGTATAGTACCTCTTAAATTTCGTTAGGAAGTTTGAGAAGCACTGCAAACTCTCCCATAGGGGTCTAAGGCAGAGTCCCAGCCGAAATGAAATTAGGTGCATTTCAATCTTAAAATATGACATTTGTTGGCACCAATTGTAGTTTCTTTTGTGAGAATCAACTTATTAAGATTAATGCAGCTTAAACAATAAAGGCAAGTGGGGGCCAAAATTGAAGATATTCATCGTCGACAGATAATAAGCGGGTGACGAGCTTAAAATCCGAACCGCTGAATGCGGGTGACTTACTTGGCAGGTCTGCAGTCCTAAGTGAATAGCAGAAATTTCAACAGCAATTAAAAACATGTTGACACAGTGCCGCCATACAGTGCGGTCGTCCGCTTAAAGCAGCGCAACCCTAATCACAAGCTTTACATTCATCGTGAACCAAAAATTGACGTACTGTTTACACCTGCTCGTGGAAACCTTTATAGTAATAATAGCTGTCAAATTAACGCGGTAATCAAAAAAATAACGCACATACAAAATTTATTCAATTAACTAAATTCTTTAAAGCAAAAGTTCCAATATTCTGTTGAGCTGTAACCTGTATTCAAGTATTTGAACTGAAGTTGCTGCTCCATCACTACTGTAAATAAATATTATTTAGATGACAAGCTAATAGATTTCTATGCGAGCGATGACGTCAATTATTGTTGAAAAATGTGTTTATAAGGCCTCCAAACGTCGCGGGGCCCGGGGTAACTTACCCACCCTACTCTCCTCTCGACGGTCCCCGGTGCGTCAATAACTCGTTAATTATGCGTTAAAAAATCAACGCCTCGACAGCTCTAATAGTAATAATAGGCTCTCTGCAATATCTTATGTTTTCCAAATAAATCTGTCAAAATTTTTGCAGCTGTCTGTTTTGGAAATTGTTCTGCCCTACATTTTAACCCCGACGTCGCTGGATATTATGAGAATACGTACAGCGAACATGGAGCATAATGTTGTACGACTCGTGGTCGTTCTTTGTGCTGATCTGACACTGGTACGTGCCTTCGTCCGTCGGCCGAATGTCCTGTATATTTATATGCACATCTTTATTTTATAGTAACACAAACAAAAAAATCACAGACAGATAAACTTGACTTAACTAATATATGAAGTCATAATTAACGCACATACCAGGTGGCGCAAAAAATGTCCCAAACATTTGCACGCGCTATTCAGCCGAGTGGTCGAAATGAATCAGCACAAAAGCATTATGTGTCAGAATTTTTGGCTAAAACACTTTTGTATTAGCCGTGATACAAACAAGATAGTGTTACACGCCATAAAGCAATTTGTGCAAGCGGTTCATCATTTGCGTTGCTGTTCGTACGCAGGCATACGCCAAAACGTCACTTAGGCTTAATTATCGGTCAACTGATGATCAGAAAATGTGCTGATATAAGTCCCCCTTTCTTCTCTGCCATTGTTGCTAGTAGCTTTTTACTGCTATATGGCATTTTTTAAATTTTGGCTGTCTGATGTCGACATCAAACCATTTGTCTAAGATAACATTCTGAAGATTTTTGAGGTTAGCAAACGGTTCAGGCCTTCCTTCATAGGCAAGTTCTTGCAAGGTATCCCAAACTGAATAATGTAGCGGATTCAAATCTGTCGAATGTGATGTCCATTCGTGTGAGCTGATAAAGTCTGTCGTGTTGTCTCGAAGGAAATTTTGAGTCATTTTAATGCGATGTGATGGAACGTGATTTTTACATAATTGAATTTTTAACTTTCTTCACGCCAGTAAGTGGCATTCGGCGGTGTTATTAGTGAGGTCACCGAAATTTATATGTACGTAAAAACATATTGTTCTACAAATGTACGAAAAAAATTTCTCGCCATGAAGTATACGCGCCGTTATAGTTACTCAAAGTTCGGGACGTTTTTTTAGCGCCACCCAGTATATTTGCTACATGCCTAGCACAAAACAATATTAGGAGCACTACACTGTGTCTCAAAAAAAACATCCCTGACATTTTCGACTGTAACTTGAAAACCAATCATCAGATTATGATAATTTTTTGTACAAATATTTCTGACACAACTTGCCATCAAACGACCATGCAGTTTCCCACCTCACCCAAAGTATGCTTCTGCACTACCTAGAAAAACCAGATCACGCGAAATATGTGTTAAAATAAACACAAAACCTGAAAAACATCCCTGACATTGTCGACCGTAACTTGGATAAAAATTGATAAATTTTAATAATATTTAGCAAAAATATTTTTGACACAACTGGCTATTAAATAAGTGTTTTAGTTTTCACCTCACCCAACGTCTGCTTTTACACTGTACCTGGAGAAAGTAGACCAAGCATAATACGTGTTAAAATGAACGAAAAAAAACGTTAATAAATTCCATCTATCCTAATCTGTGGGCCACAACAGCAGGTTCATTACAAAATTTGACTGTCATGCAGCAACGTGTCTACCAGATAAAGTTTAGAAATGTTTGTGAAGTCAAGAAGCAACTTGTACAGCCTGCATTGGTCTGGAGCAGAACATTATCGATACTGCTGTCAATAAATGGAGAAAACGTCTCCTTGCCTGTGTTTGCATAGTAAGCCAACGCTTTAAACAAATTCACTGTAGGCAATTGAAAAATGGACAACTGGATGAATTGTTAGCCAAAGTGTCAGAAATGTGAACAAAATGTGTGTTTTACGTGTTATGTTAAATTAAGCAATCACATTGCATTAAAAAAGTGATATTTTGCTGGTTGTGTTTTCCCCAGGTAGTGCCATGCCCGTCAAGAACCACAACGGGCCCGGGGAAACATTCCCGCAAGGCCCCCAAACATTTTCACGGGGCCCCTCTGGGAAATTTTTTTTTGAATTTTTTTCAAAATGCTATATTCTGGTGTAGGCCTACTTTATATTTCTGGCCGACGGCGGGGCCCCCAAACGTCGCGGGGCCCGGAGTGGTTTACCCCCCTTTACTCCACCCTCTCGACGGGCCTGGGTAGTGCAGAAGCATACATTGGGTAAGGTGGGAAACTGAATGGTCATTTGATGGCAAGTTGTGTCAAGAATATTCGTGCAAAAAATTGTCAAAATCTGATACTCGGTTTTCAAGTTACGGTTACAAATGTCGAAGATGCTTTTTGGGACACAGTGTAGTTTTTTTCTGACTTTTTTCTGGACTCGACTCCATCTAGGGCCTATCCTATTTCTAAAAAGTAGGTTAATTTTACTTAGGCCACTTTAAGAATCCCATATCGATTGATTAATTGACTAACAAATATTTATCTCCAAATTTATTACACTGTTGCCTGTAATAACGCTTGGCAGCTCAAACGCGATTTTTTATGCAATGTAGTCCTTTAAAAAGACCAAAGTCTTGGTCTGTTAGCGCTTCGTCGAGGACAAACAAGTAAAGTCTTGGTCTCGGTGTTGGTCTTGGCTTATAGAACAGTCACACAAAAGTCTTGTTTACATCACTGCATATTATTGCAGCATTGCTAGTTACTTTCTGAACGATCGACCTGTATAATGAGACTCCACTCGTTCATTCGCTGGTTGTAGTCGACGCCTATACGCGTGTCCGGCGCGAACGGATAGAGACCGATCGTCAGCGGATGGACCTGATCAAACCTCTTCCACGTTACCTGCACACAGTTGTACACATTGTGTGCAATGATATCAAGATACCGGTAAAAATAAAGGTAAAGTCTGGCACTTGATATAACACCCCTTACATCAGTCACACTCGTGACAAGAAGAACGTTGCAATCTCCTAACTTTTCGATTCCTCAAACTAGAGTTTTCCGAACAGCCGACGGTGAAAATTTGGTAATTCTAACTTGCACCGTTTTTGACTGATCCACCTGTGTGACAGACGGACGGACGGACAGACGGACAAAATTGCGATGGCTAAGACGCGCTACATCAGTAGCTGCTGTTGCGCGTAAAAAGGAGGAACGAAATAGAACGAGAAAAGACAAGAGGGCAAGGAAGAACAAATAAAGCAGGGGAAAGTAGGGTAGGAAAGGAAAAAATAAAGTAAAAAAGAAATTTAAAAAATGGCAGCGGAGCCCCCCACAGTTTACATTTCTGGCAGCTCACTGCTGATTGGCACGGCCTAATAATGCCGCGACGCATTATGCGGCTATCCATTGTCAGCGCTATAGGAAACAGCTAAACCTGCAGTGCAGCTAGCAGAAATACCACCGCCCACTCAGCCACACTAACCAGCGACGTCAGAGCGCTTAATTGGACAGCTCCTGTCAATTAGTAGCCTGACTGCAGAGTGCAGACTTCTTCTTACCAGACATGCGCAATCAGCAAACACAAGGCGACATTTCCACTTCCGGTCTAAACGTCACGTGACCGAAAATGTTCGCCGTGACTTGCGCCAACTTAAATGTCAACGTGCAAAAGAACGAAGAAGGAGGGAAAAATAGGCTGGATCGGCATGGGTGCCAACTCATTTTTGGTTGAAAAAAGTCAAACGTAACTGATGTTACTGCCAAATGGCCTCAGAAATGTCAATTTTTTACAATACTGTGTACGTTTATCAGAATATCGATTACCCAGAAACAGCAAACTCCAAGTCGAAATTATTAACGCAGACCGTAAATGTAGCCAACGTCATGAAAAAAAAACAAAAAAAAACACTGAAAATAAATTTTTAGGCAACAAAAATGAAAAAAACGTTCGTGAATGTTGGATAAAAACGTGTTCCTCTTGGTGCATTTATTACATGAAATTTAAGTACAAAATTCAATATTACCTTACCAGTAACACTTAAGTTTTTTTGGGTAAAACCCCTAGCGAAAAAAAACACAGTCAGATACAACAAGTGCATGCACGTCTCGTTCATAAAATAAACGGTGGGCGATGTAAAAAACGCAGTGTGTTTGATGTGTTTAGTGAGAAATTTTGCTACGCTGCTGCTAATTTGGTCTTCCTCGTCGCCGTCGGTGGCCTAGCGGAGTTTTCACGCGACGTTTGACGCTTGTTTAGCGCTCCATCAGTTGCCCACCCAGTCAGTCGGTTGCCACACGAGAGAATTTGCCACGTGCACTGCGATGCAATAGCTGCAGTTACTGCTGCAACCTTCAGATCAGTGATGGGCAACTAACTTTAAAGAAATTTTTAAAAACTACAACTAAATTTCAATGAAAGCATTTAATTAAACTATGAATTAGCAGCTACTTTGGCAGCATAGTTAAGAAACTAACAATTTTTAATTAAACGATTTCCTCTAATTAATTGCAACTATTTTATGGCTAAATTTGTGCAACATTGTAGACAAATGCGACAATAAATTGAAATAATTTTGTCGCCGTAATCGTACCGTTTATATTGGCTGCAAGCAAGCTGTCAATTTAAAAAGAATCTGAACATTTTGAAGATTAAGCTTGAAAAGTGTAATACATGAATAAAAAAGTCACACTTTTAATTTATTGAATGTAACTGTCTAATGTCTATTCACCTTTGCGACAGTTGCTACTGCAGTCAGTACAGTGTGCAATTTTAAAGTCATAAATTGTACACGTAATTTAGTTGTTTTTTGTTTTTAAATTAAAAAAACATTTAGTTGCTTACAAAAAAATAATAATTAAACGCCACTTTTAAATAAACTGTTTTGTTTTAGTTAGCCTACTGAACTGATTAAAATGAATTTGTTAACAACATTTTAGTAATTTAACTAGCTTTTGCCCATCACTGCGTATCAGTGATTGCCGTCCGACTGGCTGTGTGACTGATTGGCGGAAAAGTGCTGCGCGGAACGGGAAATGGAAAACGACGGAGTGACGCCGAGTAGAAAGACGACAGTGACGGACGAAGCTCTGAGGCGGCACACACTCCTAGTTGATGAGGCGTGTTCGCTGATACGATGCGTCGGTGCACCGGTAACTGTGTTCTCGGTCAAGCGAGAAACGCGATTACTTGCCGACAATTTACTCTCTACGCCCAGCACTACACCAAACGCAACAGTTTACTATCCGCCCAGCACTAAACGCCGCCGCAGTCCAGTTGATTGGCAGCCGGGTCAGAGCAACGTTAACAAGTAAATACAACAAAAACTAGTTTTATGTGGCAGCAACAGTAAAGGTTTCGTGATCTAGCTTGCACCATTTCGATACAATCGCAGAGTGTGACAGACGGACACACACTTACACAGACACACTGAGTCTACGATAGCTAAGACGCGCTTAGCACATGCTGTCGCGCGTAAAAATCAAAACAGTATCGCTGTTTTTTTTCGCAAAAACAGAAAATATTAAGTGGTTGGCGACAGTACGGTTGGATAGAACGTAGCTTGGTTCTTAAATAGGTTGGCCTTGGTAGCCATTGCGATATTTGTAACGGTTTGGTCACAAATTTTGACTGAGAGTTTGGTTTTTGAGCTCTAGCTAAATCGTCCACGAAAGCGGGCCGCTGTACGAAAAAGCGTTAAATGCAAACGCGCAGTAACACGCAGTGTCACTGTCAAATTGCATCTTGTTACGGCCAACGACTTTCGCTTTAGCAGGGCGCATGAGTGTAACAGAAGGACAGGCGGACAGACCACAGTACAGCAACATTGCGGCAGTAGTCGCTTCGCTAATTAGCGATTCTGCCACAAACACTCGTAAAAAACAGTGCGATAAAAGGGCAATTTTTATAGGGGCCTACGCGATATTCTGTTGCTACTGCGCACAACCACGGCGTCCACAGCGACAAAAGGATATTAATCTTTCACACCGTTACAAATGATGTGTGTCGGCACTCCGCAGTCTCCGTCTATTTGTATCTATCTGTGCGTCTATCTGTCTCGCCGCACTACACACTCGGCTGCGGTGTATACAGGGTGTTTCATAAAGAGGGGCCCCTTTTCTTTCTGTCATAATTCACTCAAATGATGATCAATTCACACGAAATTTTTACCAGTTGTAGCCGAAGAAATGCTAATTCAAAATATTTTAACAAAATATGGCTCTTGATTAAATATTTTTTGCTAGTCGTGACGTAAAGCTGACGTCATAATGTGTCGTGAGTACAAGCTCGATCTCGTCCGAACTGCTGCTGTCAGTTGCTGAATAGCTACCTTGCTTCGATGATGAACTACATCTCGTTAGCTGATGGGAAATTTTTGAAGTTTTACCACTGCAGCCACAACATTATAAAACACCCTGTAGTGTCGAGAGATTCTATTCTGCTGCTGATGCGGAGCTGGGATGCTGCATGTTGCTGTGACGTCATTTCATTGATCTGCCTGTCGCTGAATCCACCCAGTTAGACAGCTATCAATGACCACCATGCATTGTGACACTGTAGGGATGTGTTCTAATGCGTTCGATGTGACGGAATGGGGACTGCAGCTTTTAGTCTGCTATCAGCGCAATCACTATCTCTCCAGCTGACGTCAACACCGCTCCGCGGTGACAGTTTGGGGTTTCGTTTCGATGCTCAGACTCAGACTTCGGAAAGAATCAGATGTTTGTTCACGTTACATTTTAGAAAGGAAGGCCCAAATTCCATTACGCCGACATTTTTCGAAAGACCCTGCACGACATAAATAGCTTCCACTCCGCGGCCCGACACAATTTTTTGGCCTTCTCGACTTTACTTGATAGCCAAAATCGTTGTCCCGTTTATGCATGGCGACGTCTGCCACTCAGTAACTCAGTCAGTCAATCGATTAATGTGAGAGACAGACAGACAGACTTTCGGCGCATTATAGTAAGATTGGCATATACAGCTACTTCAAGCTTAATGGGTAACATTGACAGGTTTAGAAAATAATTTCTGGGTATGCTTGTCAGAATAGCCACGGCTTGAGACGTTGGCAAAAGATGATAGTCCCCACAGATCAGCGGGGTAGCAGGCCGTGCACACGGCAGTGCACGGGCATCTGATGCTTGGTGCACTCTACGTACCCTCAATTATTTGTGATTTCAATTTTTTCCCTGAGTGAATCCTGCTTAAACGACTGACGACAAACGTTTGGTCCCCGATTAATTTTCACTGTGTAAACTGCACAAAATTTGGTCAGCTGATTGTCAAGAAATCAAAAAAATGTTGCCACCAGATGTCACATTTTAAGGCTGAAATACAGCTAATTAGATTTCGGCTGGGGCTTTGTCCCAGACCCCGCTGGGTGAGCTTACAGCGCTCCCCTGAGCTTCGCAACTGGATTTAAGGGACCTAATTCTGAGGGGAGAGAGGAAAAGGGAAGGGGAAAATGAGAAAGGAATGAGGAAGGGGTAATGGAAAAGAAAGGAAAAAAAGAAAGAAAGGGAAAAAGAGTGAGACCCCACGGATTTCTAAAGGCCTATTTAAATGACGCCACTAGCAGCAGCTAAGCTCGGCTCGGAATTAAAATCTAAACGATGCCTGCAAGTCCATCGGCGTCGCCGGATCGATTAACCAATATCCGCACCCTTTGCGGGAGTGTGTCCGTCTGAGAGTGGGGGTGTGGACAAATAGGACCACCAACGACGATGGGAGTGGACCATCAGCCACGGACCACTCACGAAGTCCAGCCAGGCAGACAGTGACTGCAGTGCGACAGATGGACCGAGGCATTCAGGCGTGACATAAAGAGCAATAATTCCACTGGCGACCAGTTATTGAAACGAGAGGATTTAGACGACGCTGCTGCAGCAGTGGGTGTTTCATTAACCATAACGCTAAAAATGCAAGTATAGGCCAACGAAAACATAAGCGCATATCCATGCATGTATTTTTGTGGAAATTTATAATGAATTTCACTGCTTCTCAAACGAGATTAGAAGAACTAAACGAAATCTGCGATTGTATCACGTTTAATTGTGAAACCGGACTGCAGAAGATATTGCACGGCGACATATAGGACAGCGAGAATCGGTTACGAAAAGTGTGTCAATATGCTGACAAAAAATCGCATGTCCGAACGAAATCCGCCTCCGAGATCGTGTTGGCTCGTCAGCTACACGCTTGCGCCAACGTTCTAACAAGTGCAGACGCTAGATTTTTACGCGCAACAGCAGCTAATGCTGTAGCGCGTCTTGGCCATTGGAATTCTGTATGTCCGTCTGTCCGCCTGTTCGTCACACGGGTGGATCAGTCAAAAACGGTGCAAGCTAGAATTAACAAATCTTTACCGTCGGCTGCCTGGAAGACTCTAGTTTCAGCAACCGTAAAGCTTTTCTACAAATTCGAAGAGGATCACCTTGAACGAAGGCGCTAAATGAAAAGAGGTAGAAAAAATTTGTGGTTTTCAGCCGATACGGCGTTGGCAGAGCGAGATAAGTCACGTCCTTTGGTGAGTACAAGTACAAGTAATTTGAGCAAAGCTCACGAGACGCGCGAAAGCCTATAGCAGTTCCTGTTCGCAGGTAATCGTAGTCTATCTCCATCCATTTCGTCGTAATTCACTCTTTT
>Ga0209367_1010728_pt1 | contig 12240 bp, 8 predicted proteins | sample WorMetLIZISLAND2_FD_187412 | JGI IMG/M metagenome (GOLD analysis project Ga0209367, IMG submission 187412) | Marine gutless worms symbiont microbial communities from Max Planck institute for Marine Microbiology, Germany - Olavius geniculatus... ... | reverse complement strand
ATTGGCTTAAAATGTAATAAATTAGCGCTTATAACTTCGGAGTTAGGGGGTGTAGCCCGACGAAACTTTGGCACTTGACGTGTCTCTAGGTGGGGGTGTTGACGCAAGTACAAATTTTGAGGGCACCGCCCCCATTAAAATTTGGGAGGGCAAAAACGTTCAAAAATCGGTGCGATTTACGACAACTTTCGGGTTTGAGCGCAAATATCTCTGTAACCGATGAAGATATCGACATAATCTAAACGGCGTTGACGAGAGCTATCCTTTCGGCGTTGAACAAAAAAAATTTGTGAAATTCGGTCCACTACAAACAAAGTTATAGGCGCTCATGTTGACCTACCCTAAGTCGACAATGCGCGTTCGGCGTATGCCAATGCATTTGAGTTCGGGCCACGTGACTTTGATGCCGAGGAAATTCCCCCCCTAATTTTCCCCAATCGGACTTAGGGCGCCGGGCGGACTCACGTTGGCTTTGCCCCAAATTTCTAGTTCGTTATATCATACATACGTTGTTGTATAAGGTGACGTCTAAACAGTAGAATAAAAGGCTTTACTTAGCTTGATCAGTCAGACAGTTTTGGAAACAAAACGTCATCCATGCCGTCTATTGCGACAAATGTTACCGTATATTTATCTATCCATCTGTCCGTCTTTCTGTCTGTCTATTGTGCTCGTACACTGGTAAGTTAATACCCCGCTTACACGATCAAGCTAGCTCGACGAGCTGGCTATATGTTAGCTGGACGAGCCAGCTCGATGTTTGCTCAATCGTGCAAACGGGGTATAACGGAAACTGGGGTTATGTTGCTCGCAGCGGAAAGGGAAATATGGGCTGAAAATATGTCTAAACCCCCAGTAAATTTGCGTTGCAGATTGCGTCCAAACCATTACAGATAACGGAACGGTTGCTACAGACAGTTTATCTACAGGAACTTAGCAGCAGTGCCATATGCAACACTACCATCGCCGATTCCACAGGCCTACGACTTTTTTCCCCAAAATAAGATAGGCCAATTATTAGCGATGTCGCCTATCACCAAATTACTTTGGCATCTGTCTGTTACTGTTACAACCATCACGATTATTACTGTTTTGTTAACGAGTGTTTAAGGCCACGGAAATGCAATCAACTGAACTAAACTAAAGTGATTATAGTTCTGCTGTTTAAGTTGACTTGATTTTATATAAGTTCAGTTCAGTTGAGGCCTATTTCGTTCGCTGTGTACGCGCGTTTAGGTGGAGAACTCTGGCGATCCGTTCTACAACTTTGCCAACACGCACGCAATGACGTACTGGGAGTGCGTCTATTTCACGCTGGTCACCATGTCGACCGTCGGCTACGGAGATCTGCACTGTAAGACGACGCTTGGCCGCATCTTCATGGTCTTCTTCATCCTAGGTGCTCTGGTATGTCTGTCTCTCCGTCTGTCTGTCTCTCTGTTTGTCTGTTTGTTCGTTCTAGTGACATCACCAGTGACGTCGTGGCCGGGCGGCAGAGAAAGCAAAGAGAGGCTATTGCCTAGCCCTAAATTTTAAGCTGTCGAAAAATGGTCGGAATATCTGCTTCTTGTCGAAAAATTTTGACCCAAAAAGGCAAAATTCGAAACTTAAAAATTTCCATTAAAATTCTGAGGTTGGAAATTTTCATCTTTTTGTAGGAATTCTTTCAGAAATGTGCAGTGCCTGTCGGGAAACTGCAACTTCCTGAGGGCCCTGCCTGCTTTTTCAACGCAGAACGTCGGTGGACATGACGCATTCCCGTTTTTATTCCTCTGCTGCTTTTACTGCTTCGCTGCCTGCCGTAAGATCGTCTATCTGTGTAGGTCTATCTTTAGACATTCCTTAAAATAGCATCTGCGCTCAGATCTCTCGACGGGCCTGGTTTATTCGGCACAGCTCGTTCATTTTTCGGCTCATCCATTTCAAATCTATTTTCCGGCTTGGCCTATTTTCCTTTAAAAATTTCAGGCCCTGGCTCAAACTATTTTGCTGACTTTTAAAAATAATTGGCGTTGCACACAGACCTGGATTGTGTTGCGTAGCGTGCAAAATCGATAGTCTTTTGTCAGTGTCATTAGCATAATGTTAGAATAAAGAGCAGTTGCTGCATTAATGTTGTGGCGGGTGTTGACAGGCGATGTTTGCAAGCTTCATTCCAGAAATCATGGATATTCTAGGCACGCGCAGCAAATACGGCGGTTCGTACAAGAAAGAGCACGGAAAACGGTCGGTCACGAGCGATCATATACGAAAATTATATGAAGTAGACCTCTGTTGTTCTGTTTCACAAACGAAATACTTTTTCACATTACTCACATTCCTCAAGGTATACCGTAGCCTAGCATGAAGACGCGTTTTCGATGGGGTGATTATTTCTTTGCCAAATTTTGCTAGTGAGTGTTTGAACTGCCGGGGGGTTAGGGGGTTGAACCCCACAACTTTTTTCTCAACCCCCTAACACTGTCAAATTATGTACTAGGGGGGTCAGCTATATACTGTATACATACGATTTACATCACAATTTTGGTCAGGCTCTCACCATCGAAAAGTTCAACCCCCAGCTAATTTTTCTCAATTTAAACACTGGCTAGAGTGAAATAAACATATTTAAAAGCAGGCGACATTTAATGAAAATATGTCGGTTTTGTTTTTTTAACTCGTACTGTGTATGTGCTTTCATTTTACTACTATGCACCCTGATTCTTTCTGAGACTTTGGCGCTTTATAAATCATTTACTTACTTACTTACTTACTTACTTACTTAATGTAATAAGTTACTATTGTAGCAAACTGTTGCTGTCTGGGCGCAGGCATATCGTCTTGTGCGGTCACATAACGTACGAATCTGTGTCCAACTTCATGTCCGACTTTCTGCATAAAGACCGTGAGAATTCAGACGTCGAGCTCGTCATTATGAACAGGTGCTTGTCTGCCTGTCTATCCTTATCTTTTTGTTGCAGTTGAATAATTTTACAATTTCTTAAATTTTTGTATGAATATTTCGTTGTCATCGAGGCTAGACGATGGGTCAAGTCTGTATTACTGCGATTGCGTCAGACCTCCGTCTTCAGCTTAGCTGCTGTTTCATTGTCACGTAACGCGAATACGCAACGTATAATGCCATGATGTAAGAAGATTTTGATGGTGAAACTTAAAAGAAAGTGTTGTCACGTAGGTCTATATGACTTCAGTATACTTGATGTTTGTTAGCTTGATGCGTGTTAGCAATCCAGTTATTTATTAGCCTAAACCAGCGAAGATTTACAATAATGCAAGTTTTTCAGATAACTCAGTCTTCTACTCTCAGCGGGATGAGAAATGAGTAGTAGGTTATACGGACTACGGGGTAGAGGCCTATTATGTCTAATTAGGGCAGTAGTAGGCTTATGTCTGCTAGCTGCAAACCGCGGGTCCAATTATTCGCTGATGCAAGCAATGGATGGCCGCATAGTGCGCTGTGGTATCATTAGCTCATGCCAATCAGCTGCCTCTTCTGAAATTGTAAAGCGCTTCTGGTCACAAGTCTGACTTGTGTAAGAAGCGCTTTAGCAAGTTACGGACCTTTACCAAATATAAATTAAATAAATAACTAACATTTTAGAAAACTACTAAAAAGCAAAGGCTAATGTGATTCATGTGTGTGACGGTAAACTGCTGACTGTTATGTCAGGAAAGAGCCAGGACTGGAGCTGGAAGGTTTGTTTAAGCGACACTTCACACAAGTAGAGTTCTATCAGGGAACAGTCATGAACGCTAACGACCTACAGCGAGTCAACGTCAGTAGGCCTATTGTTGCTTCTTCTTCATTAATTCTATGCCTCAGTCTGTCTGTCTGTCTGTTCCTTTTTTCTTTTTTTTGTCCATTTGTTTTGTCATCTTTTGTCGAATTGCAATTATAAAACAACGATGATCATTTTAGTAGTACTCCGTTTACACGATGAAGCTGGCTTGTCGAGCTGGCTTGATGAGCGCATGACGAGCGCTCATCAAACTATAAAGCTTCGTGAATGTTTGCAATATTAAACCGTTTAAACGACAGGATAGCTGGCTCATCAAGCCAAAAGTGTAAACTTCCGCAAACATCCGCAAACAGCAGAAACTAAACTTATACTCCATTTACACTATGAAAGGGACTCGACGAGCACTTGTCGTGCACTCGACGAACTGGCTTGATGAGCTAGCTATCTCGTCGTTAAACTTACGTGGCGTGGCTACAAATTGTCACAGAAACACCGAGTGATATAGCAGGTGTAATTAATGACTGGGCACGTGCATGTACAGATCAAGGAGGCGGACGCTTGTCTGATCCTGGCGGACAAATACTGCGAGGACCCGGATGCAGAAGACGCCGCCAACATACTGCGAGTCATCTCCATCAAGAACTACCACGCTGAGATTAAGATCATCATCCAGCTGCTGCAGTACCACAACAAGGTAGACCAGACTTTGGTCTTGGAGTAAAGGTAAATCCAAGACAAACTCAATAATGCAGATGCATATTGAGTTTGTCAAATGACAAATGTCAAATGCGAGGACCCGGATGCAGAAGACGTCTTGAAACAGTAGGTGAAGTCAAATTTTCCTTAGTCTTCACTCTAAGACCAAAGTCTTAGTGAGGCCACATGATGCCTAGTTTTGCTAAGACTTTAGTCTTAGACTAAAGTCCGACATAATTGACTTGGAATTTCAAAACTTTGGCTGAGATTTTGGTCAATATGTAGATGCATATTGAATTTGTTTTTTTTGCCTTGAAACAGTAAGTGAGATCAAGTTTTGCTCAAGCTTTAGTTCAAGACTAAAGTCTTAGCCCAAAGTTTCGAAATTCAGAGCCGAGAGTTTAGTCGTAGAGTAAAGTCTTATCAATGCTTGCCCGCACGCAATGTTTTTTGATATCGCGTTGTCGCAGGATTTGCACAGTCAAAGTTTATTTCGCAAAAAATTGGCATATCTAATTCTTTTTCTGGGCTTATGGGGCTTACTGCACAGCTGTTCACATTGGCAGGATTATACCCCGTTTACACGATGAAGCAAACATGAAGCAAACGTATTCAAAATACACTTGCACGACGTGTGTTCTAAGTTTGCTTCATGTTTGTTTCATCGTGTAAACAGGGTATTAGTGGGTTTTTCTTTGCAGAGCGGGTCGCCGAGTCTGGTCGGAAGTTTACACTTTTCTGTGTGTTAGGTTAGGTTGAATAAAAATAAGTAAATGACCTATATCAGCGCTGCGTGCTAAAAGGTTTGCTCCGAATTGAAAAAGATTTTAGTGATGATGATGCTCAGTAGTTAAAGTATATAATTTGGGGCCCAGGAACTGTAGACATACTTGGGTCCCACTCCCGCAAATAGGGGCGCGGAATTTGCAAGGAATGGAAATTGCAAGGAAAGGAAAATGCAAGGAAAGGCCCCAAAATTTCCATCCCTGTGAATTTGCAAGGAACGGAATTCGCAAGGAAAGAAATTTGCGGGGGGAGGGGGTGGAATTTGCAAGAAATGGACTTTGCAAGGAATGCGTATGCCTATAGCCTATAGACGGTCTATGTTGTGTCTATCACAGTTCCGTTGGCGACAGTATTTAGCCTGATATACCTGTGTATATCACGTGAGAGTGATTGTGTCTTGTTTTAAGCACTTAAGATGAAGCATATTTGTTCTTAATGGAGTATATTGAACTTCTTAACTGTAGAGGTAAACTTTACGCCTGCCAAAACCAGCAGTACATTCAGACCACAAGATGATCTGAACGCCTTAAATTAGCTGATGATGTCAAATGTCTGCACTGCACATTCATTTTCACTTACATGAACAATGTGGGAAATGTGCCTTGCTATTAGTTTGATATTCAGGTAATTATTTTTGAACATTTATTAACATACATTCCCAGTGTGAAAAAAATATAACTGTTACTTGTAAGACGATTTCTTTGCAAATTCCATTCCTTGCAAAGTGAGGCGACCCCCGCAAACAGTGAGGGACTCCTGCGATTCTATGTACAAACCGTAAAGCGAAATCAGCATAACAGTAACGTTTTCACTGTTTGGTTTACGATGATTATACTAACATAAAACACGTGAGCGTGCAATATGAAACAAACATAATTTGTCTGTGACAGGATTTGGGGTGGCAGACATGGCGCCTCTTCGCAGTATACATGTATGCTAAACCTACCCTAGACGAGTTGCACATCTCATGATCCCATCGGGAAATCGTGCGTACGGTGCTCATGAACGCTAGGTACCATTTTTGGAGGGGGTCCAGGAACGATTTTCCCTTGCGTTTTGCTTACTTTAGTCACTGAGATGCTGCTGCTGATAATGATGGTGATGACAACGATGATTGGACGTTGCAGGCTTACCTGTTGAACATCCCGAGCTGGGACTGGAAGCGAGGAGATGACACAGTCTGCTTGGCGGAACTAAAGCTTGGCTTCATAGCACAGAGTTGTCTGGCTCCGGGGTTCTCAACTCTGATGGCAAATCTCTTCACGATGCGTTCTTATAAAACGGTAATAAACATGCCGCGTCAGTCAGGCGCTCTGTTAGTTACTTTGCTGTTAGAAGTCTCTGTTTTATGTATTTTTTGATGTCTGTTAATTTTCGTGATGGTTATGAGGATAATTAGGTTAAGGTTCAGGAGTCAAGAATCAAGGGTCAAGGTCGAGCTGATCAGGCGCTTCTGTCTCCCAAATTTAAAATCGAAATTTGGCCCAAGTTTTTCCTTTTATTTATTTTCCTTTTTTCCCATTTTTCTTATCTATTTTTTATTTTTCTTTTTTATTATTTCTCCAGGTCTTTCTCTTTCTCCCCTTTGTTCTTTATTTCCCGTTCCACCCTTCCCTCATCCTTTCCCTTTCCTTTCTTTTTTGACGTTTTTTGGGGCTGTGGTATCTTGGGAGCGTCATAACTTCCCCCAGTGGGTACGGGCAGAGCCCGGCCGCCAAACGGTTTGTGGTGCATTTTGAGCTAAAAAAAACAGTGCTTCTTGTGATAGGAATTTTTGTTGTATACACCCTTAACAAAACTGCCTTTTTTATGTTTATGTTTCACTGGACACAATTTGCGCACACCAGGTATAGGGATGGATAAAGCCCCTAGAGGTGCTGCGATGCTGTATTTGTACATGTGTTACAGTCGCCGGACATGCCTCAGTGGCAGAACGACTACCTACGCGGCACTGCCATGGAGATGTACACCGAGTACCTGTCGGAGTCCTTCGTCGGAATGACTTTCCCCGAAGCTGCAGAGTAAGAACAGCCGAGTCGTTCACAGCTAGCTGGTCTTTTTAGACACTGGGGTTTTTTTCGTACGGGTAAAATATTTGATGAAATGAATGATATTTTCCGCGACTCGTTGTGCTCACAGACGATTGTGATCAGAGTTGTCGGGTTTCAGTGCTTCATTGTACAGGCTTTAATTTTACACCATGTCTCAATAAAAAAACGTGCCACTTTTTTAGATAACTCCGTGGAGTATTGGCCAATTTTAATAATTTTTCACAAGCCGCATCACAACGAAACTTGACGTAAATGACTGTGGTTTAGCCCACCTTACTTTAGTAACGTTGCTACACTACCTTGTGAAATGCAGAAGTCCCAGTCTGGCCGTTTACAACAATGAATTCATACTGGGGAGCACGTGCTTCAGCTCAAAAAATTACTGAGATCACAAAATCATTAAAAATCTGTTACATATTTAACATTAATCATATTTGTTTTAAGATCGTACGTTGACGAATTGAAATGATGCATCAACAGCGACGGAGCCGCTCTAGGTCGTGCATTATTAAACGCGCTGTTGGCAAGTCACGTCAACGTCCACCGCTTGCATTCGTGCTGGGGGAGGACATTTTGAGCACATGCAGTAATAAAAATGATGTGATGTAACATGTAAGACTTTCTAAGAGACAACAACTGTTAAGCCTACACGTGTTTGTCGCTATTCAGTTAATCATTTCTGAGCCAACGCATGCGCTACCCAGTATAAATTTATTGTTGTAAACGGCCAAACTACGACTTCTAAATTTCACAAGGTAGTGTAGCAACAGTATTACGGTGAGATGAGCTAAATTATAGTCATTTGCGTCAAGTTTTTTCGTGATGTTGACTGCCAAACAAAATCGGCCAATGTTTCACGGAGTTATTCAAAAAATAACAGTGGCACGTTTTTTATTGAGACACGGTGTATTTTGCGACCATTAGCTCGCGACGCGTCAGCTTAGTACTCTGTACGGCGTCGTTCGCAGCGTGATCAGAGTCGAGCAAGGGCTTTAACGACGACCTCCAAAATTGTGGGGCATCAAAATCTGGAGGCATCAATAATATCAATATAATGTGGCTGTGTGTAACACATTGTTTACTTTTTACTTGTAGTTTCAAACGTTCTTTAGTGTTGCTCGATTTTAGTTTAATCGTCACTTTTTTGCTTTTTACTTTCTGCTTTGTTGTCTTGTGCTATAAATACAGTTGAATGGTTAATTGATGCCAACGGCGTGTAGAAACTTCTTTTTCTGCTCATATTTGACCTTCTTATTTGATTCATATATCAGCTTTCACATGGGCTTTTTCCATTTTTGCGCTAATCTTCGCGAGCCACGTCATCTAGCGGCTTGTCTAAAAATGTTTTACTGTCTCGTTGTTGGTTTTACGTAACGTTTTATTCTACTTTTATTTTTGATGACCCGATCAAGAAAAAAGCTTGGATCTGACCGGACCCATGTGTATTTGTTGCTGCGTATATTTACTGTGTGTTTGCGTATTTTTAGATTGTGTTTCGTGCGTCTCAAGCTGCTGCTGATCGCCGTTGAAGCGCGCAAGTCCAACACGAATGACAGTTGTCTGGCGATCAACCCGGGACCCGAGCTTAAGCTGGAGCCGCACATTCAAGGCTTCTTCATCGCCGAGTCCGCCGAGGACGTCAAACGGTCGGTGCCATATACACTGTGTCCCAAAATTAGCGACACCCCTTGCTTCAGGCACATCAAATTCAGTTTGTAGTTCATAGATATCAACAAAATATCGTACACTGCACATCCTTAGCATTCCTTACAGTCATGCCGATTATGACGTCTGCATCTTACTGCGTGTGCTCAGTGTGACGTCATTATGACGTCAGAGTTTGTTTACATTAGTGCTACGTTCAGCACGTTGATATCGACAGGGCATTTGAGCAGTAGCGTACCTGCCTGAGACTAAGAGCATTCGTCGAGACCATGGGTGGTCACTTCGAGCACAAACTTTAAAGACAAGTTCAAAATGATTGTCTCCATGAATGTTTCAAATGTTGTCAGTATCTGTTAGGTATTAACAATTACACATTACAGTAACTGTAGGAGTGTCATTAATTTTGGGACACGGTCTAGAAGCGATAGGACTGCGCAAACCTCCGCCGAGCGTGATGATTTTGCTCCCGAACTCTGTAGCGGACACTCAGACTGCATCCGACTGTCCCCTAATCTTCGCTGTGCTTTACTTTTTCCAAAAAATATTGAAATTTGTTCCTAACTTTTCGAACAGTCTTACAAAACAGACAAACTTTTCTCTTTCTGTTTTCTTCGTTTTAGATAAACAAAATACATGAGATAAGAACACTGTCAGTTATAAAGTTCTCTGTGATTGTTATTTCATTCCAATATACAATATATGTATATCTGTGATACCTGTGTTATTTTTCAGTGCTTTAACGCTGATTTTTGAGCGTAGCAAAGGCATCCGGCCTATAGAATTTTTGCAATAATTCTTGGAAATTTTGGAGATCTAGCTAACACGAAAAAAGTACGCTATAGTTAAACGAAAACGAACATTACAGCGCTCTTGGCAGCATGAATAATTATATCACACCTCACACGATAGTGTGAGTGTTGTAAGGACGACCTTCAAAGTCTATGGGAAAATGCAAAATTTGACTCTCGGCCAACCCAAAACCACTGAACCGATCGTCACCAAATTTGAATGGCGTGATTAGGCCTACGTCGTGGACGCCTACCACCAGAAAAAATTGGGGCTCAATCCACCCAGGAGTTTTTGCTCCCCATATAGGTGAAATATACACCCCTCCTGTTCGAAATTTACTGCACTTTTTTGGTTTTGGTTTTTCAACTCGCCTATAGGCGAGTCCGTTAGACCGATTTTTACACTTAATACGTCAAATGACGCGGTTCTGCGCAAGGAAGTGCTTTTTATTGTTATAAAATAAAAGTTTTATTCTTGACTTATTTATTCGAAAAATTCGAAAAAATACAATGGCGGCTATGGGGAAAATGTAAAAATTCTTTAAACTGTCATAACTTCGGTTGTGTGCAAGATAGAGTCGTAATTTTTGGTTCTGGGATATGGTTTTTGGGGACGGCCTAATTAACGGTGACATTTATATTTACCTCGATTGACCCCCGTTGCCATGGCAACGAAATTTGAAACAAAATTAGCTCCTTTGATTGAATGGGGGACGAGGGGGCGAATGTTAAGTAATTTTAACCAATTTTGAGGGTCCATTTCGGTCGACCTCAGTTTTTGGAACTTATGAGTTGGATCAATCCAATTCGTTCACCACGTTGTCGGGGAGTAGGCTCCCATTTGTAATGCGGGGGTACGATTTTCCAAATTTTCGCCCATTTTTTAGAAATCGGCCCTTAAAGTTGACCCAATTTTTTTACATTTTTGGTCAATTATTGGAAAAATTTTTTCGAAAAAATCTGCAAGCGTCCCAATTTTTTTCGTGCAGCACATTGTAGACTAGGTATCCCTAAACGCAACGCGGGTCTTCATTAAGCCGGGGGCGCTGGGGGTTCGAGGTCGCCGGCCCCCAAAATGTGGCCTAAAAATCGCCCATTTTGCGCGCAATGTTCACCGTTGTATATCTCGCTCACTTTACGACGAATCGGCGCGATTTTGTCACTCTGTGGCAGACCTCACTCAGCTTTGTGCGACGCCCCATCGCGATTTCACTTTGCACTTACGGTTTCTGGCTCAGTGTCAAAAACCAGAAATTACATCACCCCTAATATCGCGGTTATTTTCGTGCGGTAATGCGCAGTTTTTTTTCACCCCGCGGTAGATCTCGCCAAGGGCCATGCCACGCCCCATCGCAATCCCACGTTGCGCTTATGGTTTTTGGCTCAATACCAAAAAATGAAAATTGCATTAACGTCGATATCGCGGTTATTTTCACGCGGTAATGCGCGGTTTGTTTACCACCTGGTCGGCCTAGATGAAGGCCGTGCGACCCCCATCGCGATCCCGATTTCCGCTTCCGATTTTCTTCAGCTACAGACCCCAAGATATTTGGGGTTTGGCGTTAAAGCCCTCTTTTTCGACTCCGAACACGCCGAGTGTTTTGTCGCGTGCAGGGCGTGCTTCTATTGTCAACACTGCCATTACGACGCGTACGATGTGCGAATGATCAAACGCTGCAACTGCAAACCAGGTCTGCTGCTCTGTCATCATATTATAGTGCCTTGAAGTTATCTGCGAAATAGAACAGTCGAGCATTCACGTAGTTTTTTATTATATCCGCTAACATTAGGAGGTGCATTGTGTTTCTGTACGTTTCGTCTGTTCGTCCGTGTACGTGTCTCCGTGATATTTTTGTGCGTTGATGTATGTTTAAGCCCAAATTCCACTACGCCGACTTTGCGACAAAACTACCGACAGTAAATCTGCACAGTTAGGCCTATGTATCTTTTTAAAATCTTACTTTTGTATGTGTGCGTTTATTTGCATGTGTGTGCGTAGTTCACACGTTCTGGCCTCGCTGCGGCAGAATCGGTTCATCGCTGTCGAGGTTTGTAGTGTAAAAATCAATTCACTGTTTTTACGCGCTAAAGCAGCTGCTTTCGCGCGTCTTATAGGGTGTTTACACGAACCAGCAAACGGCCAGTAAACGTCCAGCATTAGCACGTGTATTTTGAATACATTTGCTGGGAGTTTGCTGGTCGTTTCCTGGATCGTGTAGACACCCCATTAGCCATCACAATTCTGTCTGTCCGTCCGTCGGTCACACAGGTGGATCAGTCAAAAACGGTGCAAGCTAGGATCACCAAATTTTCACCATCGGCTGTCTGGAAGACTCTCGTTTCAAGATCCGTAAAACGTTTCCATAAATTCGAAGGGAGTCAACCCGAGAAGGGGCGCTAAATAACAGGGGCGTAGGGAAAATTTGTGATTTTCAGCCAATAAGTCGCTATATCTCGAAAACTGTGCGAGATAGGGCCTAGGTTACTATTAATCACTAATAGGAAGTCGTACAC
>Ga0209367_1010726_pt1 | contig 12242 bp, 6 predicted proteins | sample WorMetLIZISLAND2_FD_187412 | JGI IMG/M metagenome (GOLD analysis project Ga0209367, IMG submission 187412) | Marine gutless worms symbiont microbial communities from Max Planck institute for Marine Microbiology, Germany - Olavius geniculatus... ... | reverse complement strand
ACTTTGCTGATTGTGTAATGGTAAAGTTTGAATTTTTAAATTGTGATTTGTGCTGTTTTACATCTACAACCACGATGTCACCTTTACACTGTATATAAACTGAACAGTTTTTTTACACAAATAATAGTTAAGATGCATTTCTGCCTATATTCACTCTATTCACCGTTGTAACTTGTGAACCTATAGAAACCCTCCGTATAGGGCTTTAAAAAGTACATTATGCAAAATGCAAAATATTAAAACGTAAATAATTTAATTTAATAGTTTTATTTCATTCAGCAAAAATAAAAAAAATCAGACACTCAAGTGACTTCAGGCTGAAAACCATTCAGTTAAACGAATGTTTACTGTTTTTTTTCTGGCTTTGAACCGTATGCTAGAGCTGCATGAATATCATCTGTTTTCTGGTTACATTTGTGCAAGTACCAAGTTTCATAGATGTAATAAACGTTTTGATTTTTTTCTTGCCATGTTGTTACGTTTAGTGTTTACGTTTTAAACTTTTTTTTATATTTGTCAAGAACATTTATTAAAAAATTCAAAAACTTTAAACAACATTTTTGGAACTGCAAAAACGAATTAGTTTAGGTGTTAGTTTATTTAGTTCACCTGGTGATGCTTGGTCTTATGACCACGTCTCTTAAGTTTCAGACATTCTGCGCCTACAGCATTAAGCATTAAGCAAAAGATTGGACAAATCAGGGCTAACGTTTTTTTATTAAACGTTGTAAAACTTTTTAAAATTTTTTTCTGAAACACTGTCACATCTATGCGTATATGAAACAGTCAGAATAAGTGTTGCAGTTTTAAATGTCAAGATACAACAAAAGGGCAAGAAATTATTATGCAACAACCTGTTAAGGAACTTGGTTAATAATACTGTTAGATATAAATATTTTTTTTCAAAAAATACTTTAACGTGTTTTAATTGTATTGCAGTAGTTGATAATTACGTTGTAAGAAAAAAACTACTTTTTGTAACGAAAAGTAGAAAGTAGCCCGAAAATCTACTCAAGTAGACGTACAAAGTAGCTTGACAAAAAAACTGCTTAAAGAGAAGTAGAGAGCAAAACTTCTACTTAGCCTTAGTAGAGTAAATACTGCAAATTATTCTGTCTGTCTATGGTATAGTTCTGCGGCAGCAATTTTTACGCGCGAGCTAGTATAGCGCGTATTAGCTATGGTAATTCTGTCTTGGTGTCTTAGTGTCTGTCTTGGTGTCTGTCACAACCCAGTACTGATCAGAGCTTAGGTGAGATAGAGACTTATCTTTTTCACTTTATGATAGCTTAGAGTCTCTAGTATTTTGTGACAAAATTTCATGCCACTGGGTAAAGGGCGTCCCCACGAACGAGGGGGAGAAAAAGGGGCACCCCCGCCCCCTTAAAAGGCGTTATTCTAGCGTTACGCTACCGTTATTGGCTCGTGTAACGTGAAAACGATTGTAGATAGGCACAGACATGCTCTTTGACACCTGCATGCGCAGGCCTCCTTGAACCTAGAGGAACCAGACTGGCGACAAGCTTCTTAAAAGTGTCATCATTGATGACCTTGAATGACCCTGAACCCCTAAAATAGGGGGTTTTAATAACTTTTTGCGATTTCAGGCTGCGACACGCATTTCAAGAGTGAATTGCGCCGAAATGGCTAAAGATAGACCAAGACAACCTGCAAATGAAATTTTCAGCATTGAATGTAGATTTTAGCAATTTAAGTCCGGACCCTCTAGGTTCAAGGAGGCCTGCTCATGCGGGTGTCAAAGAGAGGTTTTCCTCTAAAAAGTGGTTAGGCCTATTTATCCGCTGCTGGCTTGTCTAACGTGAAAATTTTTGCAGATAGACACAGACATGCTGCTTAACATAACAAGTACTGGCGACGAGCTTCTTTGAAGGTCAATCAAGTTGACCTTCAACCATGAAAATAGAGGTTTTTCGTGATTTTTGGCGATTGTTGGCTGCAAAAGAGTGACTTGCGATGAAATGGGTGGAGATAGACCAAGATGACCCGCGAACAGAAACTGCTATAAGCTCTCGCGCGTCTCATAAGCATTAGCTCAGATTTCTTGTTGTTTCTCAACTTCACCCCTTAGAGTTTTCACGGTTTGCATGTCGCAATGACGAATGTCAAATTATCACTGCCCGTAGATCGATTGTGTAGAAACTAATACGTTTAACAATAATTTCACTGGTGAAACAGCACCGATATTCATACGCATAGGTCATAACATTTGTTTAAATATAAATGCTGTAAATAACTCACTTTTGATGTCATCTGGCTCGTACGTGTGCTGCAACCGAGCTGATCGCTGAAACGGACGACATGAACCTGCAACAGTAGCATACACAATGGTCTGTGTTTTTAATTGTATGTCGAAGTGCAATAGATTTCACGGTAGCCTACAGAATTTTGACTCGACACTATGCAAACAAATTTTATGAAGTGTGCTTGCAAAGTTTTGTTAAGGAGCGTACAAAGCGAAAGAAGTGAACCAAAGTGAAATTAACTAAAAGCCGCAGCGTGCGGCTTTCATCAGCTTTGTCACAATACATCCATTACGGACAGACAGACAGATCGACACACAACAACTCATAGCATAGACGCCTACAGCATAACGGTAGCGCATCAAAAACGCTTAATTCGCGGCGTGGTTACATCGACGAGGTTGAATCGCAGGTTAGTAAACTTTTGGCTGAAAATCTGCAACAAAAGTCAACTCCTGAGTTAATCCCTCCCGACCGAGATAACCTACAGGGTGCGGCAAAAAAAGTAGCCTCCTAAATTTTTTTTGCCGTTTTCTCAGCAACCGCTTAAAATTTTAACATGGAATTTTACAGGTTCATTTACAGAAATGTTCTACATCTAACTGCTGAGTGAGATGATTCTGTTGAAAAACGACGAAATTATAGACTTTTGAACATGACCGCCTACCGATTTTTCAGCATTAAAAATGTTAAAGCTAAAAATGCTATTTAATTTTCAAAAACCGGTTACCACGTTACTGCTGATGACGTCACAGTGACGCTTTGACAAACAGTAATTTATTTTGTTTATAAATTATCACTAAATTGTCGTTCTCTTCAAGCAATCGCCGGCTGCCCACCGGATTCATCTTCCAGCAGGACAGCGCACCAGCACACACAACACGCAGCGCAGGGAACTGACTGCGGGCCAACTGTCCGGATTTCATAGAAAAGACCAATGGCCTCTAAATTCGCCGAATGCAAACTTGGTGGACTATCACATGTGGTGTGCAATGTTGGAGCTTACCGCAAGCTTAAAGCAAAGCCAAAAACAATCGCTGAACTCAAGGAATCGCTTCAGGTTTATCTGGAGCAACCTACCACAAGGACCGATCGACAAGACTGTGAAAGACTTCTCAAATTAAGTGACTGAAGGCTTGTGTTGGAGCTTGGAGCTGTCGGTGGACACTTCGATCATTCACAGTGACAATGAAATTTTGGCATCTGATCCTTAGTTAACTGTGTTGTTTGACTTGTTTCAACGATATTATTGAACTGGTGTTGTAGCTTGAACATTTTTTCATGCTGAAAAATCGGTAAGCGGTCATGTTAAAAAATTATAACTTCGTCATTTTTCAATGGAATTAAATTTTATTTGGCATTTAGCCGTAGAACAACTTAGTAAGTAAATCTGTAAAATTTTAGATTAAAATACTAAACGGTTACTGAGAAAACAGCAAAAAACTTTAGGGGGCTACTTTTTTCTGCCGCACCCTGTAGATTAGGTAACCTAGAAAACAACTCGGATATGTACACTGTCTAAAAAACACCCCCAACATTTTCGACTGTAACTTAAAAACCAATTACCAAATATAAATAGTTTTTGGTACAAATATTCCCGACAAAACTTGCCATCAAATGACGGTTTAGTTTCCCACCTCATTGAATGTATGCTTCTGCACTACCCAGAGAAACAGATAAAGCGAAATATGCGTTAAAATAAACAGAAAACCTGAAAAAACATCATCGTACTTTGAATAAAGATTAGCAGATTTTTAATAATTTTTGGCAAAATATTTCCGACACAACTGGCTATTAAATAATTGTTTTAGTTTCCACCTCACTCAACATCTGCTTTTGCACTACCTGGGGAAAGCAGACCAAGCATAATACGTGCTAGAATGAATAAAAAAACGTCAATAAATTTTATCTGTCCTAATTTGTAGGCCCCATCAGCAGATCTATTACAAGGTTTGACTGTCTTGCAGCAGAGTGTCTAACGGAATATTTGTAAAGTTAGAAGTGACTGGTAGAGCCTGTATTGGTCTGGAGGAGAACATTATCGATACTGCTGCCAAGTGAATGGAGAAAGCGTCTCCTTGCCTGTGTTCGCATAGCGGGCCAACACTTCAAACAATTTGACTGTAATCAGTTGAAAAATGGACAACTGAATGAAATGTCAGCCACAGTGTCAGAAATGTGAACAAAATGTGTTTTTACGCATTACGTTAATTAAGCAATGATATCGCATTGGATAAAAAAGTGATATTTCGCTGGTTGTGCTTTCCCCAGGTAGTGCAGAAACAAACTGTGGGTGAGGTAAGAAACTAAATGGTCATTTGATGGCGGGTTGTGTCAGGAATGACCGCACCAAAAATTATCAAAATCTGGTAATTGGTTTCCAAGTTACAGTCAAAAATGTCGAGGATGTTTTTGAGACACAGCGTATATATATTGGCTTTGAAAATAATTAGGTCTACCGGATGGGTATTTTAAGAAGTCTATGTTGTGTATGTATACGCCCACTTACGTTCAATAAGCTGCTCCAGCTGATGTGCGACCCAGCGTGGAGTTGGTGACTCCGGCCATCCAACCAGAGTCTGGTACCAGCCGCAGCAGACTGAGGACAGGCGAGTGAAAGCTCGTCTCTCAGTCGTCTGGCATTTACCAGGCTCCGATGGCCAGCAGTCGTCATCAGCCTCAGAGTCATTGGCGTACAGCATCATGAACGCTCTCATCAGTACCGCTTCCAGCATCTCCAGCGGCAGATCACTGAGCTTCTACAGCAGAACATTATAACAATATATGTAGGCCTAAAAAACTTACCAGTTTACAACTGTGTGTAAGGACAATGTGATGAGTATGAGTCCTCTAAAACAGCAAAAATCATTTGGGTAACCTTAGAAGGACTGTCCTTCTGCAAGACCTGTTACTAGTATGTTGCGTTTTCGCCTCTCAACATCTTCAATTGTACGATGTATGATCATGGCCATACTTTTATCAGTGTCGTTACTGTTCGTGTTCTTTTCTGTAGAGAATGTATTTTTTGATCTGGTATGCCAGTGAACATGACCGATTTGACATTAGCTGCTGCTTTTAGTTCTTCAACATCACTTTTCACTTCAGCCAGCTGCTCAGCTAGTGAGGCAGTTGCTGATGCAGTGACCTGACAGTGTCTTTACAATCGTCACAAACCCAGCCAACTGCGGACATCAATACAACGAATTGGTCATATACTTTGGCTGACATGGACGTACACTTCTGATGATAAGTGTGGTGACAAGTGTCACAAACGAGACGACAATTACGTTCAGCGGCAAAGAAGCAACGTGGACATACGTCTATGTCTGAACTGTCGTTTTCGTTGGATGACCTCGTCTGCACCGACTTCGTGCCGCTAGTACGCTTGTTCCCTTTACTGTTCTTGGTTTCAGCAGTGGGATTTTTCGGAAAACGCGCTTCGTCACAAGATGGGCAAAGAAACAGTGTCGTACTTTTCACGGTAGTGTTGTTGACCTTCAACGGGCATGGTCCGGTCGGCAAACCTTCACATCTCGGCATATCTATGTGCCAGTATCGCGTTTCGGCAGTATTCTAATGGTACTATAGCAGAAAAAGTTTAAGAAAGTTAAAAACACGACATTTCAGATCGTTTGCGTTCTATATAAAGTAACTTTAACAAATTTTAGAAGTGTTTACAACTGCTCCATAGAATATCTCATTTTTTCTCATAGCCCGTAAAAAGTGTATAAAACCACAAGAGGAATTTGGGAAAGAAAAATTTGTACAATAAAACTAACTCGATAAAATGGAACAAATAAGTAAATTAGAAGAAAATGGCTAAAAAGAAAATGAAATAATTTAGATGAATGATATTAGCCAGGCATCCCTCACTACATTTCACGTTTGTTTTCACATAAACATTACTATTAATGTTTCTTTACAGCTAATAAACTTACGCTAGTGCAAACAATCCGAGATAAACTTTAAGCTACTGCGCACACAGAAACAAGCTTGATCATTTACAGTAAAAAGACAACAGTAACGTCAGTCACAGATTATACCGTGAAGGACCGTGACGTGCTGGTTGATAGAGTCGCATCTGCTGACATTCTGTCTGCCTTGCTGGAATCATATTCTTACAAACACATTCTCTGATTACGAATCAATCTTTACTGGTTCTCAGTGTTATACAAATATAAGTATGCACGAAGACGTTTAATGAGTAGGTTTAATTACAAACAATCATTGTTTGCATCTACACTTGTTAAAACAAGGCAAATAGTATTAAACCAATTTAATCGATTTTGTAGTCAAGAGACTACACAAATTATTATCTGTCACATTACTATAACATCGCAATGGACAGATTATAAAATCACTTGTGTCTGTCTGTCATTCTGTCAGTCTGTCTGTAAACACGCCTAGGGCCGCAATTTTGATTCGATTTTGATGAAGTTTTGCAGAGTGATTCGGGGCCCAAAAAGTAAGATCGAATTTGTTTGGGATAAAAATCTGATAACTTCTTCCCCTATATTACCCCCAATTTAAAAAAAAAATTACGGCCTACAGAGATTTCAAAGCGGTATAATTCGGTCCCCGTACATGATAACTGCGCGCTGTGTTTACCTACCCCCTATTTTCGCGATCGGGCAATCTAACGGTGTTATTTAAATTTACCCCTATCGACCCCTGTTACCATAGCAACCATTCAAATGTTGCAAAATTTTGCATTACAGCCAAAGCGGTATAACTCGGTCCCCGTAAAAAAATAATTGCTCGCTGTATGCACCTACCCCCATATATTTGGGTCCGGACTATCCGATGATGTCGTTAAAATTTTTCCCCTGCTGACCTCTGTTGCTATGGCAACAAATTTTGGGGCAAAATCGACTATAACTCAGATAATTGTTAGCTGTTTTTACCTACCCCCTATTTTCGGGCCCGCGCTATCCGATATTGTCATTTGAATTTCCCCCCTGACAACCCCTGTTGCCATGGCAACGAATTATTTTGGGACAAAAATTGACTACAACTCGGCCCTCGTGAAAAGTAATTGCGCGCTGTTTTCACCTATAGACCTATTTTCAGGCCCGGGCTATCCGATGGTGTCATTTAAATTTCTCCACTGCCGACTACTGCTGCCATGGCAACAAATTTTGAGACAAAATTGACTACAACTTGTCCCCCGTAAAAGATAATTGCTCCCTGTTTGCAACTACCTTCCTATTTTCGGGCCCGCGTTATCCGATGATGTCATTTAAATTTTTCCCCTGCTGACCCCCGTTGCTATGGCAACGAATTTTTGGACAAAATTGACTATAACTCGGCTCCCGCAAATAATAATTGCACGCTGTTTTCACTCACCCCCTATTTTCAAGCCCGGGCTAGGCACTGGTGTCATGCAAATTTCTCCCCTGAAGACTCCTGTTGTCATAGCAGCCAACAGTTTTTATTTAAAGACAACATTGGCTGCAGGCTCACAAGAGCATCAAACGCTGAAACGCAGCTGCTAGGCTATATATAGCGTGGCAATGGGACAGATACCTCGTTCCACAGAACGTATTTCTAGTCTATCATCAAGTCCAACAAGTATAATAATGAGTTTTACCTTGTGAGGAGCTGAAAAACTGCAAGCATCTTTCGTAGTCTGATGCCAACCAAATGAGCTTCTTAACATGAACTTTGGACCCTGAGAGGAAGCGGAAGAGTGACTGGACAATGTCTCCGAGTTGTTGACTCGACCACTGACGACGCAAATTCACAAGTGCAGACATTGTCATGCAGATGAAGATGACAGCAAGACTGTTAGCACGTCTTATCACTACCAGACTTGTCTCTAATCCAAGAGGCTGCAAGATCTCATCGCACCGCTGACGTAACTGATGCTTCGCATCGGCAGAAACTTCTATCCACTGAGACACGATTATGTCTTCACACTCATAGACTTCACAATATGTTGGCTCTTCCAGTTCAGCATCGACACCAACCACAGCTGAAACATGACACACAAGTGCAGTGTCAAAAGAAACAATAATTTCCATATCTCGCTTTCGAAATATTTCACCGTACATCCAAGCCAGTGTCGGCAACATTTTTTCGTACTACTTTCGTTTAGAATTTCCTACTGTTTTGAGTGTTACGTTCGCGTCTCTGATTATAACCTCATCAAATGAACAAAAACAACATAGGCCTATTGTGAGCATGCTGATCTCGGTGATTGTACTGCCAATTTCTTTGTAGCTATGTCTGTGCTAACTTACGTATGAAACAAAGTCGTCAGTCTCGCGAGAAGCCCACGATGTGAACTGATAGAACAATTGTGCTTAACTGGGCCCAGCTGCTCAATTATGAAACCAAACGCAAACAGGCACAGTCACTTCATCATGAACTGTATAGCTCTACTAGTGATGTAATCCTTGGTATCAAAGTCTTAGTCTTAAGGGAAAACGTTTTCGTCTTGACAAAAATGTTTTGCTTACATCAATACTATGTGAGCCATGAGAGAGACATACCCAACAGTGATACAGCGAAACGTGACCTACGCTAAAACAAGTAATTTGAGAAAGGCTCATGTGATGCGCGATAGCAGCGGTCCTGCCACTTTGGCAATTAATGTACAGCAATAAGATATTAATGCATCTTGAAAAAAGTACTTGAATTTGAGGCCTTCGTATGGAAGACTTCTTGAATTTAAGAAACTGAAACTTAAATTCCTAACTATGTACGTTCTATGCTAAGATCAATGCTACACGCAGGTTGTCCAGGTCCATCTCTAGCCATTTTGGTGCAATTTACTCTTAAAATGTGTGACGGAGCCGAAAATCTAAACAAATTTCACTAAACACCCTATTTTGCGAGTTTAAGGTCATTCAAGGTCATCGATGTTGACACCAATAAAAAGTATGTCACTATTGTTTGTTATGATAAGCAGCATGACTCTGCCTATTTGCAACCGTTTTCACGCTACACGAGCCAATAGCGGTAAAATAACGCTTTTAAGGGAAGGGGGTAGCCGTATTTGACGCCCGTCTGTGCCGGCCTCTTGTAACCTAAGGGGTCACGATTTTTACTGCTGAAATCTACGTTTAATGTTAAAAATTTCACACGCTGTTGTCTTGGTCTATCTCCAGCCATTTTGTCGCAATTCAGTGTTGAAATGTGCGCTGCATCCAAAAATTGTGAAAGATTCACTAAAACCCCTATTTAGAAGTTCAAAGTCGTTCAAGGTCATCGGTGTTGATAAAACTTTAAAAACACCTGTCACCAGTACTTGTTATGATAAGCAGCATGTCTGTACCTATCTGCAACCGTTTTCTTACTGTAAAAGCCAATAGCGCCACAATAACGTTTTCTAAGGTTGAGGTTACCTCTATTTAACGCCCTCGTTTGAGGGGAACTCCCTTACCCAGGGGCACAAAATTTTGTCACGATACACTAAAGTCCTTGTGGCAGCCGACAGTGAAGATTTCGTGATCCTAGCTTGCACCCCAGTGACTCAATACAGCAGTGTGTCGGACGGACAGATGGACGGATAGACAGACAGACGCCCATCCCATGGCTAAGACGCGCAAAGCATTCTGCTATCGCACATAAAAAGATCTGACCTCCATCGGTGACCAGCAGTGGCACCAAAAAATGCTGTTCCTTGGCGAGAACTTTCGTGAAATTCTGGAAGTCAGCGACACTTCGCCGAGTTAAGAAATTGAGAAGTTTGTTGTTGCGGGCACGTCGCCATGCAGTGTCCATGATGAGATCTCGCTGTGGCCACGTGATGCAGCCAGCACTGGCAAGCTCGCTGATAAACTCAACGTTAGGATCAATTCGATCCAGCAGTTGAATACCATTGACAGCAAGTAGACGCATCCGAGCTGGGTCCAAAGGACGAATATCACCGCACTCGGTAGGTATTTCTACAGTTACATTGCACAATGACACGAAGCTCAACGTAGGTCAAACACAAGTTCAATGCTACACATTGCAATGCCTAATAGGCCTATCCTACATTCTATGTCTCAAACTAGCTGGGACCACTGTATACATAATTGCTAACTACGTCACTTTCGCTTTCATGGGCTAAGCTTATTTGCTTTTTTACCCATTCATTGTAATTTACTTAGCGCATGGCATACACACAAACCATGCAAATTTCAACAAGCCGCGTCTTATTAGCAATCATCATACAAAATAACGTAATGCCACAAACTAGTAATCACTATTTTATCAGGCAATCATTGGTTAATGTTTAAACAATACAGCAGTATGGCTCTTCGTAGAAAGCCAATTTCCGAGTTACGCAACGTCACCTGCCATATGGGATAACACAATGATACCTACCACCCGACCGACAGTAAATGCCCTTTACCGTAACCATAGTCAGACCTGCCGGTAGGCCTACTCAATTTATTTACCCCTGAGGGATAGAAGGCTGAGTTTATATTGGTGTTGCTTATATGCAGAGATTTTTTTTATCTGTCTGCGGCAAGTCACCCAATACATGTAAGTAGTAGCCACTTGACAGCGACCTGACCGGGAGTCGAACCCACGACCTCACGATCGTAAGTCCAATAATCTGACCGCACGTTACACTACCAAGCAGAGTGCTGAGTATGGACTGAAGTGAAACTTTAACTTTTGTTTCCGGTGCTGAAAGTACACTAACAATCACCGGTTCGTGAGAACTATGGACTTAGAAGCTTACTGTTCCAGCAATGTCAATGCTATGTTTTTACTTTGTTTTTCATACGTGCCAAATCAGATGAGTGAAGTAAAGCGAGAGGCTGGTTCCACGAAGCTCCAACCTAAATGTCTGCATGCTAATGCTACGTTTTAAGTAAGTAAGTAAATGATTTATAAAGCGCCAAAGCCTCAGAAAGAATCAGGGCGAATATTTTATCCTTGAGATTCGTTCTGATTCTAACCTCCATTGTGTCGGATAAAATTCACAACGTGTGGTTGGCTAGCTCGTGACAAGGCGTCCAAGAACTGTTTGCACTGATTTTCTTCTGTTAGTAGATCAAGCAAAGTATCATTCCTGTCGTACACCGTTGCCTTGCTGCGAACTGTGGCGATTTGTCTGCGGCTCAGAACGTTAGCCGCGAGTAGCCTGTCAAGAAGACCGAAATCGGGTTCAATAATTTCCGCAATTTCACGCTTGAGTGTTGTAATCGCTGACAATACACTGCCGGTCTTGTCATCTGCATGCATCACATCAATAGCAAAGTCTCTATGATACAACTAAGTAGCTATACTACACCGTGGTCCATAAAAAAACGTGCCAGTTTAATTTTCTGAATAGTTCTGTGAAACATTAACCGATTTTAGTAATTTTTGGCATGCAATATCAAGAAAAAACTTGACGCAAAATACTTCAGACTCCAGTATGAAACTCTTTACCTTTAGGCCTACCTACCATCTTAATCAGCCACACTTTCACTTTTACCCCGTAACCGAAAGCAACTTTTCCATCCCAATAAGCGTAAAGACTCAAGTGACCTGAGCACTAGGTCAGTATTTTGCTCAAGATTGCACGCAACTGAATCAATATGACCCGCGATGACGTTCATAGGCCTACCGCAGCCTGAAAGTTACGAGTCCGTCTGTGCGATACTTTATAGGACTTAATAGCCAACCTAGTCGAAGATTCACCTGCGTGACGAAAACTTAATTTGTTTTCTCATAACATTTTTTTGAGAATAATAATAGTTGATAAAACTTGATATAATAAAAGTAAGCTATAAGACAATGCAGAGCGTATAGGCCTATGAGGTAGGGCTTACATGGTTGCGGTGAAATGGCTTGTCTAGGCGGGTCTGGTACAGGGCGGCCAGCGTAGGCTGACGGCTCTACTCGCTCCGGTTCCATCGAATGTCTTCCCTTTTTGTCCTTCTTTTGTCTTTTGGCCGTCATTTGCAAGCAACCTTGAGCAAGTTGCTAACCTACTATGTGCTCAGGCCAACTCAGCCTCCTACCCTTCGTGGGACGGGAAATGAGTAGTAGCTT
>Ga0209367_1010725_pt1 | contig 12243 bp, 8 predicted proteins | sample WorMetLIZISLAND2_FD_187412 | JGI IMG/M metagenome (GOLD analysis project Ga0209367, IMG submission 187412) | Marine gutless worms symbiont microbial communities from Max Planck institute for Marine Microbiology, Germany - Olavius geniculatus... ... | reverse complement strand
GTATATTAGGGGGGGGGAGATTGGATCATCCATTATATAACGCAAGGCAATTTAGACAGCATCCTTGTCCATCCACTCGACATCTTCCGTTTCTCCTGTATTACCATGAAAGTAAGAACTCAAAACTATGTTTTTGCTGATTGATATGTTCAAGACTGTTCTATTTCTTCTTTTCTTTCTTTTTTGCATGTACGTGTGTGTTTATCGTTTTTTTTTCAATGGGCCGTGCAGCCTGAATTAAACTCAGTTGATCGACTGATTCATTCATCGTGTTAGTCGCAAAGTTGTTCAGATTAAACTGTGCATGAGAGGGGGGGTGGTTCGGGGTGATTAATGGTTATAGTTGGTGTTATATAATTTAGGGGTGGGTGGGTAAGCAATTGTGTTATATAACGTTATATAGGGTGGGGGAGTGATCATAAAATGGCACTTTTTAGCGTTATATAATTTGTGAATGGCCCCCAACAAGGAGAAATAGGGTTGCGGAACTTGACAATCAGTACAATCAGTAACCAATACATAACCCAGATAAAAAAACAAGTACTGCTGCATTACGAGGCTCAAAAAACGCATTAGTGTAACTAAAAATGTGAATTAGGGGCTCACCACCTCCCTTTCTTCCCTCCCCACCCATTTCATTCAATCTCCTACACTCCCCTACCTTCCCTTCCCTTCCACTTTCCTCCCCTTCCAATCCCCTTGGAAGTGAAGCCCCTAAATTCTAGCTACGAGTTCTGGGGCAGCGCTGTGAGCTCCCCCCAGCGGGGTCTGGAGCGGAGCGCCAGCCGAAATCGAATTTGGTGCAATTATAGCTTTAAAATATAAGATCTGGTGGCAACAATCTTAGTTATTTGATCATGAGTCGTTAATATCTACTTTTAACAAAAATGTGAGATTGGGGGGGGGGGTATTGGACTGTGCCCCTGACCCCTCCTCCCCTTCTACGCCACTGTCAGATGCACTGCAATTTAGTATATCTGCACACTGAAAATCTCAAACGCACAGCGTAATGTCGCTGTGACAACAAGAACTGTCAGTACGGCGTGTGGCTTCCATAACAAATGCCCACGATAAATGCCCCGACGCCGTGCCAGACAGCACCGGCACAAATCAAGCCCTGTGGCCATACGTGTAATGGACATTGAAAAATAAACACTTTACAAACGTTAAAACACGCGTGCTTTCATGAAAATAAAAATGTTTACATTTCCTCTGTTGCAACTATGGAAACATCACATGGCAAAAAGATACAAAGCCTACACAGCAGCAGAACGCGGCGTGCTCTGGCAGCCCCTACCCTGTAACTCCCAGACCCTGCTACCCAGATGTGAGGGTGGCGGCTAAATGCACTGACCACGCAGCCAGCGGCAGTTTAAATTGAACGGATCGCGTCAGTCAGTCCATTAAGCCTTTGCATTTACTACATGCAGGGACTACTTGATAATAGCTAGAACTAGAAATTTGGGGCAAAGCCCAACGTGAGTCCGCCCGGCGCCCTAAGTCCCATTGGGGGGAAATTAGAGGGGGGGTTAAATTTCCTCGGCACCAAAGTCACGTGGCCTGAACTCAAATGCATTGGCATACGCCGAACGCGCATTGTCGACTTAGGGTAGGTCAACATTAGCGCCTATAACTTTGTTCGCAGTTGACGGAATTTCACAAATTTTTTTTGTTCAACGCCGAAAAGATCATTCTCGTCAACGCCGTTTAGATTTTGTCGCTATCTTCATCGATTCCAGAGATATTTGCGCTCAAACTCGAAAGTTGTCGTAAATCGCACCGATTTTTGCACGTTTTTTGCCCTCCCAAATTTTAAGGGGGGCGGTGCCCCCAAATGTTGTACTTGCGTTAACACACCAACTTAGAGACACGTCAATTGCCAAAGTTTCGTCGGGCTACACCCCCTGCCAAATTTTGCATGTTTTTGGCCCCTGAAATTTTTTTGGGGTGCGCCCCCCAAAATTTTGGACCGGCATTATAAAATTCAGCCTAGTACTGACCATCCTGCAAAATTTCACGCCGGTCGGCCCACGCATCTCGGAGATCTCGCGTTGCAATAAATAAATAATAAAACATCTGCAGTAAAACATAAGTCCTTCCGAAAACTATCGTTTTCGGGCGGACTAATAAAGGTCTCCTTGACTACATGTACTAGAAATGCATAGACGGATTAGATGCATGTATTTTTATAGCCACAACTGCAGCAGCAGCAGACCCTGCAGTATTCTGTGAACCTGACAACTATAGTAATTAACAGAAACCACCACGACGCGGTCTGTCTAAAGCACGGACAGGCCCTGATACAATATAACACTACGGGTATGACAGAAAACTTCAATTACAGAAATGCCAATAAATCGATCATTACTTTATCATATTCTGCATCCGTAGATTGACAAATGCAATTTAAACAAATGCAGCAACCTAAATGAATAGTATTCAAAATTTAAAAAAAAATCATAAGATATAAAAAATAGAAAATCAATTCGGATCAAGTAACCGTAAAGTTTTGTTAATTATCGACTGCAAAAAATGTTCAGAAAAAACGCACCGTTTTTCAACAGTTGTGTCAATACTGTGAATTCATAATACATAAGCCGCTAATTAAAATACCAGAGTGCACTAGTTTCTTTTTAACAAGATACATGTATGCTATTCAGCAGCATGATCAGTAAAGACTATCTGACATAATTAACACAACGCTTCTCATTATCGCTAAGGCTAACGTCATTAGCAGTATATACAGAGTGACCCATTCTCAAGTCACTATGTAACCCTGACAATTCGTCACTTCTGACCATTTGGACTAGTACTCAACTAAGCTACCCTATCTAGAATATAACTTAGATATAGATATTGGAAACTAAAACACAAATACTGGTAAGCAAAACTCAGCAATAAACACCATAAAATAATTGTAATAGGGTACTGAGTGATAATAAGAAGCCTGCTGATGCAATTTCTTAAAAAGTTTTCGGTCAATTTTCCCTGATAAGATTTTGTCCATGACATTTCATGGAGTTTGACTGAAATACATGCCTGACACTTCCCCGACTGTTTTCCAGGTAAGTGGTCACATTGCATATCGACAGCTGCTAGAAATCCAAGGCCATGACAACGTGGCTTCGAGTTTTGCCAAAAAAGAAACAAGTTGTCAGGACCCAAATACAAAATATGCGAAGCAAAGGTGCCCGGAATGTACACTGTACATGCTCATACATACAGTAAACAGAAAAGCAAAGTTAAGCAAGTAACAGCCATAACATGGTTACTTATTCAAAGCCAAAAAATTATCAGTAGAAAATCGGACGTGTCAATATGCATTGCGCATGTGACACAAATTTGTGTCACATGCGCAAAGACACAGTGGTCAAAGCAACTGAACAGAACTGACATGGTTTAGTTTTTGACAAACTGACCAATGGGCAAGCAGTAATGCATTACAGTAGGCACCGTCTACGTGCACGTACGCGTCAACCAAAGACAAATCGGCAACCAGACCACTGGTCAGTTCGTCAAAAACTAAACCATGTCAATTCAGTTCAGTTCAGTTGCGTCGCTCTGTAAGCGCCTAAAAGATGTTGGGTTCCACCAGATAGTTAGCAGAACCACCAGGAGATATGCATTATCGGGCACACAGCGGAGTATAGAGATAAGACGCAAAACAGCAAAACATAATGTTGCTAACTTGCCATGCGGCATGACAGCCGATCACGATCACGCAATTAGTATATACAATCTGCGTGATAGTACTAGTGGAGAGACATCACATCAACGCTGTTTCAACTCAACTGATGGCACAGAATGGACTGAGCACACACTACAAACCCATCCAGGTATGCGGATTACAGACAATAACCACTAATGGACAGTTTACACCTACGACGCCGACAAGATTCGATTCAACTCAACTGTTGAGCTGAGAGGCGTCGTAGGTGTGAACTGGCCATTAGTCTGTACTGTGGCCGGCCGTACTTTAGTCTTACTCTTTAGGTTACTACTCTTGTTTGTGGTCACTATTCAGTATTGTTATATCTCAGCGCAAAATATCTGCAGGCGACTGGTCCAAATTACGTTACGTGACGTTCGCCAATACGCACTGTTAACCGCGCAGGCGAACGGGCTACAGTAAATATTGAAATAATTTGTGTTTAATTAGTTGTTTTGGTTTTGAGGTATAACAAAACATACAGTGACTGGCATCATCGATCATCATTGAAAATTTTTTGCCAGAGGTTGGTAAAATGTTGCCCTCGGGCTTCGGCCTAAGGGCAACATTTTACCAACCTCTGGCAAAAAATTTTCAATGATGACTCATTACTTGTATAATGCAGGGTTGGCAAGTTTTACCCACAGGCAGTTTAAACCGCGGTTTAAAGAAGAATTTGACATAATGTGTTCATAAACAAATCTTTTAAACATGATGACAGCTAAAAATGCTTACACATTGATCAGCTTCAATGAACATTGTGTAATGTTAACCGCTGTGAAACTTAACACTATGAAAAATGCAAATAATCCACTAAGCAGAGATTACAATAAAAAACTAAAAAAAAACAGTCAGTGATATGGGATAAAAGTACATGCTACAAGTTACAACTAGTCTATAAGCAAGCAAAGTAGTTTGTATTTAATTTGTGTTAGCACCAAGTGAAAAAAAATTTCAATCTACAATAGTACTGCTGATCAACAGCGAAACATAAAAATGCTCAGTGTGGTCTGTATTCTAAGAACACTTAATAAACCAGCAAAAAAAACTCAACGTCAAACATCAGAACTACTTGAGTTAGACTAGCAAGCAAGATTGTCATCAAGAGTTCGTACTTTTTTAACAAATTAGCAAAATCTCAACATCAATTAATTAGAGGTGTGCTTTTATGACATACCATTTGTTTACTTATTTGTTTATCTATTCATGAATACTTCACACTGTGCTGAAAAATTATGAAAGGTATATCCTTACCACAAAATTATTTTTCAAAATACTCCAATTAATCTTGGCAATAACATTCTTGTACATTATTTCCCAAATTTTTACAGCTTTAGCAACCACATCTACCCCACCCAGCAGCCTAGTTCTTATACACAATGCACTACATTGTGTATTATAGCCAGCAACAGAAGTCGAGAAACCTAACATAAGTTTTACCCAGTTTTACCCTTTCTTGCCCGGTTTAAACCAGGTTTCACCCACTGGGCTGGGCAAAACCGGTTCTACCCGGGTTAAATGCGAACCCTGCTTTACAGAAATGATAAACACGGTATGCTGAACGCATGTACTAAATTTAGAAGCTGGGCCAAATAGCAGTACACCCACGCAATGTCCAGCAAGAGTCAAATGGCTGGCACTGGCCAGCCTAATGTGCATGGCAAAGCCTGATTCTGAGACAGGTAAGCTAATTACATCTTAGCCAAGCAGTTGCTGCAACCGCGTCAACAACGACTGCAACACCGATAAAAACAAGAAGCCCAGCTGTCGCTAAGGTGGGCAGACCGTAGAGCACAAACCCGAAGGCCAGCATCCGACTGCCGGTCAGTCACGAAAAAAGCGATTTATCAGGGCGATTACAGTTCCATACATGCTATGGTGACGCTGCTATATCGAACAATATAATCAACGCTAGAATACGATACACAAATTCTTTGCATTTATAAACGATGGCTACAGGCAGCAACTTTGCATTCAAAGCTGCAGCCAAACCGCTGCAGACAGATAGACATGTTTACTATTGACAGGCTATAGAAATTCGTCATTACCACATTCAACTGTACCATCGCCAACGCACTACGACGTATGGTTTAGCCAGAATACATGCGTTACAGAGACAAGACAGAAGACACATCGTATCCAAGGCTCGACCTAACGGTTGGCCAAAAACACCAAAAAAGTATGTCGAACCGGTGCCGACATATCGTGCGGCCATCTGCATAGCTATAGACCGCACTGCGTAACACCAACCATAACTAGAGACAGTAGAAAATCACGGCAAAAATAGCCGAAAAAAATTTTTTTTTGCAAAAATCGCAAAAATCACGGCAAAATTACGGCGTCAAATTACGGGCCCAAAACCGTTATAAAGTCTATAAAACTCAACATCTAGCATTGACGACCATCATTACATGTAGTGCATAATTTTCATTTGTAAAATGTTGTCGCAGCAGATGACTAAAATACCATTTTCTACGACGACGTCACGGTCACATATTGAGCCAGCAAATAGCAAAGCATACAGACTTTGGTAGCAGTGGCAAAAGTAAATATTTTTTGTGTTAAAAATCATACCATTTATGCTAATCAAAAACGAAAAAGTATTGTAAGAACGTAAAAAAACGACAAAATCACGGCATTTTACTAAAACACAACAAAACACGGCATTCTGGCAAAATCACGGCATTTGACGCAAATCACGGCTTCCGTGGTTTCTGTAATTTTCTGCTGTCCCTAACCATAACCAAACGACCGCACAAGCTAAAAACTGTCACATCCATTACTCCTGCCTGAAGGAACATTCGAGCCAATTTCGATTTTTCTGCCCCTTTTAGTTCTGAAGTTAAGAGCTGGTACGGAACAGACAGACAGACGGACGAACGAACGGGCAAGACCTGCATTGCGGCCTACTGGGACGGCGCATAGCAACAATCAAGACAAACACCCAGTGACGTTAATGACACGCAGTAGGCCATAGCCGTCTAGCTGCAGCCGGCAATGAGTTTATAATAGTCTACATCTTGAGAGTATGTATCCGATGCACCATCAGAACACGTGGCCCATACAGTGTTTGTGTCTACTTATAGCCGACCAATCCCACCATATGACGTCAGTGTGGTATTCACTGGCTAAAATGTCCTAGAAATGGGATTTCAGTGCCTCCTGCAAAACCGAACTGAAACGCACGCACACGCACTGTACAAAGCGAACGAAGAGGCAGTTCGGTTCACTTCGTTCGCTATGCACGCACCTTACGTAGAAAAACAGTCAAAGATTAAACCGTTTGAAAGCTTAGAGAATATATAGCAGATAGGCCTAGTTTGACAGATAACGGCTCAAACAAGAAGCCCAGCTGTCACTAGGATAGCCGACCACATTGGACCTGTCAGTGACCTTCAAGGTCAAACAAGGTTAATGATTTTCATGTCACTTGAAAATCAAAATATGCCACTTCATATCAGTGATCAATAGTAACCTTGGCCCTATCTCTCTTGTATCTCAGTAACGGTGCGAGATAGGGCCTAGGCCCTAGGTTACTATTAATCACTAATAGGAAGTCGTACACTGGCTCTTCAAATTGGCACCGAACTCAACGACCTTGAATGACCTTGAACGGCGAAATAGGGGGTTTAATGGATTTTTTGGCGATTTCGAGCTGCGACACAAGTCTACATCATTCACAAGGTGGCGCCACGGAACTATCGTTAGGCGATCCAGATAGAGAATTTGGCATTTGTATATCAACTTAGCGTGAACACCCCAATTTTCAGCTAAACTACTAAAAAGGAATTGCTACAGGGTCTCGCGCGTCTCGTGAGCATGAGCTAAGATTTCTTGTTTTTCTTTTGACCAGAATCCAATTTTTATTTCGTCTAACTCCTCGTAACTTTCGCAGCACCTGTGCACTATAAATAAACGCAGCTCAGCTGGCAAGCTACCAGCTTTTTCACTATAAAACGCGACGACTCGTAAACACTAAACAGTACCATGCTAATACAATATTATCAGGTCAAGCGTGACACAGTAGTTAAACAGTTAAGGCGTAAACCAGCACGTAACTCAACGTCACAATTGGCCAAGCGTTTTATGAGCGATTTGATTAATATAGGTACGACTAAACACGGGCGTCCATTTTCGGCGTGGCGCCCACACAATACCACACACGCAATCTCCGTACGAATAGGCTTACATCCCACCGGACACCCGTAGAGGGTAGGCCTAACTTACTTAGTTCAGAAATTATGAGTCTCTTTCCAGAAAGCCTAGTGCGTTGCTAACAAGGTAAAGCGGGTCGTGTCCCATCCGAAGCGTAGGCGGGGCTGGCAAACTCTTTAACGCCGGACGCCAGAGCTATACGGCTACCTTCCCACTTCCCAGCCGTAAAAGCGTCACCCGCCTGTTGGCTGACACCAAATTACACTACCTGGTGACAGAGGCGCGTGGGTGCGAATCACCTGCCCAGAGTTGCTACCTGGCCGGGTGTTGAACTCGCGACCTCTTGATCACGAATAAAACGTCCTAACCACTAGACCATTAAGCCACCCTCATTGCTAGCGACAACCAAAATCACACCGAGCAAGAGAAAATATAAGAAAAACGCCAAAAACACCAGACATAAACCAGACGCCTCTAAAGCATAATGTACATTGTACGAACTGCTCATGTTTGCGTTGTGTAAAATATGACTGCGTACAATGTTGTACAGTGCCCAATAGACAATACACTCTCAGCTCTTAGCAGAGAAAGGGGAGTCGCTGAAATGGGGAAACCTGCGAGACCGAGACCTGACAACGCGGCACCAAATCAAACAGAGGTGTGCTCAGGTGTCAGGAGCATGGTTGACCAGAGGAGGGGCCCTTGCAAGTAGTCCTGGACGGCTAATTGCTGCTCAATAGCAATCAGACCGCCAGCGCCAGATTACAACTGCTCCGCCCTGTCACGTTTATTTCACGAATTACATAGCATTGAAGTTTACCGTATTTCCTGCGTTATTTACTTCACCTTGTCAGTTCACAACGTCACAAACATCGTAAAACAGTAAAATGGTGAAATAACGCACACACGACGACGAAGACTATTGAAACCTGAGAGATAGGCCTACGGATTGTGCAATATTCAATGTACAAAAATTGTAGTGAGCAGATACTCGCACATTAGAACAAATCTGGTCATGACCACCCTTGCTACATGGTCAACGTTGATCAGTCTGGCCATTTCAATTTTCAGTCGGCCCGTCTTACCCCGAAGTACCCTTCGTTCACCGTTCAAGTTAGTTTTGTGGCCCACACGCAGGACTAGTCTACCGTGCACTAGTCTACCACGCTTGCATATCAATAATTCAGTTCAATAATCAGCACACACAGCGCAAAGACTTGCAGTATAAAGATTTATACTATTACTATATATCATGACATGGTTGCGACACTCAGATAGATACCTTAAAACCTGCTAAAACCACCAAATAACGACTCACACTTAACCCAATTCTAGTTCCTTCTTCCACTGTTAATGAAATATTTTATCACGGCTAAGTTTTTAAAACATTTTGCAAATATTTGCAAATTCTATGCTGCGGGGAGCAAACATAAGCCCACATGAATCAACCAACTAAAAACCCGTAAAAATCCGAGCCATAACACATCAAGTTGGGCCTTTTTTACAAACACTGATTTAACCTAAAAAACCAAAACCCATCGGGTTGGGCTTTTCTTAAACAGAATTCTCTTTTGCAACCCTGCCTTGCCAAAACGGTGCTATAGAGTCCCTGCACTTTCGTATTTTTCAAACTGAAATAAAGTCCTACAGGCGCCTTGCCCCTGACTCCCCCTGGATACTGCGCTACCCCGATAGCCTAGGAGCAACATCTGTGTTTACTGTAGGTGTAGGTTTCAAAGCAGTCAGATGATGACGTCACGACATCAATAACCAGTGCAACAAGTTCAACTGGACCGTGCGCAGGCACAGCTGCACTGGCAAGAAATGTACTAATTATCGCCACCCCGGTGCATTATGGGTACGACTCACGTAATCACAAAACACCAGCCAGCCAGCAGGAGTACGCATTCTATACTGCAGCAGGCAGACAAACGGATTAACAGAATTAACTAAGTCCACTCCACGGCAGGCGTGTGACTCGGCGTATGTGTGCACTGCCATAAACACCAATGACATATGGTGATTACGGTGCCATTACCGGGAAAAGCTTCAACTTGCTGACCTTATGTTCCGTGCTGGTGACGCCCGCCTACAGTGTATAATACAGCCAGGTGAGTGAGTGAGTGAGTAGGGCTTAACGTCCCGCCGACACAGTATAGGTCATTTTGAGGACGGCTTTCCAGACAGAAACACACATAGTTTAACCTTTACAATAAAAAACCCTACAATTTAACCTTTACAGAAACACAAAACACAAAAGCGAGCTAAACCTAAAATTGTAAGGACTCCGTTATATGCGTGCATAAGTAATTAACAATAATGGTAGTTCTAGTAATATTCCCTGTTATCCTGCAGACAGTCATTAATACAGCCGACTGTAGCCCTAACAGTGACAGCTTCCCTGTTGCAGGACAGTCAATATGTAACTGGTCACAAGCGCCACCTTAAAGGTGCGTATAGAGCGACGTAACTGAACTGAAACTGACATCGTTTAGTTCTTAGCGAACTAGGCAATGGGCAAGCCCCCGTCCCCGGTGGGGGGGTGCGCTAGTAAGACTTGGTCATTCTCTAGCGCGTGTAAAAATTTGGAGGCAGAGCACCCTTTAGGAGCCGAAGTATGGTCTTCCAAAAAAGTCAATTTGGGTGGATATGATTCCACATCGAGATCTCCAAGGTTACAGGACCAAACTTCACCGGACTTGTTTTGCATAACGCAGGAAGAATCGCAGTAGAAAAATATTTGTCCGATTTTGAATATCTTAATCCGTTCCAAAGATATTCGCCGCCAAACTTCAAAGTCGCCCGAAATCGGGCCAAATTTTGCATGTTTTTGGCCCCTAAAATTTTTTGGGGGAAGGCCCCGAAATTTTGGACTGGCATTATAAAATTGGGCCTAGTACTGATCACCGTGCAAAATTTCACGCCAGTCGGCCCACGCATCATAGAAATCTCGCGTTTAAAAAAAAATAAACTAGAAATTTGGGGCAAAGCCCAACGTGAGTCCGCCCGGCGCCCTAAATCCGATTGGGGAAAATTAGGGAAGGGAAATTTCCCCGGCATAAAAATCCACTTAGAGACATGTCAAGTGCCAAAGTTTCGTCGGACTACATCCCCTAACTCCGAAGTTATAATGGCTAATTTATTAAATTTTAAGCCAATTGTTGACCCCCTTTTGAAAAAAGTTGTAAGGGGGCCCCCATCCCAGGTGGGGGGTGCGCTAGTAAGACTTGGTCATTCTCTAGCGCGTGTAAAAATTTGGCGGCGCAGCACCCGTTAGGGGCCGAAATATAATCTTCCGAAATATTCGACTTAGGGTAGGACAACATGAGCCATTATAACTTGGTTCGTAGAAGACCAAGTTTACACAATTTTTTTTGTTCAACGCGGAATTAACCGTATTTGATAACGCCGTTTACTGTTTGTCGATATCTCTATCCAGTTTAGAGATATTTGCGATCAAACTCAAAAGTTGTCGTAAAACGTACTAAATTTTGGACGTTTTTTGCCCTCCCAAATTTTAAGGGGGGCGGTGCCCCCAAAAGTTGTACTTGCATTAACACCCCCACCTAGAGGCACGTCAAGTAAGCATATCAAGTAAGCATATGCGCTAGTAAGACTTGGTCATTCTCTAGCACGTTAAAAATTTGGGGCGCAGCACCACCTAGGGGCCGAAATATGGTCTTCCGAAAAATGCACTTTGGGTGTGTACGATTCAACATCGAGATCTCCAAGGTCACTGGACCGAACTTCACCGAACTTGTTTCGCCTAACGCAGGAAAAATAGCGGTAGACGGAATAAAAATCCGATTTTTAATATATTTATCCGTTTCAGAGATATTCGCCGCTAAACTTCAAAGTCGCCCGAAATCGGGCCAAATTTTGCACGTTTTTCGCCCCCGAAATTTTTTTGGGGTGCGCCCCCCAAAATTTTGGACCGGCATTATAAAATTCAACCTAGTACTGACCATCGTGCAAAATTTCACGCCGGTCGGCCCACGCATCTCGGAGATCTTGAGTTCAAGAAAAAAACTAGAAATTTGGGGCAAAGCCCAACGTGAGTCCGCCCGGCGCCCTAATGCCGACTGGGGAAGAAATTAGGGAGTGGGGTAAAATTTCCCCGGCATCAAATTCACGTGGCTCGAACTCAAATGCATTGGTATACGCCGAACGTGCATTCTCGACTTAGGGTAGGTCAACACGAGCGCTTATAACTTTGTTCATAGTGGACCGAATTTCGCAAAATTTTTTTTGTTCAACACCCAAAAGATCGATTTCGTCAACGCCGTTTACATATTGTCGCTATCTTCATCGGTTCCAGAGATATTTGCGCTCAAACTCGAAAGTTGTCGTAAATCGCACAGATTTTTGCACGTTTATTG
>Ga0209367_1010724_pt1 | contig 12244 bp, 10 predicted proteins | sample WorMetLIZISLAND2_FD_187412 | JGI IMG/M metagenome (GOLD analysis project Ga0209367, IMG submission 187412) | Marine gutless worms symbiont microbial communities from Max Planck institute for Marine Microbiology, Germany - Olavius geniculatus... ... | reverse complement strand
GTTGCAAATAGGCACAGACATGCTGCTTATCATAACAAGCACTGGTGACAGGCTTTTTGGATTTATCAACATCGATGACCTTGAACGACCTTGAACCTTCTCAAAAAAGGTTTTCAGTGAATTTTTCGCAATTTTTGGATGCAGCGCACATTTCAACACTAAATTTGCGACGAAATGGCTGGAGTTAGACCAAGACAACCTGCACCGGCCTCCTTGAATTTAGGGGGTCGGGACTTGAACTGCTAAAATCTACGTTGAGTAGATGTGTGTGCGCTTCGGCGTGAGATACGCGTACGTTTTCGTCATTTATATTTCGCTCATTTCTACATTTTTACGAAATATTGATGACAAAATGTATTAAGCGCATTAGAGATTTTTTAGAGTATCCGCTATATAAATTTACACTTTACTTACTTACTTACGAATGAAATTTTCAGCATTAAACGTCTATTTCAGCAGTCTAAGTCCCGATCCCCTAGGTTCACGGAGCCCGGCGCAGCCGGGCATCAAAGACTTCAAGGATTTCGGGCTGCGCAAATCTATATCATTCACAAGGTGGCTCCACGGTACTGGCGTTGTGCGTGGCGTATAGTTGGTAACGCGTTTCGACTGAAACGAAGTTACTCTACGCCGGGCCCGGTTAGTACTGCGATGGGTGACTACTGAACCGGAGCTGCTACAGGCTTTCGCGCGTCTCGTGAGCATTAGCTCAAATTTTTTGTATTTATCCGTTTGCGTTTTTTGATATTTGACAGCTGGCCGTGGTTTAATGATAGTCTAACAAGATGGAGTCGTGGCTGAAAGGCTGCGCACTGTGGGTGATCCGTGAACTACGCGTTCTGCTCTATGTCCTTGCGACGCTGGTGAAGCAAATACTGTCGCAGATTCCACCCGTCAGAGTGCTGTTTTGTGCCGTGATGAAACGGCGCGTTCCTCACATGGCGGCAGCAGTTGACAAGTACCTCGACAGCAACTGGCAGGTAAGCGGCGACAGTGTGCCCAGATACTACCAGGCTATTTCTAATCAGTTATGTTAGTCCTTATCCTGGTCCTTGAAGACTCCTTAAGGACTAAAGTGAAGTTCTTGTCCTTGTCGGCTTGTCCTCGTTTTTCACACAAAGTCTTGGTCTTAATTCTGGCCCTTGGCATTTTACGTTTTGGGTATATAAGTCTTTAACAAAGTCTTTAAAATTCGTTTTAACGCAAAATTTTGCATCTGCATCACATATTTTTACGAGTGCCGTCTCTGTCAAATGTAGACCTATTATACGAATATGCTGTCTACATAATACATCAAAGACTCTCAAGAATATTAGAAAGTTTTAATATTACTGAAAGTCAAAACCTACAGAGCAGGAAACCCACCGATTTAGCAGAATGCAGCCGAGAAGTCAAACTGCTTGATCAGAGTTCAATATGCCGGTGAATAATGCCGACATGATATGCGGCCGTCTGTCTAACTGATGCATGTCCAGCGAATATCTTTACTTAAGAATAACGGATTACGCGCCGACTAACCTGCTTAAGTGCGTCGGTCGGCTCCAGCACCGACCGGCAACTGCAAACAGTTACTAGACCTATGCTTAGCTTAATGTCGGCTCACTGCCTAAGACCATCAATGGATACCCGCATAGATGTCGTCACTAGTTGCAAACAATTTGCTTTCTTAAGGTTTTTAACTTGCACTTTTCTTTTTTTTCTTTCTTTTTTTATCTTTGGATATTGTATCACTGATTACTTATAGTTACTATGGGCGGCCAGTGTTGATGAGCGTTTGCTTTTTTGGTAGCCCGCCTACATTGTCTAGTATTGTACGACAATATTGTATTTTATGTTTTTGGTTAATAATTACTCTCTCTGTCTTTGACGTTTTGAGCCAAAAATTGGCACATCAGAGTGCCCAAACTCGTCTCCCAAAAAATCACACTTATTTAGTTTTTCCTACGTTTTTCGACGCGCTATAGCTATGCTGGGTATAGGCGTCTTTAGCACGGTTGTCGTCTGTCGTCGTTTTTGTCTGTAACGGATGAATTGTGGCTAAACGGTGAAAAATAGGGCCAAGGTTGCTATTGATCACTAATAGAAAGTTGCATATCTCAAATGACATAAAAATCATTGATCTTGGGCGACCTTAAAAAGTCATAACGCACGCACTATGATATGCCAATCGTGCGGTATTGTGGCTAAACGGTAAGTAATAGGAGGTCGGCGATAATCTATATCTTTAAAATAGGAATGTATCCGTTTGGACTGCGATTGGCTGTGACGTCATATAGACGTCATCACCATGGTGACGCATTATCAGCATCATCATAGAGTGCAAAGCTATGCTACTGCAGCGCTGTGTGTCGAAGCCGCAGGCCAAGATAAAGCCCGAAGGGCGGAAAATTGAGGCCGCAGGCCGAGCTGAAGCCCGAAGGGCGGAAAATGGAGGCCGCAGGCCGATACTATGGCAAAGATCAAGCGGACAGGAAGCGTGGAGACCTGTCCGTTTGTACCATCAAATAAAGCGCTGGCAACTTCATATAGGCTGACAATAGTAACCGAGTCTTCATCTGCCGCCGTTTGGCTGCAATTCTTGATGAAAAGTTTTAATATATAAGTGGCCGTATCTCGAAAACGGTAAGAAGGTACGGCGACACTTCATCGCGCGACACTTCATCGCGCGACATTTAATCGGGCGTATAAATGACGACACAAAACAGTGTCATAACAGGTTGACATTAAAAACTATTATTCATCGCAAAGTAGCCTAAACGAAATTGCTTAATACACAGTTGGCTTACTCTTTACGTAGTGTTTACATATGTGTGCATAATAGAGGCCTAGCCTACTTATTAGTTGTAATAAAAAAACACATGGTTTAGGCATGCGCAATGTTCGTGTAGTATAAAGTTCTTAAGAATAACATCACCAGAGTTATTTAGAGTTCATGCGAAACTTTTAGCAACGCCATTCCGTAGTTCCGCCACGATTCTCTTGCTCTCTAACGTATTAAAAATTACGATAAATAACAGTTTGTTTGCACTTAGGCCTACTAGTAGTACGGAATACGACATCCATTATTGCTTAGATAACGTTACTACCCCGGGTGAATTGAATAGAGACTTTATTCGGTGCTTCAATGATAATTAGTTTGGTCTTAGCTGATAACGATTATAAGTCGACCAGGGGTAGGGTTAATTACGGCTAATTACGATGCTGGACGCATAACGACTGCTCGCCCGATGAAGTGTCGCGCGTTGAAATTGCACGCGATTAACTGTCGCTGCGTTTAACTGTCGCGCGATGAAGTGTCATGGAACCCGGTAAAAGATAGGGCATCTTAAAATGTTTGACAAATTTAGATGTCATTTGGCCGGTACCGTGGGGTCAAATAATTACACGCTGTGTTAGATGGAGGTCGCTACACTGTAGCGGTCGTCTCGCCGACGCAATCAACTGCACCACATTTTATCTCAATCGGTGGGTGTTTTGATTCAGGTCGAATTTTTGGCATTTCCATAGGAAATAAAAGTCGCCGTTAACACAGGGCTCGAATTAGCCTACCGTTTAGCCTGTTTAGTTAAAACGTGTTTGATGTGCAGAAAACGCTGTTTTCGTGGCGCTATCTGCGCAGCAGGCTGGAAAGTGATATGATAGACGCGCGTAAGACAGTGCGTCAAGGAGGTCCGCCGGTCGATGGTGATGTGGTCACTCTGGACGGCGTCAGCCGACGTCTACTCGCCTTCCAGCGTGGATCACGACCTCTCGTACTAATCTTCGGCAGCTGTACCTGACCGCCGTTCATAGTCGACTTCGACGACGTCTGTCGAATGGCGGCCGACAACGCCGACATCGCCGACTTCATTGTCGTCTACATCCAAGAAGCTCATCCGACCGACGGCTGGGCGTTCTCGGGAAACTACGACATCAACCAGCATCGTACGATGGAAGAACGTCTCGCTGCGGCGTCTACACTGGCCAGGCTTGTCCCTGACCTCCCGGGTAAGCTGACCGTGGTCGCTGACAGCATGTCTAACGCAGTGAACAGGGCGTACGGAGGAACATACGAGCGGCTTTACATCATCCACGTCAGTACCGTGGTGTATCAAGGGGAGTTTGGTCCTTTCGGATTCCGACCGAGCGAAGTCGCCAGCTGGCTGAGTACATACAGAGACACGCTCAAGGTGTAGATGGAATAAGGCAACATACCATCCATACCATCGCTTAAATTTTGATTTCGACTGCATAGATTTTCTACCCAATTACGCCGACCTATAAATTCGTATACTTTGTATAACGTCGTAATTTACTCCACTGCAGTAAACTTGTTAAAATAAACAGCTTGTTTTTACTATCTGCTTAGCTAATACGTATGCTTAAACATCCGTCACGGTGATGACGATGATGATGACAATGATAAACTATCCAGGGTGGCCCAAAAACTGTAACTTCTATTTGACATTGCAGTTAAATAATCTAGAAAATTTGCCATTGGACTTTTTGCCATTTGTATAGATATTCTTGGTTATCGGATATTTATGTGTCATAAGATAGTGTAGCGACATAATAAATGTGCACAGTGTGCATGTCAATGACTAGCAAATTTCTTACAGAGTGTACTGGTAAAACTGTGAAAAAAAGGTCAATTTGTAACAAAGATATGGACAAACTACAACAGTTTAGTTTTTTGGGCCACCCTGTAGATGTGCCGACAGTGCCGTGCTTCTTCGCCAATGCTTGCTATGTACTTGTACTCTGTATTCGCAGCTTGTGTATATATGTATAATCGTTTATATATAGACTATAGGCTCCTGGATCGGGGTTATGTGCTACCTCTCGTCGAAACAGATAATGCCTACGCTTTGAGAAACTGTCAATGATAAAAGCAAATCAACATTAATGACGATGATGAAACATCAGATGTAAAATCATGTAATACACCTGACAATCATTTGCAAATAATATTGATTTTGATCTGAAATTGTAAACAATGAATATTCATCACGAAATCGTACACGAAGTACAGAAATAAGAAAAAGATGTCACGTAATAAACAAATTCGATGTTAAATCTATTTTAGTGCACCGGTTGATTTTGATTTGATATTTAAAATGAATAGATCCCCATCACGGCCAATACTGCCATGATCGAGAGCATGCATCATGCTTACAATCATGACAGTGTTGGCGCATGCAGCGATGTTGAAGGAAGTTGGTGAATCAATGACGGACAAATGCTGAAAGCATTGCATCGCTGCTGGCTTTGTCCTGATGCTGGTTACTGACTTCTTACGACTGCGCTGCGACATAGATTGACCGCTGTGATGCAACTGCGCATTTTGTGCATTTAACTGTTTCTAACTTTAGGCGTACGCCTACTGCAGGTTTTGCACGTTACTTGGTTCTAGGCTATATGTTTTGTAACTTCATTTGTTTAATAAAGCCATCCATGTTAACTTGGATATTCACTCAGCAGTTTATTATGATTAACCGTCTACGCTCGTACGCCACGAATTATAAATGCTAAATAAGCCCAGGTTTGTATGACCACCCTATGCAGACAACCACGCTTACTTACTTATTTACTCGGTTACCCATTAACAGTCTAACTATAGTCGATACTTAAGTACACACGCGTTTGTCTCCATTTAGACAATAAAACCAGAAAACTAAGGTTCCTAAGCTACATTTATGTAGCTGACAATATAGGTTTATCTTTTCTCGCTTTCACGTAGCTACGTGCAAAAGAAACGCGAACGAATCCAGTAAAATTAACGCAGAAAACAGATTTTAGCATTAAAATGGCATCTCAGAGTCATTCAAGTCAAGCGTTTTAAGGTTATTGGAATGCCCATGAACTACTTCATATCGCCGTATAGTAACGTTAGTCTTAATTCAAAACTTACTCTGGCAATACCGCCCAGGCATGCATGCATGGGGCTAATGTTTTTTTTTAAATGGAAAAATAACGGAAGTGAAAATAAACGTTAGAAGTGAACAACAATTAAATTACTGTTTAGACACTTGTAATGGTAAACTCCAATACTGCAAAACACATGATGTTTCTTTTGAACGTTTAAATCATTAAACCTTGAAGCAAAGGGTTTTTTGGAAAATTAGAGGAAAAGATAAATATTATAATTCTGCATTTCTGTAAGACATTGTTCTCATGATTTACGATATCTTGCAAGCAGAAGTGTTCTATGACGCTTAGAATGCACCAATTCGTTTTTTTTTCGCCGGGGCTTCACCCCGAACCCCGCTGAGGTGCTCATGACGCTCCCCTAGATTCTTAGTCGGCTGAAGCCTGAAAATGGGAATACCACTTCCCCATTTCCCACCAACTCGACGCCTACAGCACCTCATTCTCGGCGCCTCACCTAGAGTTAGGAGGGAACATGCTCCAAGGACTTGAAGAGGGAGATGGACGCCCCTAGTTTAAATCATACAAAATATCGCTTTTTCAGAAGACGCTACATTCGTCGTTTCGGCCACAGATTAAAGCCGACATTTAATGTTACAACATTACAGACAGTGCACACCTTCGACGTCACAAAAATACGCATCAACGACTTACCGTAATTTGCACGAGTCATGCGCAAAAAATTCCCCGGTTCGCGCATGTTATTTTGGAGACACTGCCACAAGACTGCGTACAGCTGGCGGAAATACGACGCTTTGTAAGTTAACTGTTAAAATTCCGAGCGGTTGCTCAGAAAATGGCGAACAACTTAAGGGGATAAATTTGAGGATGTTCCATTTGCACTAGTTTGCTGAAATTTTCCGTGCGAAAAGCTGAAATACTGGGCTAATGTAGCTATTGTTCAGTGAAATTAAGTGCAACAGTGTAATTCAGGTAGCCCCACCTACATGCATGTGATCAGGATTCACCAATCAGTGTGTTCACCAACGTTAGACCAGACAGAAAAAGACAGACAGACAGACAGACAGACGGACAAACAGTGTTCTGGCATTACCTTCCCATTAGAAAATCGAACTAAAATGCTTCAAATGGTAACTGAATATAAGTACAGTTATAATGCGAAACCTAAAAAATAAAAAAATAAACTGCCTGAGAACAAAAAGAAATAAAAAAGCAAAAAATAACGATAATAGAGCTGTCGAAGCGTTAATTTTTTTAATGCATTAACGCACTGCGTTAATTTTTTAACGCATTAATTAACGCGTTATTAACGCACCTATAGGCCCGTCGAAAGGGAGAGTAAAGGGGAAGTTACCCTGGGCCCCGCGACCTTTGGAGAGGGCCCCCGCCTGTAAAATATAGAAAGTTATAAAGCAAATGAAAACACATTTTTAACAATAACTGACATCGTCGCTAGCACAGAAATCTATTAGCCTGTGCCTATCATCTAATAATATTTATTAACAGTAAACCTAATGATGGAACGGCAACTACAGTTTCATTACTTGAATTCATTCGATTGTCAATAACCGCAGTTTAACGAAATATTGAAACTTTTGCTTCAGAGAATTATGTAAATTAAATAAATTTACGCATGGGCGTTAATATTTTTAACGCGCGTCAATTTTTTCACGCGCGTTAATTTATTAACGCATTGACGCGTTAATTAACGCATTAATTTGACAGCTCTAAACGATAACTAAAACTTAAAAATAACGAAACAAACATCCTCATCTGCTGCTCCAGCTTTTCGCAGAGCTCAATCAAGACTTATCTGCTTCCGCAACTAATGTGCTTAACTAACTGGTCCACTGAATAAATCACAGTATAGACAAAATTCGGCTTTGTTTAATAGCGTGCAACGGAGTACAGTGATGCAGTAAGCCAACTGTTTTGCATCATGAACGGCGCTAGAAATCTACAGCTGAAGGAGGGAAACGTGGGGCAAGGGCCATGGCACAAGGAGAGGGCAATAAATTTCTTTGTGCGGACCAAATGTTGACCTTATTCGGTTGTTGTATGCATCAAAAAACGTTACGTGAGGCCCGGAGGCAGAGTCTTTAATCGGGAGGTCAGCGGGGGGCAAAGCCCCCATGAAGCTGAAACGTTTTTAGCTTTTGGACGTTCAACAGAAGATGTAAATTTGCCTGCTTTTTAATATTCAACAAGAAATTTGAGCTAATACTCACGAGACGCGTGAAAGCCTATAGCACTTCCTGTTCGCAAACTGTCAATCTATCTCCAGCCATTTCGTCGCAGTTCATTCTTGGAGTGTGCGCTGCAGCCGAAGATTGCAAAAATCAATAAAAAAAACCCTTATTTCGGAAGTTTAGGGTTTTTCAAAGTCATCGATGTTGATACGACTGAAAAGCTCGTCACTGGTGCTTGTTGTGATAAGTAGCATGCCCATGCCTATCTGCAACCGTTTTCGCGAAAGACTGGCCAACAACGGTAAAATAACGACTTTTACGGAGATACCGCTCTTTGATGCCCTTATGCGCTGGTTTTCTTGAACAGAGAAAATCGAGACTTGGACCATTGAAATCTGCGTTCAATGCTGAAATTTCATATGCAGCTTTTACCTCAATTGGTTTCGGCGCAATTCGCTCTTAAAATGTGTCTCGCAGCCCGAAATCGCCAAAAAATCCATGAAACCCCTATTTTAGCGTTCAAGGTCATCCAAAATCATTCAATTCAGTGGCAATCAAAAGCCAGTGTACGACTTCCTATTAGTGATTAATAGTAACCTAGGCTCTATCTCGCACCGTTATTGAGAAAGAGCGACTTTTTGGCTAAAAATCACAACTTTTTTCACAACCTCTAATTTAGCGCCTTCGTTCGGGGTGACCCTCTTCGAATTTATAGAAAAGCTTTACGGTTCCTGAAACAAGAGTCTTCCATGCAGTCGACGGTGGAAATGTGATGATTCTAGCTTCCACCGTTTTTGACTGATCCACCCGTGTGACGAACGGACGGACAGACAGACGGACAGACGGACAGAATTGCGATGGCTAAGATGCGCTGAAAGCAGTAGATGCTTCCGTGCGTAAAAACGCATAAAAAATCACAGATATCTGTCTTATGTGTTAAAAAATGACGTCTAATAAGCCACAAATTCGGCATGTGTATCGTAACCAGACGGCACTTTAAGTTTAACATCAACATTTCTTTTGGGGGCAACGGGGAAGAAGGACAAGGGCAAGAGCACAGGGAAGCAGCTAAGGCACAGGGGGGAAACTGCCTCCTATCTCCCTCCGTCGCCGCTCATGTTTTGCACCACTACAACCAGTAACCACTGAGCCTAAAAGCTTATTTTCTGACTCGTCTGCCAGCTACAGACACGCCATGCGAGAACACGACGATAGGCCTACCCAGCCGGCAACTTTACAAGCTACTGCGCGCTAGAGTCAGGTTTTTTATTACAATGTGCAGGCACCGGCTGTCTGTTAGTGCTTGGACGTTCGGGTATTTTTGTACCCTGATACCCGTCGAGTATTAAAACGGGTACCCGGTTTCGGGTAATAAGACTGCACAATGCTGATCATAAAAATTCAAACTGACCATGTCATGGTGAAAACTCAATGGTATGCTGCACCAAATTAGCAGCCACAAGGGCACTGTTGAGTAGACAGAAAACGGGTAACAAAAAGACATGGTCAGTACTCGGGTACCCGGATAACCGTTCCGAGCACTACTGCCTACTGCCTGTGTCAGTCGATACACAACGCGCATATAAACAGGTAAGCTAGGCCAATAGTAAGATATTCACAAACATCATGTACGTTTTGCTGTATTTTAGGCGAAATCGCTCCAGCGTAAGCGATTCTGCCTAGAGCCTATAGTTATACCCATTTCTTCGTATCGTCGTCTTTCGTCATGTCTGTTTACTGTCACATTCGCATCTCCTAACTAAACCGTTAAACGGATTTAGACGCCATATTTGGCAGGTAGAGGAAACCTGCATGTGGAGTCCAATAACACATCGTGTTTGATGGAGGTCTCTGATTGTAAAGGCAAACCAATACAAGACTCCAACAATTATTGTCTTACCTTACAGTAACAAATTTTTTAGTAGGCGCAATTTCGGAGTGTTAAATGCATAAGAATGCTTGGCCGCCGGGGCTCGACGCGAGAAAAAGGGCGAAAAGGGGAAAAGGCAGAGAGAGGCAAAAATGGGAAAAAGATGAAAGAAGGGGAGAATGGAGAAGAGACGGAAGGGACGAAAAAGGGCAAGAAAGGGGGGGGTGGAGAATCGATCTCACGCATTTTGATTACCGGACCTTAGCGGCTATGTCCGGTAGCAGTATAGGCCTACTTTGAATGATTTAGGCCTATAGGCCTAATAAGCTACATAGACTAAGAGATAATCTGCATAGCAGATCACTCCGATTATAATTTTGTTCTGGAAAAGTTTTCACAAAGCATATGTTTGACAGATTTATTTTATTGTTATGTTGATTAATCTGGTACTATAAATGAACGAATTTGCACCACTCTTGAGCCGAGAAAAGAAGCGTAGCCTACAGTGCAGACTGTGCAGTTAGACATCAAACTTTCGCTATGTCATAATGTCACTACAGCAACAGATTTGAGGCGGTCCGGTAAAATACTACAGTGCCGTAGTCCTCAAGAATCCAGACCAAAGCTCTATCGAAGCGCCTGGAGGACGAAAATAGTCTTGATTGTGGTCTTGACGATTTCACTAACAGATAAAAATTTCGACAAAATTTAACTAGTTATATAGTTACATGTAGTTGATAGTTAGCCTACGTTATTATGGTTACATCCACCGGCATCGAGTAGCATATACAATGCATATTTTGTCGCATCTAATCAATGTGTCTAATTGCAACTAATTCTTTCACGAAAGTACTTAAGCAGTTACTGTGACGGACATTAATACGCTAAAACATCTGCTAATGCATGAACAGTTTTGGTCTTGCAAAGTCGTCTTGTGAATCATAATAGCTTTTTCTTCGGTTTATCTCAAAATGTCAGTAATGCAGCAGTCATAGGTCTAGAATTATTACAGAAAACAGTTTTATTCATCAGTTTGCGTTTGCCGATGTTAGATTTAGTTAGAACGTGTTTGATGTGCAGAAAACGCTGTTCTCATGGCGCTACCTGCGCAGCCGGCTGCAAAGTGATATGATAGACGCGCGTAAGACAGTGCGTCAAGGAGGACCGCCGGTCGATGGTGACGTGGTCACCCTGGACGGCGTGACCCGACGGCTACTCGACTTTCAGCATGGATCACGACCACTCGTTTTAGCCTTTGGCAGCTGTACCTGACCGCCGTTCATGGTCGACTTCGACGACGTCTGTCGAATGGCGGCCGACAACGCTGACATCGCCGACTTCGTCGTGGTCTACATCGAAGAAGCTCACCCGGTTGAAGGTTGGGCGGTCCCGGGCAACTACGTCATCAACGAGCATCGTAAAATTCAAGACCGCCTCGCTGCCGCGTCCACACTGGCCAGTCTTGTTCCTGACCTCCCGGGTAAGCTGACCGTGGTCGCTGACAGCATGTATAACGCAGTGAACAGGGCGTACGGAGGAACATACGAGCGGCTTTACATCATCCACGCCAGTACCGTGGTGTATCAAGGGGAGTTTGGTCCTTTCGGATTCCGACCGAGCGAAGTCGCCAGCTGGCTGAGTACATACAGAGACACGCTCAAGGTGTAGATGGAATAAGGCAACATACCATCCATACCATCGCTTAAATTTTGATTTCGACTGCAAAGATTTTTTTACCCAATGACATAAACCTATCACTTCGTACTTCGTATAACGTCGTAATTTACTCCACTGCACTGAACCTTGTTTATATATTTTACTATAAACCTGCTTTAAATCTGGAGAGGATCACGGATCACGATGTTGAAATGAACAGCTTTTTTTGCTATCTGCTTAGCTGCTTAGTTGGCATAAACATATGTCACGGTGATGACGATGATAATAATAATGACAAACTATACAGGGTGGCCTAATAATGATACCTCATTTTTACGCGCGACAGCAGAATGCTTCGCGCGTCTTTGCCATCGTCTGGGCGTCTGTCCGTCTGTCTGTCTGTCTGTCCGTCTGTCACACTCATGAGCTGTATCAAAACGGTGCAAGCTAGGATCACAAAATCTTCACTGTGGGCTGCCACAAGGTCTCTAGTTTATCGTGACAAAATTTCGTGCCACTGGGTGCAGGGGTTCCCCTCGAACGAGGGCGTCGAAGAGGGGTACCCCTCTAAAAAGACGTCATTTTGCCGTTATTGGCTCGAATAATGTGAAAACGGTTGCAGATAGGTACATACATGCTGCTTATCATAACAAGCACTGGT
>Ga0209367_1010723_pt1 | contig 12246 bp, 8 predicted proteins | sample WorMetLIZISLAND2_FD_187412 | JGI IMG/M metagenome (GOLD analysis project Ga0209367, IMG submission 187412) | Marine gutless worms symbiont microbial communities from Max Planck institute for Marine Microbiology, Germany - Olavius geniculatus... ... | reverse complement strand
ATATTTTTATTGCTATTTGCTAACATAACGTTTAAGCCAATAGTAAAAATCAGTTTAAAGAACTTGCACGAGAATGATAATAGGTTGATTGATTTAAGAAAATACGCTACGAGATGACGGTAAATACCGAAAACCATTTTTGCGAATCTTTATTTTAAGTGTTTTTGTGAAACGTATAGTAATTTAACGTACGCCTTTTCGTTTGACATTTTCTGACGTTTCACGCTTCTTTCTTTTCATGAACAAAAACTTGAATGTGAATTTTCGTATTGCATTGGTCGGCATATTTTTGGGCCGATTATTAAACTGTAATTATGTATTGTGGCTGAACAGTAAGTCTTACCGGAAAAACGTTTTGAAACGAATAATTAACGCTGTGTTAAAAATCGTTGCGTACAAAATTTGGGCGATGCAGCACAAGGAGAACAATTTCACATTTGGGGTTAAATGGTAAAGGCAAAAAAAATGTGTGTTTTTAACCGAAAACTGGCTGTATCTTAGAAACGGTAAGAGACAGGGCCAAGGTTGCTATTTAGTCACTAATAAAAAGTCGCATAAGCACTTTCACATAACACGAAAATCTGTGACGTTGGATGACCTTGAAAGATCATTACGCACTCTGCTATGCTAATCGTGCGGTATTGTAGATGAACGGAAATCGTAGGTCACTTTTGCTGGCCTTCCGACACCCGCGTACGGTCGGCCCTCCCTATAGCGACAGCTGGGCTTCTTGTTTCATAATCGAGCGATTTCGATATCGACCTGTACTACGTGGCAAAGTAAGCCTAGTGAATGATTGGTCAGACAAAGTCAGATATCGCAATTTAGGCGGCATAGTAAAAGCATCAGCGACGTCGGCTATTGCGACAGATGATAACGTATAGCGTGGTCTGTTTGTCCCTCGATACTTCCCCTACATCCGTCTAAAGCCGTCGCACGGAATGTAATATTTTATCCAGCAGAGACACTTCAACGTGTGTTGAATGCTACTGCTCGTCACGTCTCCGGCACACACAAGTTCAATCAATGCCTGTCCCGTCTACTGCGCGACAAATTGCACTGGCTCAACGTTCCTGAACGAGTGCAGCACAAGCTAGCTGCATTTTGACAGTTCACCGGTGCCTTTAAAATAGAACGCCGAAATACCTGGTCGACCACTGCATCTCAGTGTCCGATGTCGTCAGTTGACATCATCTGATATCTGCCAGTCGACACACTCGTCCTCACTGTTCCGCGGTTTCGACGAAATACATTCGGCCATCGAGTCTTCGCTGTTGGAGGTCCGATGGCTTTTAACTCATTAGGCCTACAGGACAGTTCCGTGATCCATCGCTCTGCAGCAGTAGCTTTAGGCGGAGTTTTAAAAACGGTACTTTCTTGCCAAATACATGTAGGCCTACTAATAGTGTAATCAGCGCAACAAAGATGCTTCATGATATTACGCTATAAAAATAATATTTAATGCTGAGATTGACACTGACACTTATCGTAGTCTCAACTTAAAAGTTCAAGGCCTAGCCTACGTTACAGTTTCATATTCCTTGTAGTTTTATTTCTACAATACGCTAACTTTGAGTTTAGACATGTATTTTTATGCTACATGTTAATTCTCAAAGGATTATTTGTGAATTTGTGTATCAGTTCTCAATGAATTGTTAAATTACGGTAACTTTTTTCTGTTCCCCTGTTTCAATTTTAATCGATTACAGGACCTTGTAAGATTGAATGAAAAGCATGCATGCGTTGTAACTGAAATGGAATGTTTTGTGACGTTTAATAGCTGTTGCAGAATTGTCGGACAGCAAGTTGTAGCTTACATTTTGTTGCGGATTTGTTGTACGCTTCCGATATTTGTGGACTATAGTGTTGAAAAACTTGTACGTGGGTTTGCGGTATACTTTCGATATGCTGTGGATCAGTAAAGTTTGAGTTTAACTGTCAGTTTTTGAGGGACGCACTAAGTTGGTACTGAGAATTGCGGGGTTTATAGGCCTACAATACGACAAAATATTGGACGTCGGTCAGTTATAGCCTATTGCATGTACTCGTCATCATACAATCTCGCTGTCAATCTGCCGTCAGTCGGTCAGTATGACGTCCGTTCTTGACGGCAGATCACGTGATAGATCACGTGTGTCACGTAACGTCGTGATATAAAACGACCTTATGAAGCATGCGGACGTCATACCATCGCCAGGTCGCCGCCGGAGTCTAAAAATTCGATTAGATTTATAATTCTCGTCTAAGAGTCAGCGTCCGTCTGCAGACAGACAGACTGGCACAGGTCATATTGACTGACAAGATTATTGCCACTATTAGGTCACACTGGGACTGCATTTGTGAATGAATGCATTTAGCTTTTATTTCAAGCACAATTCCGTAGAAGCATAAAACCGCATCACGCACAGACAAGCGAACACAGGTAGCCTACACTGTACGTCTACTTAGAACGGAACACGAGTAAGGAAACGTATCTCAGTCAATTAATCAGTAAGTCAATCAATCCGAGATGTTAAAAATGGGCTAAGTAGCTTAGTAATACGAACTGCTGCTGGGTCCACTAAAATATGTCCAGACTTAGCGACACCGCTTTATGACTTTTCCTAAAAATGTGAAGTAACAGTCAGATCGTCTAAGACGTCGTCCAGTGGATCGGAACTTGTTGGGCATGACGTCAAACACTCACGAAATTATTCCAATAGACTTAATGACAAAATTATACGTCCATGTTAACTCATCCAGTCGAATGCTTGCAAAGTAAGGACGCCTATTTTATTGTAATTCTAGTGACGAGTGAGAAGTTTTCGACCACGAAACGCTCAAACAAAATGTTCACAAATCAAATCGACATTGATGAACGACGGGAAACGGCAAGAGGCTCATAGCTGTTTGGCCATTAATCGGGCAACTTTGGGCTAACGGCTGTTCTTGCAATAAGTCTTGGTGACACTTTATCGAGCTCTGGGGACTTGTGAAAGAAACGCAATAAACGGATTTTTTGAATGACAGATGCACGTGTTTACCACCATAACGGTGCTGAGTAGACTGAACAATTTAGGCTAATCCATCACAAGAGTAAGATAAACACAACGTATAAGCCTCTAGGCCTTATATTAATTAGCCTACTAAGCCTACAATATGCAGTTAAACTTCTTTTACACGCATGTTCTCTAAGTTAATTACATGTATTTCGCGTAAATGCTATGCTACGTTACATTAATGCAGGTAGGCCTAAAGTAGAAAAACGACAAGTTTTGTAGACAGAACAAAATGTAATTAATCAATCCAGATTACAAATTGCAAACTTCAACTGCACATGATGTATCCTAGCAAATAAGTCACCAAAAATGTCACAAATTTATCAGATATTCGCCGATTTTCAGAATGAATTCTTTTGCTGCATTACTTAGCAGTAAATTTTCATTCAAATACAATGTATACATCCCGTGCACCGTACCTCTAACGCGTCGTTGCATTAAGCCCAAATTCCATTACGCCGACTTTCACCGAAACTTCGCGGGGAATGTCGTGGACACAAATCACGAAAGTCGCAAACACAAACTATCTCGACAAGTTCCCGACAAAGTCGCGGACATTGTCGCAAAGAGGGCGTAATGGAATTTGGGTTTTAGGCACTTAGGCTACCTTGTATGTATGCAAAGGCTGATAATATTTCTCAATCACTTAAGTAACTTAATTGCAAAGTTCATGCTGCAGAGTTCAGTATTTCAGCAAAACTTATAAAAATTGGTCAATATCTGATAAAGTTATGACATTGTCATACTCTGGACTATGGTGCATATTAACATCCGTAAATAGACGACTTATATTACTGTGCCAAGTGAGTAACTCTAGGTATTCAAAGTACAGTATCGTCCGTTGAAGCAACTCTAGAACTTCGCAGTATATGTTCACCGGAATGTAAGATATTCAATACAATAAAACGCATAAAGTTGGTTTGCATACGTGTCGGTGTTACTATGCAAATCAACACGTGTCTAAAAAAACAACAGTTCGAAGTCTTGAGGTGTTATTCAACGAAAAGAATTCTTAACAAAAAGCGACCAGGAATTTTAATCCTCCGTCGAGAATAACGCTGTCACCTGGAAAATACAAGGGACTCACTACAGCTAGCTGCTAAACGTGTCTAGTAAAAAGTTCCGGGACTAGGATCAAAATTTACCGATTCGTTCCTCGGACCACATTACACTGCTCGAGAAAGTTTCAGTTCGAGCGTTTTTTAGAAAACGGACAGGCCTGAAAACATAATATGTTTCTTTGGCGGACGTAAAAATTAAAAAAAACTACATGCTTACATTAGATCCTACTAAGTGCGATTGACGCAAAGTACGCAGCTGTGGCTGGAGTGGGACCGTTAAAAATAAAGTTTAAATAAGCTAAATTAGCACTAACAGCAAAGCTGACTGCAGCCAATGAGCTAGCGAGGTCTTTTTTTTAAAGATTTGACTGCCGGAGCTGTCAGGGTCATGGCAAAGGTCTGGACCTGGACACCTGACAGGCCTCGTCACGTCAAGTCTCCAACAAAAAAGAGGTATCAGGAGAAGAAAGCGGGGTGTTTTACGAATGAATTGCGGATAACAATCCTCAAAGTGCGAGTTAAAGGTTCGTTTAATGAAAACCTGCAAGTTATCGTCAATGCTGCTCACTGCTAAGGCGACGATAAAACTAACAAAATCGCACTCGATTCGCTGAATAATAATAACAGGCTATAATACACTAATGTTCTTATTGCAACAGACAATGTTCTAATTCCAACGAAAGCGTTTTGACGACAACGACGATAGAGAAAATTTGCTAACTGATTGCACGGCAAGGCTGCATCATCACCATCATCATCAACATCGATATCATTGTCTGATCAAGTCAGTATGACATTCAATGTAGACGCAGTTACGGAAGTCAGCAACGGACTAATATGAAGCATACATAAGCTGCTACAGTCTGCCTGTCTGGCTGGGCCACTGTCTACCGTGCCAGGTAGGTTACCTGTCTTGTTACCTGTTTGCTGCTTGCCAATCACAGCAATCTGTTACACCACTACAATCTTACTTCACTGACGTTCGTCACCAACTGTTGAACAACTCTTGTACATTCCACGGCCGTATAACTGGGTTATATAAACGTAGGTTTTTGAATTTTAATAAACGCGTAAGAACCTCAACAGTCATAATTTCAGGTGATCAGGTTTTTCGTTTTCTGCATATGATGTGGCAGAAAAAACCGTGTATGGCATCATCAATAGTATGTTCTTCGTGTACCCGTGCTTTTGGGTGGCAATTTTGTATTCTTTTCTTTGCACGTCAAAACATAAGAGAACCCTAAAACTGCAAAAAGCGTTAAACATTCCAAACTGGGTTTTTCCAGCTCTGGTTTGCGATAACCCGGACTGACAACTGAACTACGATATTCTGAGTGCGTAGTTCGGCATTGACACCGGACAACGCCCCCTGCCCCTGACAGGTTGCGAATAAACCACCAGTGATGGACATTTTGCGCGGTTGGACCGCATCACTTGTTGAGGAAGTCGATGCCGGCGCGCACGCAGCGTCCCGTTGCCATGTCAACCGCGTCCACTCGTATCTCCGTATCACCGAAAGTCATCCGTGTGCGTATCTCCCGTCTGCCCCGCCCCGTTCGCCGTGGCACCGGTCCAGTGTCAGTCTGCGTGTCCTGCTGGTGGTACAGCACATCAGTGAGGTCGAGGCACAGCGTACCACAGCGGCGTACACCATGGTCCGTCACGAACGCGGGGTCCGTACGCTCAGTGCAGTAGATGTGTATGATCGTCGTACGCTGACCCGTACGCGCTGGCGTATAGCTGCGTACTACCACGTCGCCCACCGCCACCTGCAGCCAAGCACACACGCACAACACGCTGAAATAGGTTAACCGTTGTCTACAGATCTCAAAGCTACTGAGCGTCACCTGTCATATGCGATCACACGGTGTTACCTGCCAGCCAACACAAGTGAACGCGTTCAGCCATAACCCCAACCAGGCATACTCGATCTACCTCAAAGGCTGAGCTGACCTGGGTGATTGGTTATATACCAAAACAGTTTACCTGTCCACGGACAGTCAGTAATCCCGTCTGAAACCGGCGTAAAGTAACTCTGTTGATCGAAAGCAGTGCACTAGCTAATAGACTAAACGACCAAAGTACTGATCTAGTTGTGCAGACCTCTTGATCGACGGCGACGAATCTGTCGAAAACGTCCTTACACCAGGACGCGTTGTCGCGAGTGATCTTCTTGCTGGGCGGATGTTTGCCCGGCTGAAAGCGATGTAAGACGCCGACACCGTATGTCAGACGAGAACGCCGAACACCGACCACTGTGGGGTCTATGCCGAACATCACCGCTCCTGCACCACAGAAACAGATAGTCATGAAAAACTAATAACGACACGACACTCGTGTGACTTATTGACTACCCGGGCGACCGGGCGACCCGGGCGACCGGAAACCTATAAAAGGCGGTCGCGAGCGCCAGTCAGATCATTAAGCTTTTGGCTACTGAAGAGTGCATATCTCTACGGCTTAAAGATAGAAAGAAGATATCAACTATACATAAGGCTTTATTTAGCCGTGCAGTAGAAGGCTAAACATTCAAAGTGATCTGGACTGTTGAAGGTTCGATCAAGTCCTGTAGTGATATCGGTTGCCAGGGGCAACAGTAGATAAACTGAGGCTAAAAGGTCACTTTAAAGTCATCCTTGAATAAACAGCTTTACTTCTACTGTATAGACGTCTTACTCTTCGAGTAGATATCTGTGAAGCTATAAGATTGAGGGATTCAAATCCAGAAAATAGTGATCAAATTTACAGTTGAGTAACTGGTCACGGTCATTTTTTGGATAATCCCTAGTTAAATTTCTTCTTGTTAACACAGCAATAGCGTGAATGTGATTAGAGTTTATGCTGTATTTGAGCTTAATTGAAAGTTGTGCAGTTGAAAGTTTGTGTTGAATATAGTTGACATTGTTTTCATCAGTGTCTCTCTCTTTCTTTCAATAACAAACTTTACAAATTCAAACAAAATAAAACAAAACTATGCAAAAGCAAACACCAAGGAGGACCACCACTCATCCAAATAGTCACGATGAGGATAAAGACGGTGAAGGAGGCAGGAGCGGATACCCCTCCGACCTACAGACGACCCTGGAGAAATTACATGTCGGTTCTTCTGAAGACCGTGACAAGGCAGAGCAATGGCGACAGTACATAAGCACAAATGTTCCCAAGCACAATAGTGTCAAAAATACAAACCTAAATACGACATAAGCACAATCATCAAGTTGTCTATAACACAACAATGGGTAGGCCTAATGTGACATAAACACATCCTGTAAGTGCCAAGTAAGGTGTAGTTCATAGGGCGCCGTTCATAGTAGTCATAGGTGTACATACAGTACAGCATAGTGCGAACAGCGCTAATTAGTTATGGAGTGTGTTTCAAATAAGGGACGGCAGTGTATGATTTTTTTCAGAACAATAAGTTTTCTTTGAGTTAGGCCTACGTCGCAAAAAGCACCAACAATAAAACTTGGAGGTGCACCATACGAGGATGCAACGCAAGCATCCATACTGCAGAACATTCGGTCTCGAAAACTAGTGAAGAAACAGGAAGAAACCCAAAGGGACTTCATAAGGAGAACTTGGGCTTCGTATACAACAGGCCAAATCAGTCGCAAAGACTACATCTGCAAAATGTGCTACAAGTTTTTACCAGTACATTAGTTGTAGGCTCATACCATGCATAGAGCTATAAACAGTGCTTATACTGACTTATGTTTTTAACTGCTAGTTTTATGAATAAAAAGAGTTTTTACCACAGTAGATTTGTGCTTTAGTAAAATTTTATTTTGTGCTTATGTATTATTTGGTTTTGTGCTGATGTAGAAAAATATTTGTGCTTTCGTATCAGTCATTTGTGCTTATGTATATCTGTGAGAGCAACTGTCTGATTCAGAAGCGTCCTCGTCGATAGAAGATCACGCCGTGAGGAGAAGAAGAACAGCAATGCAAGGAAGAGAAGCTGGTCGGGATGGTTGTGATCGTTCGAATCGACGACGCAACGGCAACGCGACACTCGCCTCAGTCACATTATATCCACATTCCAGTACTTCTGAATTATGCCTTGTTCAAACCCGCACCGCTCAAAACTCTTTCCAACAAGTTTCTGGGAGACTGCAGCCATCTGATCTACGACTTCGTTCTGCTTGCAACTCACTCCAACTTTTATTAAAACCAGTGGCTTTATTTACAAACGTTAAGAAACTGAAGTTATAAAACACCTAGAAAAAAATCAGACTTACAAAATTCTGTCAAAAAGTGCGACTTGAAAACGACGATAAGTAAAGCTAGCAAAAATGTTACGAAAAACTTATGCATAAACAAGTTGCTGACCTATAGAGATAACTTGACAATTCCTTTAAAAAATTCGTTATTTAGACCCCTGATCGAACGCCTATCACAACAAATAACGTGTGTATTTTTTTAACGCAAAGTGAATTGAACCTTTGAGAATGGTGAGGGCGACGTCCTGTGGAATTATGATCTTGAGCAGATGACAGAATTCCTTTCTCATTTCGACCTGCAGCATCGGCGACTCGGAGAAACCTCCGACTAGAAACATGTAGCGAATGTCTACACACATAACCACTGACCATAGTTGTAACGAACGTTTACAAAAGTTTTATTACCTTTTTGTATAAGACGCATGTTTAACGTTTTCTTTTAAAAATTTCAACGTTTTCAATGAACTTTAAATTAGGATCAGTGCGGACACAGAGAAAACGACGGTGATTTGATGAATACATGTAGACCTGCTAATCTTCCGCAGGATACAAGAACAAAAGGCAAGAACAGAGATAAACAAAAAAAATTAATGATGGATTTGTAGAGGTCAAGTAAAAATGAAAAAAAGAGGAACACGAACAGCTTTACTGCCCCAGAAATTTTTCTGTGGACGTCTATGCCTAATATCAAGCCTAGACCACGAACCCAAAGCTATGGCCTTGCACAGCCATGCTTGACCTTGCTGAAATCAGCAGTACTAATAAAAGTCTATTTCAAACATATCTACTTCTTGTCTTCAAGCCACGTGCAATTCACCTTGCTAAAATGTTTTAAAATATTTCTGCCCAAGTTCTAAAGCAAAATATTTTCTGCAAACGATTACCCGGTTAGGCCTACATGCAAAAATAGCACACGAAACATTAGCAAAACATTATTTTTTTTATGCAAAACCGCAGTCATAAGCATGCAGTGACAAGAGGAAAGTGATCGTTGTGTCGTTCGTATCATACCTCTGGCGTTGGGATGGTTGAGCACGTCGCCGATAGCTTGTTTGATGCGTTCAAGAGTCGGCTGAAACAGTCGTCTCATGGCTTCAGTACTCAGTCGCAGCATGCCTTGTGACGACCAGCAGATCTCACGACTGCCGTGCTTGCGTATCACCGCCTCTACGCTACCGCTCTGCAGCGCAGCATTTACAAACGTACATGACTGGCAGACCAGAGCCAAAAATGCAAGACCGAGACCAAAACTGAAATCTGGATACAAAAATTGCATTTTTTGGTCATTCTTGCAAAAGTGAGCCGATCCCGTCTGACGCAGAATAGTTGCTGGCTGACTATGTCCCTTTTGTATGCAGTTTCTTTGATGTAATCTGGATATTTCTCAGAGTCATTCGACGAAATAGCTTCATCAAATTTTAAATGATTCGCAATATTCTTTCACTAGCCAAAGCAATGGTAAACTTGAGAAACAATGACTGTTAAATATTCCACATTACCTTAAACGTGTCACAAAATATAGTCAGCTACATAATACTCAAAGTTGCCTTGTAACTCACTTATTCTAAAGCTGACTAGATTTACAAGGTAGTGTAACGACGCATTTGGGGTGTGATGGGATCTCTGATGTTCATTTCTAACTGCAAATTTATTGCTAAGTATAGTGGTGAAAAACACTGAAAATCAGTCAGTATTTCATGCAGTTATGACAAAAACTTAGAGGCTTACTTTTAATTGGACTACATTCTGCATACTACAGATCATGCTTGCGCAAAACGCAAAAGTTACGATAGTTAAGCAGAACGTATGTTATCATACAGCACCCTGCACTTTTTGTGGTAGTCGATGAATGAGAAAGGCAGCGAGACGTTGAGCGGACTGGTCTTGAAAGGACTTGCAGTTCTCTTGCGTGACTCAAACGCTGCCATCAGGTCAACCCAACCTGCGGGCCGCTTCACTTTGAATGCTTCAATAAACTCAGCGCCGAATATTGATAACAACAGACGCTCGAACTCCATGTCAACCCCTGACAGAGAACACAAATTACAATATGATACGGCATGACCTAGATAATATATGGCCTGAAATTCCCATGTTTCCAGTTGCAGTCTGGCGAAAACGATGAAACGAGAAAAAATACTTAAAATTTTTATTTTACAAGCTAATGTAAATGCACCGACATTTTTAAAGGATAGAGGTTTTTAGCGAAGTACGGCAACTAAAAACAGATAATTTCAGACTTGGAGTCAAGGCCAAGGCCAAGGCCAAGGACTTGACCTTCAAGGCCAAGGCCAAGGCCAAGGCCAAGGACTTGAACATGAGACATGTCAGGTATCTTACACTTTGCAAATATGGCAAAAATACAGGATTTTAGCTGGACTTCAGAAAATGGCTAGATTTCAAATGCAGCCATATATAGCAATACACGGCACTATTACAAATAATTGACTGATGACTCTAGGCCAAACTAATACAACAAAAAATATCACACCAATACTGCACCATAAACATACTTTTCTAAAACAAGCCATGCTAACAGCCACAACAGTCTAGGTATTGCAAAAAAAAGAATCGCGCTTTGTAGCAACGCCTCACATCAGTCACATACAGCTAAATTATTATTCAATATTTATAAACGTTTCTTTTTAATGACTTTCACTAGTTATAAACTGTACTGTAGAAATATCAACTGCGATATGTCAGGTATTTTACACTTTGCAAATATGGCAAAAATTCAGGATTTTAGCTGGATTTTAGATTTCAAAAAATGGCTAGATTTCAAATGCAGCCATATGTAGCACAGCACTATTACGAATAACTGAGCAGGCCAAACTAATACTGTAATACAACAAAAAATAACACACTAATACTGCACCATAAACATCCCTTCAAGGCTGCAATAGTCAGTCAGGTGTGCTTGTTGCATTTGAAAAACACTAAATCTACCAGCATCCTATCCCCCATCCTAGCTCTGTGTGGTCTCATGAAGAGGCCACTGTGGCTAAAACACGCATTCAACTGGGGCTGATGTAGCAGGAGTACAGAAGACTTTCTCGAAGAGTTTGTGCAGGATGGTAAACTGTGACCCCTGCTGCACAGCTCTCCATGCATCTGCCGAAAGACCGTCGCTCTGTTGGCGGACGAATCCGAGGTAGTTTTTCACAAATGTAGGTAGAGGTACTTGGCTGGCAACGTTCTGACCCCCAGTACCAGTGCGACGCCGTTCATAGGAGGAACACAGCGATGACTTCGAACGTTTGCGAAGTGGTGGTCATGGTCACAACTGACCAAAAAGCTGGATTTTTTCCCGAGGCCAAGACCAAGGCCAAGGACTTGACTCCCGAGGCCAAGGCCAAGGCCAAGGACACCATTAGCTGGCCTCGAGGCCATGTCCTCGAGGACTCCATCTCTGGATAATTTTCTTCTACGCTTAAGCATTATTTTAAAGACCACGTCAGTAAAGTGGCAGATAAGTAGATCCAGCTATGAAAGATAGAACGAGAAGGTCTTAAGACGCTGCCTAAGACGGAGAGTAGCAGTGCAATTCAGATGTCCAATAGAAGCTTGTTGCATAGGCTATGTGTCTGTGAATGACAAGTGTTCATACACTGATGATGCTAGTATACAAACCTACGGAGCCGTAAGGTCCGCCAGTAGCCTTATGGAGCTCTTTGAGACACCCGTACTTGGACTCCATCTCGTAGACCGTGATATCAACAGTGCCGCCTCCACAGTCTACTACCATGTACCGCGTGCCTGCATCCGATATGCATACAACTTAAATAATGTGTTTAATAAAGACCAAAAACAGCAAATTTATGTCATTGTAGGATAAGCCGCAATGACGATCAATCGTCGATCATCTGACCTTCGACCTTCTGACTTTGTAACAAGGCGGTTACTAATATTTTTATGCATGTAGTGGAG
>Ga0209367_1010721_pt1 | contig 12248 bp, 6 predicted proteins | sample WorMetLIZISLAND2_FD_187412 | JGI IMG/M metagenome (GOLD analysis project Ga0209367, IMG submission 187412) | Marine gutless worms symbiont microbial communities from Max Planck institute for Marine Microbiology, Germany - Olavius geniculatus... ... | reverse complement strand
GTGGAAGAACTTGACGTTTACGCGCCATAAATTTCTGCTTGTAACAGTGAAAGAATGGTTAAAATCGGTGCTGAATTACCAAAGTTATCCCAAAAATAAAACTGGGTATCCGTTTTTTTTGGAACACCCTGTATATATATATAGAAGTGACAGTGAACAGATAAAGTATGTAACGTATGCTATTCGATGCCAGTTGACGGTGACCACAAGAACAATTATTAAACCCCATTTATAACTAGGCCTACTTAGCTGCTATCGAAATGTTTAATAGTAACTGGGTAACTGCTAGCAAAAAGCCTTGATATTCTCAAGATTCCAAAGCATTTTTGTCAAGAACAAGACCGAAAATTGACTTTTTTTCTTCACAACCCATCTTATTGAGATCAAGATCTCCGTCTCAAAGACTACATCTCTGCTTCACAAGATTAGTAATAAATCCAAATGCAATCAAACCATACGTACGCTGGCATAAGGGAAATAAGCCCTGCGGATATTGAAGAATATGCATCATTGGACCTTGGCAGACGGCTAGGGTGAGCTTGCAAGTGTTTCACAATAATTTCCAGGAAAATCATCAAAACGAAGAATGGTATACACTACAAACATTACAGATCACAAAAACTCGCAGATACATGAATACAACAGATTATTGACTTGCAAAAAAAATTTCAGGCTCCAGTGGGATTCGAACCCGCGATCTCCTGCTTACTAGGCAGGCGCTTTAACCAACTAAGCCATGGAGCCATGCATTGTCAAACTTGTTAGTAACTTTTTTAAAACTATCGACTAGAAATAAACAAAAATACACCACAAAGCCACGTAATTTCTAGCTATTTTATAAACTTACCATATCAATATAATTTGGTACATCTTCGACTTTCGCAAAACTCGTTTCACTCGGACTCCACATGTACAACAGCGATCTGCTTCGTGACAGAGCCAGATTTAACAAAGATTCATGCGACAAGCTTACTGACGCGTTATTGTCTGATGAAATATTCATAATATCCATTGTTATATCTATTACTTCACTATAAACACGAAACAAAAATAAACGACGCTACAGAAACAGTGAACATCAGCACGCAACTGCTCAGACTGGACAACCCTCCCCCTGAAGTGAACTCGACTGAGGTCAAAGGTCAGTCACAAGGCCGACATCTGTAAATATTTGAGGTCGAATTAGTTCCAAAGTGGTTTTTAAGGTATTCTTTTATTGTTTACTTACATTAAGTGCAGTTCCTATTGTCTAGATTTTAGGATTATTGAAATGTCATGCTTGCAGCTGTTGTCATCCTCTCATTAGGTTCTGTTGTCGACTGAACGACCTTGTTTCCGTCCACGAAAACAAACATAATATGTGGGCGTGTCTGGCCGCCGAGTCTGTGCTTCATGTCAGCTAACATTAATTAGACCTAGCAGTTGAACTCTGAGCTAGAGACTTGTTGCTATCGCAGTTACGACTGGTGTTGAGGTCGGTACAATTTGCGGGGCGGGATTGATCTGCGGGTCGTGGTAGGGTAAAGCGGGTCGTGGGCCACAGTTCAAAGTAGGATACCTCGATTTAAGCAACATGGCGTGCCTCAGCAGACATAATGATGTTTCTTACTTGTTTTTCAAGTTTTTCTGCGTGACTGTTTCGGGTTAGGGTTAGGGATAGGGTTGGCATCAAGCTTGGAGTACGTTAGGGCTAGCCTTACTATTCGAATGAGGAATAATTTAATATATAAAATGCATGGCCATTTATTTGTTTTCCCCATAATCTCATTACTAATTATGAAATCAAACTTAAATTGATCAGTTGATACTGTTTTTTTCGCATAACCATTATTGGAAAGGTTAACAAAAAGCGGCTCCCGTGTGGTATATTAGCGTTGCATTGCAATCTTTTAATATGAGTACTGAAAGTTTATAAAGTCAATTAATTTCAAAATTACTACACGGTTCAGCATTAAAACACCAAAACTAAATGTAAAGATTCATTTTGAGTCTGCTGAGGTACGTCATGTTGCTTAAATTGAGGTATCTTACTTTGGACTGGCACTCCATCTGGAGCGTAGGTGGGGTGCTCATCTCCTGTACGTTGGCCATTGAGCTCGTAGATGGATAGACCACTGAGTCCGTGAGGACCGTGATGCATGGCCAGTGTGATGCCAGACGGTAGGCATTATTATCAGTTTGGGCCGGACTGACATCAGATTTTATTTCCAGTCCGGACTCAGACTGGTGGCAAATTTTTTATTTTGCAGTGCAAATTAAAATGAATACCTATGGCAGATTATGTCATCATTTCAGACACTACTTGTTGGCAAAGTTGATCAGCAGTCCACCTAGCCTAGTTCTAAGCTGTCCATACTGTCTGTCAGCTCTAGGTTAGTATTTAGGATGAAGTTATTTGTCTACAGTCCACTTAGATTTCAGACCACACTGATCATGCCGATAAGGCACTTGATGGCTTTGCTTAGGCCTACTTTTAACACTGTCATTAGCGAATCCAGTTCTAGTCCACTGCACTTATGGTAATCCCTTGCATAGTATATATACCCGCTGTAGCCGCCGTTCGTTTAGTCGTCCTACCCAGGCTACTGACAGATGCTGCTGTGATGCTGCAGTGCAGATATGGTGATAAAGCCAGCTGATGTGCTGTTGTTTCAGTTGGTCAAAGTGCTGTCATTTTCAGTGTTATTTTGTTAATTGTCATCTTGACTTCCAGTAGTTGCTTGTAGCTCAGTATTAAACTTGCGTTCAAACTATTCTGCAGTAGCATAAAAATTAGATGGCACAGCTAGGCCATTAAGTCGGAAAATTGCTGGTTCGTATTGTTGCACCAGCAGCCTGGCAGTTAGCCTATAGCTAATAGCTACCTGGACTGATAATAAAATCTGAGCCCAGTCCGGCTCGGACTGATAATAATTTTTTTGATGCCAGGTTTACAGTTACCTTCCCAGCTGCAGAGCATCATCAGCTTTTGGCTGGTACCAAATTATACTACTTGGTGAACAGAGGCACATGTGTGTGAACAACTTGCCCAGAATAATTGTTATCTGGCAGCAGACCAGCTGGGAGCTGAACTTACAGAATCCTGGACAAAAGGCCACTGGACAAAAGGCCACCAATCTGATTTTTCAATATGTGTAAGTTAACTCTCCAAACTGTTAAATCCAATTTCTATGACTTTTATGCAAGAACATTGTCTCATGCTACATCTGAGCTTTTTGCATGCAACGTTAAGCTTACAATCTAGAGCAGCATCTTTTGATGACTTGCTCCACTGAATACAGAAAAATACAGAAAAAATGAGCTTAATAAAATACAGCAATAAAAAATGTCAATTTATCTTATAGTACATAGTGTGGCGACTTGAGTTATATTGTTAAAAGAATGTGCACTTTATTTGGAAGAAGAATTTTACTGGAAAAAACCAGCATAGTGGCCTTTTGTTTGGTGGCTTTTTTGCATACACCGAACTTGCTGCCTCTTGGTCACCAATCGAACGCCATAACCACTCAGCCACCAAGTTGTTATGGAACTAAGTATAGCCACAGAAAGGGCAGATCTGCATTAGAGAACTGACTCTACCACTAATCTTAAACCTCAACTGTAGTGCTGGAAAATAGATCCGCAAATCAACTATGCAATCTGTGTACCATGTATCGCAAATTTGAAAGACCCAGTTGTTGCCATTGTCAATGGTGTCATTTTGTGTATTATAACCACTGTCTATTTTTTATATTGTACCAGTGACTGTATAGTATATAATGGTGGAGTGATTCTGTGTGGTTATTGTTGCTATGTAAATTGATTGTCATATAGCCATAATGCGAATTTTTTTTTTGCTTTACGTAGATTAAAATGTTTGTTTAGATGTTGTATATAATTAGTGGCATTGTGGGTTAGTAATGTAAAGGTGCTGAAAGTTGCTATTTTCTGACATTGGAGAATGGATGTTCAAAATTTTATTTTTAATATATTTAAAATGCAGCATTTTTAGCTTTAAATTATATAATCTGGAAAAGTGCAATGCCATCTGCCCCTACCCTGCCAGTCCATTAGATTTAACTTGCAGTATGTTGATTTTTGACACTGACACAAATCAGGGATCATAGAGTTGATTTTACATGTGTATTGAGTCGGCTGGAAGATGGAGCAGCAAAGGATAGCTGTGGTTGGTGCTGGGGCAGTTGGGCTATCGACTGCGGTGCAGGTCCAGCAACTGTATTCATCATCAGCTTCTATAACACTGATTGCCGACAAGTTCACGACAGACACTACAAGCCATGGTGCTGCGGGAATCTTTAGACCTTCTCCAGACAAGTTTCCTGGCGTGCCTCTTCCACAGCTCAGGTTAGTTTTGTGTGGCTATCAGCCACACACTTAAAGAGTACCAGTAACAATAATAACAATACCGTAAAACTGCTAATACAAGACGGGTCTCATATAGTAGCCGGGTCTTAAATATAAGCCGGGTCTCCAATATAAGCTGGACATCCAACTCATAGTTGTTATAAGTGTACTAGCAGTTGTAGTTGTAGTAGTGATTAGTTGCATGTGCAGTAGTCTTATACATTCGTTCTAAATTGTATTGTAATAACAGTATTGCACACACTAACCATAGAATAAGTGTATTACCCTGGTATGCCAAATTGACAATGTTTTAATAGAAGCCGGGTCTCAAATAAAAGCCGGGTCTCCAGTACAAGCCGGGGGGTCCAAGTCAAATGTTTTAATAGAAGCCGGGGGCTTCTATTAGCAGTTTTGCAGTAACTAGAACTTTGGTGCAGAGCTGAATGTGAGGCCACCCAGTACCATCAGTCTAATTTGTGGAAAAAAATTTAGGGGGCTGACATTCCCCTTGCAGTAATGTCATGTGGCATGAATGCAAGTGCATTGGTCTGCACATTCTCCATATGTAACCAGCTACCCAAGCCAACTTGGCCTACCCATCGTGATTCCTCTGTGGGTTGGCAAAAGGAGTACCAGCAAAAGCTAGGACGTAAATAAGCACACGCACGATGCAGTAGCCCCATTTTTATGATCTCACAATGTAAACTGGTGTCTGACTGAGGGCTAAGGAAACGGAAATCATCGCCACTGTATGCGCCTTACAGGTGGGGAAGGACTTTACTTTTTAATGCGCATTATGAGTGTGCAGAGTACTGTTAAGCCGGTCGGCTGTGTTGTGGACGGTTGACAGATCATGGTTGCGTGATTCGTGGGACCATTATGACTCCGTGGCTCACTCTGCTGAAGCTGACGCCGCCGGCATTCAGATCTTATCTGGTGCAGTCTTCCAGAACGTTCCCTCCCCTGTGAGTATTATCATCACGTTGATTTTCTGCAGAGAAGTCAAATTATTTTATGTTGGTTATTACTAGGATACATGCTCTCTGCAAGTCAAGAACATTGTCACTGGGTGTTTTGAACCCATGACTAGGTTCAGACCCCCGAATACATGCCTTGAAACGCCATTAAGTTTTATTAAGTAATTGCACCTAAAAACTCGCCATAAAACCACTCCAAACTTAATGCAGTTTTATTTTCTTGCCTCATTAATAATGAATTGTGTTATTACGCCTAAGTGCTTAAAACTTCAAACCTGTACATTTGCAAATTTTTAGAAATTTACTTGATCTGGACATTATCTAGCAGTGATAATTCTAATAACTTAGAACTCATGAAAGTTCCAAAACCCATAAAGTTGGGCCTTTTAAAAAACAATGGTTTAATCCATAAAACCCAACATGAACCATTGAGTTGAGCCTTTTAAAATAGGGTTTTTTTACCATGTTTTTAGTCAGAAACATTGTCATTGCCACAGTCAGGATACTTTCTTGAATTTATTGTACTTTCTTCATTGTGTGCTATTTTTCAGTTGTAATTCTATGATTTATCAGATAAAAATAAACAGTGTTGTTAATATTATTCATGTCACAGCCTGGTTTTGGAAATACATATGCATCATCTGTATCTCACAAACTAACTGTGCTGTTATTGTATCTTCGTTTTTTTTCAATTGTCCTGTTTACCCTTTATATTTCAGAATTTCAGCACGGTGTATTGTGATAAGTTGCATGTGTGTGTCTGTGGGCACAGAATGCTATACTGGCTGAGTTTGCCTACCAGTTTCAGCCAATGAATGACAACCAGCTCAAGATGTTCAACAACAACAAATACAAGTTTGTGCATTCCTTTTTGTACACTACAATTTAGCATATGTTGGAAATTCACTAAAAGTTGACAATCTATTTTTCTTCATATTACTGAATTAAAGTGCACCAGGTAGGAAGCTAGAGATTCGTGCATCCAGGAACAAAATTCTGAACTTTACGATGCATGATGCTTAGTTTTTTGTTTAGATTGGTGATAATAATGATAACGATACCGATGATAATGTGATAATCACAGTTGTAATCTGTGTTTTGTCTAAATAAGTTTTTTATTATTTTACATCAGACTCAGCGTGAAAGTGGATAACAGTGCTGATAAAATTCACAGAATATTTTGCACAAGCTTCGTGGTTTAAAGAAGTTCAGTTTTTATCTGTGTATGTTTTTTGACAGATATGGTTGGTTTGTCACAACTTTGCTTGTGGATCCAGCAAAATATCTTCCACATCTGATGAACAAGTAAGCCGGTTCAGATGAGTAGTTATTGTAAAAAATTTCAGATGTGTAGTTATTGTAAAAAAAGTTGATGATATCAGTGGAATTTTCTAGTTGATATTTTTGCATTTCGTTTTTATTTTCGTTAAGAAAAATCACACTGGGTAATATACATGTATTAACTGCTGTGGGCCATAACGTCGCATAAGCTTAACTTTGACAAATGTTGACTGCTTCCAATAACTGTTTTGCATTTGAAGATTACCTCTGCAGCAAGCTGAAACAAAAAAACTGCCCACTTTCCCTTAAATCTGTTGCTTTGCTACCTTGTGAAATTTGACTGTTTAGCATTACTTTTTATGGCAGGTATTTGTCTAAGATATGGCGCAGAATTGCTAATTTACAGCAGGCTGGCACTCGCCAAATGGTGACTCAAAAAATAACATAAGTTGCATCTGGCTTTTAGAAATTTTGTTTGAGCAGTCTTCAAAGACTTATCTTATGAGATCTTTTTTTCTGTCTTGCCAATAACTATATGTTTCTTAACTTATTCATGGATAACAATTATTTAAGTAATATCAGTTGTATTTTTCATTGCCTAACGTAATGAAGTAATGTGTGATCATGCGTGTCAGCTTTAGCATGAAACATCTTACAGAAACTTACGCTTTGGTGAATTACGTGTGCGACTTGCAGTTGTTGGGCTGTGACATTGTGATCGTTCAGGTTCAAACAGAATGGCGGCAAAATTGTGGTCAAGAAATTGTCATCTCTGGAAGAGGTTGTATTTGCTATCACTGCATATCGTAGCTGGTGAAGTGAAATTAGGCAAAGTGAGGCCAAAGTGTGCATGTATATGGAGCACATATGTGAACAGTGTGCATTGAATGTACAGGGTGGGCCAAAAAACCGGACCTGTTTGAGCATTGATAACTCAGCGATGGTTAGTGGTAGAAAGACGTGTTATACCTCAAAAGTTACAGAATGTTGTAAGGAATAAATGACAAATTTGCGTAGTGAAGCATTTAAATATTCTTTTACTAATTTGCATAAATATTCATCACCCCTGAAATTCTGTCAAATTTGACTGTAACACATATTTAACATGGACATTTGAGCTTTTGTAACTTAGCGATATTTATTAATAGAAAGGCATGTAATATGCCAAGAGTTTCAAAATTGTGTACAAAAGAAGTGTATGACTTGCATGTCTCAGCATTTAAATATTCTTTGCTCTATTTACATAAATCTGTTTTACCCCTAAAATCATTCTAAATTGGCAGTAACGCATGAATTTAAGTTGATTTTCATTCAGCATATAGTGAAATATCAACAATTGTTAACACATCGGTTGAGTTTAGATGAAATTCAACATAGGCAGTTGCCCAGCTTTTGCGCTCATAACCGTCATCAGTCCTTTTAGGCAGCTGATCGATCGCTGGAGTCAATGTGTTCAGGATCAGCTGAGCCCAGCATTCAATTAGCACGTTTTAGCTGATCAGTTACTAAAATTTTGTGACCATGCTATCTTTTGCAATGCCTCCACACTGAATAATTCACAAAATTTAAATCTGGACTTTTTGGCAGTGAGTTTTTGAGTTCAATGAACTCGGGCACATGGGAGTGCAGGCAAATGCCTAATTTCAGGGATAATGAAGATTTAGGCAAATTAGGCAAAGAATATTTAAATGATTTTTTATGCAAGTTTGGCCCTTTTTGTCTTCAACATTCTAAAACTTCTGACATACAACACGCCTTTCTATGGGTAATCATCGCTGAGTTATCAACGCTCAAACAGGTCTGGGTTTTTTTGGCCCACCCTGTACTACTCACTCACTGACTGATTTTGGTTATGTTTATAGCTGTTCAGCCACATTTTAGTCTGTCATGCATATTGTTATAGGTACTGTGTATGAGTGATGGTGTAACTGTCAGCTTATCAGACAGCAACATTACTACTACTACTACTACCACAACCATCACCAGTAGTAGTAGTTGTTGTAGTAATAATAGTAGTACTGTGCATTGTCAGTTGGTAGGTCAGTATGATTTGGTCATCAACTGCACTGGGCTTGGCAGTCAACAACTCATCAATGACTCACAGCTGGTTCCCAACCGTGGACATCTCGTCTCAGTGCGTATTATCCCCTGTCCAGTGTATTTAACTGGCAATATGAAATAATTGCCAGGAAGTAAAAGTAAATGCTATTTATTAATTTATGCTTTTAGGACTATTTTAGTCTGTGCGTCACATTAGGAGAAATGGCCAGGTTTTAGCCAGTAAAATAAATTTTAACATCGTGCCTGCTGCCATGCTGCCACAGTGTTTTGATGCTAATGGTTGGGCAGAAGGAAGGCATTTACGCATTTAAGTTTTATTGCTTTCGGGTTTTTAACTAGCCCATTTTTCTAGAGTTAGTTCCAGTTAGGCCGGTAAAAGTAAACACTTGGAACTGAAGTTTTGCCGAGCTGCAGTAATATTCAGGTGATGTGGCAAGAGATTGTTGTTAGTAATTTTGTAGCAATCATTCTTGAGACTAGCAGCTTTATGGCCTTGCCTCATCAAGTGGTGAGTGCGGATGTCAGTCAAAATTGCACGTACAACAGCTAAAATGTTGCAGTTTTCACATTAGTTACAGCATCATCGTCATTATCATCTAGCACTGGCACTTTTGCTGGAGTGGCTGAGCGGGTATGCAGTCCGAGTTTATACCACTCCAGACAGTGTGGTATCGTGCATAAACCACGCCCAGATCATGTCAGATGGCATAGACTACATTGTTGTTTGCTTTATGACGCACAACTGCAGCCAAAAGTTGTGACAACGATATTAGTGTGAGATGGGTGTGATTTAAGTGTCATACTTGGCATGTTTGTGTTTGCTGTTTTGTTTACTGCTTGATGCCTATTGTGTGCAGCAAGAACAGCATCAAGCTTCTTAAAACCTACAGTAATCGTGCCAGCAGGTTCGCTGTTGGGTGGCCGGACTAAGATGGAATAACTCTAGAACAGTTAGCCATTTAAACAAATGGAAACGAAAATAGCATTCGTTGGATGCAGAGTTTTTGCATTTCTACTTGCTCTGATGTGGTTTGACTAATTACCTCCGCATTTTTGCCGGTTTTTGTTTGTTTCTTTGTTTGTTTCTTTGTCTGTTAGCAAGATAACTCAAAAAGTTATGGATGGATCTGTCTGAAATTTTGAGGGTATGTCGCGCATGGCACAAACTACCAGTGATTCAATTTTGGGGGTGATCTGGTATGAATCCTGGATCCTTGTTTCCTTGTTGCTTTAAATAAAGATTGCTGGCGGTAGATTTTTGATCACTTTGAAATTTTCGTTACCATTGCGTTAAAGGGGGCATAAGGGAACCGCTGGCAAAGTGAATATGATGACGCCACCTGGCGAATAACATTGCCTTGGCGGAGGTACCTGCGGGCTATGACTGCTTTTTAGTTGCAAAATGACATACTTACAGGCGACTGTCACCAGATACACCACTCGTACATCTATGTATTTATGAGTAGGAATAATAACCGCTAATGCGTTTGAACTTTACAACCGGAAGTGATTTCAGAAATAATTATCAAATTTTTGTGAACAAACAGGTGAAAGCGCCGTGGTTGAAGCACTTCATTTACATGGGTGAAGAAGGATTGGAATACATTCTTCCAGGGCAAGTGCTGTTTGCTGGTAATTGAGAATTGTGTGCAGCAGTTGTTGGCAGTAAACTTACTGATGTAAATATGTTAGCACATTAATCAAATTTATATCATTTGTTTTTTACTCTTACTGATACGTTTGAGTTTGTTTCCTTGTTGCTTTAAATAAAGATTGCTGGCGGTAGATTTTTGCACATTGAAGCAACGGAGTAGTAGTTACTAGTTACGCCAGCTGGTCGTTGTGTAGCGTTGAGATGGTGCACATTGGTGGAACAAGGACAGATCATGACACTGATCTTACTCCAAGACCTGTCGACAGAGAGAAACTTCTACAGCATGCATACCGTACCATGCCTGCACTCAAGGTCTGTTTAGTAGTAGTAGTAGTAGTAGTAGCAGTAGCAGTAGCAGTAGCAGTAGCAGTAGCAGTAGCAGTAGCAGTAGCAGCAGCAGTAGCAGCAGCAGTAGCAGTAGCAGTAGCAGCAGCAGCAGCAGCAGCAGCAGCAGCAGCAGCAGCAGCTGATCACCAGGCTGCAAGGTCCCTGAATGCTCATTTTTAGCAATTGGTTAGAAAAGTTATTTTTGTTGCCAAACAATCTCACCAGTGCGCATAAGTTCACATAAGTTGCTTTCTTGCTTTTTGTAATTTGATAGGTTGCCATGCTGCGTTCTGTAAAGGTGACTTAGTAGTGTAACAGTTAGGACAGTGTACTTACGAGCAGAAGGTTGGTCGTGAGTTTGACCCCCAGTCAGGTCACTATCAAGGGTGGTTAGTACAGGTAACCAACACCAGATTAACTCAGCCTTTCATCCCTCCAGGGTAGGTAAATCAAGTACCAGCCTGGCTGGCTGAGGTTAAGCGGGACTTGCTCATTAGCTGTGTCTGGTGGCTGGTAACACTGTGTGAACTTATGTGAGAAGTGACGTTTTTAGCTCTAGGATGGGTTTCTCACAAAGAGCTATACACCCCTTTTTAATCTTTTATGCTCAATTTGTGTTAATATAGTTAGTGAGACATGTCTGTGAAACGCTGTGCTGCAGAATGCGCCGATAGTTCGTGAGTGGGTTGGTCTGCGACCGACGAGAAGCACTTTGCGTATTGAACACGAAATCATGAAGTTTGCGGCGGGCACTCTTCGGGTAACATTCTACAAGTCTATTCTGCTCAGAATATATTTTGATAATATACTAAATTGGGTTAGCAACAACATTGGCAGAAATTATAATAACAGACTGTGTAGTAAACGCTGAATAGCCGTTTTTGTTGGTCATGGAATGTGTGAAGTTGTTTTAGTTTAGTATGGTCTTAGTTGGATAGGGTGGTCACGTGGTTGAAAAACAAGCCTGAAAATGTCGGGAAATTTGAGAGCAGTTGCGGGAAAGTCCGGGAATTTCACAGTGTTGAGATTTTATTGGTGGACAAGGTCAAAAAGTGAACGAGACATCTCCTGCACAGTCTAGAATTGCCTAGTTTTGTTCATTTGCTTCGGTAGTGGTGGTAGTTAGTATTCAGTAAGCAGGGAAGTAAGTACGGTAAGTAAGTAATTTAATTTATATAGCACGTTAATTGAAAATAACTTAGAACGGGCTCAGTGTGCTAGTAGAAGAGTAGTAAAAGTGTTTTGGATCGCATCTGAAGGTCAAACTGGTAGCAAAATATTAACTGCAGAGATGTCACAAACGCTGTAGGCCTAAACAGAAAAATATTGCAGCACACATCGCAAGTCACACGATAGATAGATAGATAGTAGTAGTAGTAGTAGTAGTAGTAGTAGTAGTAGGTTGGTGGCATGGCGTAGTTGGTAACGAGTTTCGGCTGAAACAAAGTTACTTTATGCCAGGCCCGGTTAGTACCGTGATGGGTGACTGCCTGCGGGCAGGTAAACCATCTCGGTGCGAAGCCTGCCAGCTAGGTCGACTCAGCCTTCTACCCTCCGTGGGACGGTAAAATGAGTAGTAACTCATTTACATGGGTTACGGAAGG
>Ga0209367_1010720_pt1 | contig 12249 bp, 11 predicted proteins | sample WorMetLIZISLAND2_FD_187412 | JGI IMG/M metagenome (GOLD analysis project Ga0209367, IMG submission 187412) | Marine gutless worms symbiont microbial communities from Max Planck institute for Marine Microbiology, Germany - Olavius geniculatus... ... | reverse complement strand
CAGGCGGGCCTCAAAGACAGCTACCCCCTAAAAAGTGGTTATTTTACCGCAATTATCTCGTGTAGCGTGAACATGCTGCTTATCGTAACAAGCACTGGTGACAGGCTTTTTAAATTCATCAACATCGATGACCTTGAATGACCTTAAATCTTCCCAAAAGTGGGTTTTAGTTATTTTTTCGCAATATTTGAATGCTGCGCACATTTCAATACTGAATTGCGACAAAATGGCTGGAGTTAGACCAAGACCACCTGCGCATGAAATTTTCAGCATTAAACGTAGATTTCAGCAGTCTAAGTCCCGATTCCCTAGGTTCATGGAGCCCGGCGCAGGCGGGCGTCAAAGACTTCAAAGATTTCGGGCTGCGCAAGTCTATATCATTCACAAGGTGGCGCCACGGTACTGGGTTGGTGGCGTGGCGTAGTTGGTAACGCGTTTCGACTGAAACGAAGTTACTCTACGCTGGGCCCGTTTATTACTGCGATGGGTGACTACTGAACTGAAACTGCTATAAGCTTTCGCGCGTCTCGTAAGCATTAGCTCAAATTTTTTGTAACCATTAAAGCGATCCCGCCAAAAATGGTCGCAGCAGCAGACAGACTGACCTAGTTTGGAGAGCGCTTTTCGCGCCTTCTTCTCACTACGACTTTGCTTCGCTTTGCTGACTGCTTCCTCTTGAGTCACCGTTTGGCCGCCAGACGTCGCCACCTTCGCAATCAACAACAATAATTAAACTGAACTAGAAATTTGGGGCAAAGCCCAACGTGAGTCCTCCCGGCGCCCTAAGTCCGATTGGGGAAAATTAGGGGTGGGGGTAAAATTTCCTCGGCACCAAAGTCACGTGGCCCGAACTCAAATGCATTGGCATACGCCGAACGCGCATTGTCGACTTAGGGTAGGTCAACATGATCGCTTATAACTTTGTTCGTCGTGGACAGAATTTCACAAATTTTTTTTGTGTTCAACGCCAAAAGGATCGCTCTCGTCAACGCCGTTTAGATTTTGTCGCTATCTTCATCCATTCCAGAGATATTTGCGCTCAAACTCGAAAGTTGTCGTAAATCGCACCGATTTTTGCACGCGTTTTGCCCTCCTAAATTTTAAGGGGGCGGTGCCCCCAAAAGTTGTACTTGCGTTAACACCCCAACCTAGAGACACGTCAAGTGCCAAAGTTTCGTCGGGCTACACCCCCTAATTTCGAAGTTATAAGCGCTCCTTTATTCCATTTCAAGCCAATTTTTGACCCCCTTTGAAAAAAGTTGTAAGGGGGCCTTGTCCCCGGTGGGGGGTGCGCTAATAAAACTTGGTCATTCTCTAGCGCGTGTAAAAATTTGGGAGCGCAGCACCCCCTATGGGCCGAAATATGTTCTTCCGAAATATGCGCTTTCGGCGGCTACGATTTCACATCTAAATCTCCAAGGTTACTGGACCAAACTTCATCGGACTTGTTTCGCCTAACGTAGGAGAAATCGCGGTAGATCGGAATAACAATCCGATTTTGAAAATCTTCATCCATTTCGGAGATATTCGCCGCCGAACTACGAAGTCGTCTGAAATCGGGCTAAATTTTGCATGTTTTTGGCCCCTGAAATTTTTTTGGGGTGTGCCCCCCAAAAACTTTTTGGACTGGTATTATAAAATTGGGCCTAGTATTGACTATCGTGCAAAATGTCACGCCGGTCGGCCCACGCATCTCGGAGATCTCGCGTTGGAAAAAAAACATCTGGGCTAAAACTTAAGTCCGCTCCGCAAGCTATCGCTTCCGGGTGGACTAATAAATAATAGATAAATGTTTACAGCTTTTACAGCAACACTGACGTTTAATTGAAGTCATTTCCCACATTTTTCAATGTTTTTCGACAATCAATTTAAGCAAAGCTCAGACATGAAATGAAAGACATTAAATGCCTGCCGACTGACGGGCAGATGTTGATGATCGTGATGCTGATTGGCTGCTTCTCGGTGGTCACGTGACGTCAGCGAGTCACTGATAACTTCCGGCGCGTCGTCCGTGTCCGAGCCGTCGAGACTAATGACGTCATGCGTGACGTCATTCGGCGTTGTCATGACGAAGTCGTCGGACTGTTTGTCTTGGTCTACCTGTACTACTGACGGCGGTCGTCGAATCTCTTCTACAGCACCGACGGCTGACTCTGGCTGGGCCGATGCTAGTTGTTCAACCTCAAGCATCTCTACCTAAAAATAGAAAAAAAAACGGCTAGCTGGTACGTGGATCTGGTGAGAGAGTCAAGAGTTCACGGAGTTAAACATGTTCTGTAGGTCTTAATGGCAATCGATCCCTGTGGATTGGACCTGCTGTTACACAGTTACCGACACAGGCAAACGCGCCCTGCCCTAACCCCAGCCAGAAAGACCGGTGCATGATTTGCCTACCCCGGAGGAATAGAAGACTGAGACTAGAGTAGAGTTGACCTTTACATTCGCACATCAAATTCAGTCCACCGTCATGAAACGTGTATGCTTATTTTTATACATGTACCTGAGTTAACTGCGATGGTACTGTCTGTGTCTGTGAGGTAGTGACGTCATCGCCGGGTACAGCAGCTGGAAGCTCAGACGCTGATGTTGCCGCTGCTGACACCGTCTGCTGAACCTCTTTACGATGCTCTGTCACTGCTTCTACTGCTGCTGCTGCTGTTTCTGACGATGATTCTGGTGGTTGTGGTAATTGTGTTGACGGTTGTGAAACGACCTCATTACTGCGTTGAGTCGTACTGAGAGCGAACTCGCCGATCACTGCAGGCGCAGACGGCTGCTCGGCATCAACATCTACATACCGTGAGTCAAACAACACAGCACTAAACTATTGACCTTATCTTCGCGATATAGGCCTATATTTATCGATTTTCACGATTATTTCACTGTCATACTCTAAAGGCAATTTGCAACAAAACAGTCATTAACGTTCCCGCCTCACCACAAACGTGGCATTATAATCCTTTAAAATGTTAATTTTCAAAACTTGTGATTATGATCTTGTGATTATCCTAGATGAGCTGGCACTAGAAGATTGATGTCGCGTGGAGACTGACTGACCTGTTGGTAGAGCGGCTGATTGAATCGGTTGAGCGAGTTGAACCGTGTCCAGTGAAACGTCATCGTCAACAGCAGCATCAGTAGTGGCAGTCACATGCATTGGTTGCTGCTGCTGGCAAATAACAACACAATAATATTGACATTCTTCATAATATAATGCTAGTGGTTAAAAAATCATAGATGTAAAAAAAAGTTTTTTTTACGTTTTTTATTCTTGCCACGTTTTTTACGTTTTTCGACGTTTTTTTATTTTGCTCAACGTTTTTTTATTTTTAAAATACGTGCGTTGAAAATCCCATCAAAAGCTTCGTGAAGCACTTTTGAGAGAGCAGAAATGAATTAATATAGGTCATAGTGATGTAGTTTACTTAGTTGTCATGGTCACATAGCAGCATCTTCATCATTGTAGCATGCACAGTCAGCAGGCGCACGACCTAATTGGTATCGTTTAGCCACAGTACATACGTTACACACAGACAGACTGGCAAACAACAACCACGACCCCTGGACGACTGTGACAGCGACGATGGTGACTGCGACAGCGTCGCTTGTTGCAATAGAGTTGGCAATTGTGTTTGCAACGACGAGGATGTTGATGGTAACAACGAAACTCATCAGTTGACGGCTAATGACGAACACAACGAAACGACTGCGATTGCACTTGCAGTGAAAGCGACGACAACGATAAAAGCATCGACTGCAACGACGACGACAACGAGGTCAACTGCACGTGCGACGACGTCGACGATTTCGATGACGATGACGTCTACGCGTCGTGACGACTGCGCCTGCGACGACAACGCCCTTGTAACGGCAACTACGACACAGACTGCGTATGCAACGATGAAGGTGACTCCGTCTGCAATGGTGAGGCGGTAACTGCAACTACAGCGACTGCAATGACGACTGCGGATAAATTAAAATAAAATAATTTAATAATACGAATAAAGTTTGTAAATCTAAAATAAGAGAACAAAATAAACGCATTAACCACTAAGCGGTGTTCTACGTGCCTTCCCTAGATGTCGCGGCGCTACATTGCGCGCGGCACGACGGACTTGCAAATGGATGGACGGAACGACAGGCGAACGAGCGTGTGAACACCAACGCTAACGCGGGTTAGTTGATCCAAGCAGTATCGTAATGCGTCGCGACTGATTAATTACATCAGTTATTTGAGTCGTATTTTGACATTGTGACGTCACCGTCAAAAACAAAACGTGCTTACCATAGCTGCTAGACGGTAAAAAAATCATAGATTGCATGCTGCTGACGCCTCGTCGCAGGCAAAATGGAAGTAAAACACTTTAAAAACGATAAAAAAACGACTATAGCAGCAACAACGCCGTCGCTGTAACGGGCGCAGGGGTCATGAAAATGACAGTGAAGCATTTAAGAACGTTACTGCCGTCTTTGCGTGTGAACCTCTACTACGGCCACACTTAGAAGTATAGACAACAAGCCAAAAACTAGAATGCGGGCTATTAGAACGGCTGCATGATAAACGCAAACGTAGGCCTACGTGACAGATGGAGAATTGTACTTTGTCATGATAGATTACGTTGAACATTTCGAACCAAATTTACGGGCCGGATGTCCAGGCCGGAAATGGAATTTTTTCTAGACAAGTGGGCGGTAACTGTACTGTGAGCTAATGCAAACGAGACATGACAGGTAAACAGGTCACAGATTCAAACGGGTCAAAAGCGGTCGCATACCTTGCAGACCAGCCTGTAGGACAGGTGACATTTCAGGCCAAAAACAGGACTAGTGAACTATGTGGATCAAAGGGTGACAGTACACGGTCAAATAACAGACATCGGGGCCAAAATACGGAAGCAAAACTCTCTAATACGACAACTGACATCAATGAAGAAGGCTTTAGACTATGTTAGTGATTACCAACTAGAGTCAGCTTGTAAAGACGCCATATGCATAGCCGCACCTAAGGTTACCCAAATGATTTTTGCTGTTTTAGAGGACTGATATCATCACATCGTCCTTACACACAGTTTTAAACTGGTAAGTTTAGTTTTACATATATTTAAATTTGAAACAGTTTACTCACAACATTACTGTTACTGCGCCGTCAGTTACCTCCGTGTCTGGTATGACCGTGGCTGGTGGATGGTGTGGCTCTGTGCTGGGTAAAACAGCCACTGGCTCAGCTGCTGGCGGCGTGACTGCACGTACACGTGGTTGTGGTTGCTGCTCAGCTACTGCTGCAGACAAGTCGTTCACGTCGAGCTGCTGCTGCTGCTGCTGCTGCTGCAATGCTGTGACCGTTGACGCAGACGTCGTGTCTGCCGCAGCCACACTTGCACCTGGCGCAGTCACGACAGAAAATGTTGTTGAAAATACCTCCGGTCAAATATATACAAAAAGCCCAGCTATCGCTAGGAAAAGCCGACCATACCGCCTACGTCCGAAGCCCAGCGTCCGACTTACAGTGACGAAGAGAAAGCGATTTCTCAGACGTGACACAGTTCCATGCACGCTGCTGTCGAAACCTACAACGAACTCTAGTATAACACACATCAGAAGGTTATTTTTTTCCTCTGAAAAGTTGTTTAATCAAGTACATAAGTGTTAATACGTACATTTCTAACAGTTTCAATCAAAGGTAACTACAATTACAGCGCACTAAGACATTATAACAGTTTAGCGATATAAGGTGAACACATTGCAAAGTAAACATAACGTAACGTGATAATCGCTTACTTAGATTGACTGGCGAAACAAACTGAGCCGTTTTTTACTCCTCGCGCGCTAACGTAACGAAAAGGAGTATATGAGATCAGTGTAATATTGACGACCGACCGACCGACCGACCAACGGAACGACGACTGACCTCCGTTCCTGGAAGATCTTCCTGGAAAAAATTCAAATGGCTATATCGCGATAACGGTGCAAGATAGACGTCTGGTCACGATGGACCACCCGTAGGAAGTAGACTACCGGAAGTCGAATGGTCAAGTGCCCAGTTTGTTCCAAATTTCGTTGCCATAGCAACGAGGGTCGGTCGGCGTAAATTTCCATTGGCAGCATTCGATGGTCCATTCCCGAAAACCCCATATAGACGCAAAAATCTCGCAAATCTCCTCTTACTCACTCATTCACTCACTCACTAGGTCAGCCGCAGCCGAGACTTCACATGGACTCTCCAGATATCCCTGTCCTCCATCAACGTGGCCAGTTCGTTGGTGTTTCTTGCGCCAGTATCTCTCTTCAGTGTGTCTATGTAATTGTTAATTGGTCGCCCTCTCACTTGATAGCCATGCTTTGGTTCCCAGAGTACAAGACTTTGGGTTATCAGCTCAGGATCACGATGGCAGTGACCAGCCAACTTTAATCTCCGAGAGGCAATCTTATTACACACTGTCGGCAGCTCCCCGTACAACTCTTCATTAGTCATGTATGACGTCCAGTGCACATTGAGGGCTTTCCTCAACATTCTTGTGTATGTGCCATTTAGTGTCTTCTCCTGAGCCTCTGTCATCGACCAGCTTTCACACCCATATAGCAGTATGGTTTACACTGTGGATAGAAAGAACCTTTTCTTAAGCTCTGGCTTCACTCTGGAGGTCCAGATTCTGGTCATTCCATTCAAGGTTTTCCAGGCCTGAGCTTTCCTGACACCGATGTCCTTACTAGAGCTATCAACCCATGACTCAAGATACTTACAGCTTACAGCTGTATCTTAAACACATCAGCAGAGACATATCTTTGTTCTGTGGACTTATTTACACTGATTTCTTAGTCGCCTCAGTCACCTTGACATGAGCAAGTTGTACCAGATAGTCTAGCAAGGTGGTTCAAGGTCAACTCAAAAACAAACATACATACAGCTGCAGTTTGCGTCGCACTTCCAGCAACTCGCTGGTGAGATGATCTCTCTCCTTGTCATGATCCTGATTCAATGCGTCCATCAGTGTTTGAGTCTTGATCAGTTCTTGACGCAGCACCAGTACATCATCAGCACCGGGTCTACACACACAGCAACCAAAGCACTAAAAAACCCAAAATAACACCGAGAAATGGCTAGAATACCACCAAACTCCATACCTATTGCAGAAATACATACAGAACACTGCATAACACTAGAAACACCAAAATATCACCACTTGGCACAATATCTGACTGATGTCAGCTCCACTATAGGGCCTTCACAATGAGTTTATCACAGAGAATAATTTGGCCCACATTAAGCCTGCCTTATCCCATGATAAATAACATAACATATGCGGTGACAACACTTTATATATTAAATAAATCATACAAAAGTAAAAAGACGTAGAAATCACATAACCGAACCAGTTCTTAATAGATCAGCATCAGGTTTATGTTTAAACATCATTACATGGATGTCGCTACAAACATCTACAAAAACACTAATTTGACCATGTGCAGCAGATGAATGTTGCTGACCTTATTTCCAAACAAACACCACTGCATCACTAAAAATACCTAGAAACTACCAAACGACTGCGGATAACTCACCGTTGACTGAGCTGTGCTTCCAAAGCCTGTACATACGATGACTTCTCTTGCAGTTGTAACTAAAACACCCATCAATTAAAAGAATGTACCACGTAATGAAGAGAATGGAATGCAGTGGCATCATGTCAGGGAAGAAAAGTAGCAGTGGGGTAAAAACTGCCCCCGCACCCTCTTAAATTTTGGGCCGTCAGAAATTGTCAAAAAACTTCATAAACCAAGCTGACATAGAAAAAGATTTTTGTTCACAAATGAGAACAAGAAATTTGAGCTAATGCTCATGAGATGCGTGAAAGCCTATAGCAGTTCCGGTTCAGTAGTTCAGCTGAAAATTGGGTGTTCATGCTAAGTTAATATACAAATACCAAATTCTCTATCTGGATCGCATAATGGTAGTTCCGTGGCATCACCTTGTGAATGATACAGACTTGTGTCGCAGCCCAAAATCGCCAGAAAAATCCATAAAACCCCCTATTTTGGTGTTCAAGGTCATTCAAGATCATTGAATTCAGCGCGAATCGAGAGCCAGTGTACGACTTCCTATTAGTGATTAATAGTAAACCTAGACCCTATCTTGAACCGTTACTGAGATACAGCGACTTATTGGCCAAAAATCGCAAATTTTACCTACCCCCCTCTCATTCAGCACCCTCGTTCGGGGTGACCCCCTTCGAATTTATGAAAAAGCTTTACGGTTCCTGAAACTAGAGTCTTCCAGGCAGCCGATGGTGAAGATTTGGTGATTCTAGCTTGCACCGCTTTTGACTGATCCACCCGTGTGACGGACGAACAGATGGACAGACAGAATTGTGATAGCTAAGACGCGCTGAAAGCAGTAGCTGCTTTCATGTGTAAAAATGTGTTGCAAACTCCCACTTAAAAAAACTTTAAAGCAAAATTAAAATTTTGAGCACCCATAATCAGTCAAAAATTTGCAGCCGTTTGTCAAAAATGTAGCTTCCCACCTGTCTAGTTTTTTAACCCACAATGCTGCTGAGTGAGCAAGGTCAACGGCACATTAAAAATTTCTTCTAAAAGTCAGTAAAATATGAAAACTACTGTGGTAGTTGTTGTCTGTCAAAATTATAACTGCTAGCTAATTATTCTTGTTATTACTCTGCTAATCGTAAAGTACAGAAACATTATTCTGACAGTATTTAGCATTTATAGTGCTACCTTCAGTGTGGCAATGTGATCATCAAGTGCAGCTTTCTGACTAATGATCTCATCGGCTTTTGACTTCACTGAAACAAGCTCAGATGCCTTACAAGCAGACAGACAAACACACACGAACATAAACATAAATAGACAATGCCGAGCAATGATTTCACGTTAATAACGACCAGCTAAAACATCTCAAGACTCAAGCATGTACAAAGTGAACATATGAAAATTGAAAATGCAGAACAATATGTAACAAGATTTTTACCTTACTGCAATTAACTCAAGTGCCACGAATACAATGATATGCAGACAGCCGATTTTCAGGAGTACAAAAGTCTTTTATCTCACTCATCATATCCCAGTGGCACAATCTTACTTCACCATTCAACTCACAATTTGCATACGGGTCATAAAAGTCTTGCTCAATAAATTGTACTACAAAAACTAAGCAAAAAAGTGCATTTTTTCTAAAGTGTCTTTCCAAAAGACAGCAGAGATTTTTGAGTCACAGGTTCTCAGTAAAGGCAGATATGCATAGTGGTACGTAATCTTTCAATCGAAAACATTTATGATTCTGCATCAGTTAAGGACAAAATGGTAATGAGAAGCTCAGCAGATATGAGATCTAGGGAGCGAGTGAAGCAATACGACAACCAAAATCAAAGAAAACTAACTCAAACAAATTCAAGTCCGGCTTGGAATATCTTTAGAAAATTAGCCAGTTAAACAAAAACTGATGCAGCAGCAGCAGCTCCAGTATATATTAGTAATATATGTACCAGTTGTCCTGCTTTGGTTTCCAACTTTCCTTTGTCTGTCCTTAGAGCTGCATTATCATTCTCAGCTTGGGTCAACTGCTTCTGCACCAGATGTACTTCAGATGACACTAATACAAGCAGCATATAGTAACTATTATAAATATCAGGTAAAGATTACAGATTACAATGAATGCTAAGCATATGGATGTGAAACTGAATGTAATAGCTTACAGACTGACCACATTCCAGCACTGCAAAATTCCATGACAATACCCCTGGACTTACAGTAAACTTCCAAGTTTACTTTTCCAAGTTTACTTTTCCCAGAATTCCCTAACATCTTCAATTTTTTCCATGACAAGTTGCCACTCAAAACTGAAAACAATGTGGCCAAAACAGCTAGATGGACCTATCACCAAGAAACAGCTGAACCACAGAATCATATAGGTTAATGTGCATGCAAAATGAGCAAGTAGTGTTCATGGAGTTACATCAAGCCCAGCAAAATGTCACTTACGTAGCATGCGACTTTCTTCGGACGCTTTCAACTGTAACCTCAGCATGTCAAGTTCTGCGCGCTCCTACGATGCACAGATAATTGCATTCACAGACCCATGAAATTCTGATAAGCAGAAGCTAATTTAATACACATTCTGTTATCAAAAATGGGGGAAAATTTCAAAGCGTCACTCTCAATCACACGCCGCAAAAATTGAAAAACATAACAGACGACTATATTATAACTACTATAAACCCAATGGACATAACACACAAATGTTATAATTCTAAAGTATTATCCTTAAAACAGTTAAACGATGATCAGATATGGTGATGACAGTTGCCATTGGTAACAGTAACAACAATAGCAGAGTCTTACAACAATAACATCACAACTTGCTGCACACATCCAGATGAAACTGTCAGTAAGTTATTTCATCGCAGCTTCTTTGACATTCAGTTTTTATTCACAAATTAAACCATACTTTATTCAACTACAGACATAGATATGTCAACAACAAACAAAACTACGCAAGTAACAAAAATGATTTAGTAACTGTATAGCAGTACTTGCACCAAAATTAAACATGCCAATTCTATCCAAAGTTCGCTTGTTAAAAAAATCCAACTCAACCATAAGATTAACTATCATTCCATCCATATAAATGTACTGTTATTGTTAGCTAATAACACAACACACATATTATGAGCTTAGTTCTTAAAGCCAGCACAAAACATACTGGTTACAAAACATTCTCCAACAGAATACAATCAACTGTTAAAACATGCAATAAATTAAACATCAGCCACATAAAAAATGCATGTTAATAGAAAGCTCACATCCAACGTCATGCAATTTATGACAATTTAACGAGAACAATATCAAACACAGACTTGAAGGCAATACATGCAACAGTCAGGTCACCACATGGCTGGGATATCACTGATACCCAGTCATAACACAGGTAGCAAACTGATCATACCTCTGGCCCACAGACACCCTGCGACCATGCTGTCATGGTACTTGTGTCAAACGATGTCTAACGTCCGACAGACGACACAAAAATAGCACAACTACATCATAGTTTACCACACTTTCTCATGTGGCATGACTGTTGCGGTGCCAGACTTGCAATCAGCAAGTTACTGGTTTAAATCATGAACATGATGCTGCCTGACAGTGATACTAGATAAGTTGTTCACAACGTTAGCTTCGACTAACCAGCACTATAATGTGGTAAAAACCACAAAAATAAAGCAGACATGGCAGAGATGTGACCTACTGCCCATAATATTGGTGCACTCTGTAGTCTCATTGTTCGCTCAAAATCGAGAAAACAGAGATGAACACTACACTTATAAGTCACAAAGAAGTGAGACGGCAATGCTTACTGCGAGTTTTACCTTTTAGCTTAGCACATTTCTGTCACTAACTTCAATTAATAATTTTTAAAGTTAAGTTTCCAAGTGATCTGAGGGTCAGCTGTGATAGTTAACATCTGATACATATGGCAAATAGACAGCATTAAATGACAAAATAAACAAACCTTTGAATAACCATGTCCGGCAGTATCTGCAACGTCACCATTCCTAAACATCACACAAAAATATGAATTACATAACTCAGTAATACAAAAACATCAGAAAATAAGATGAGATACTTATTGAAGTAATACAAATCAACAAGCAGTACAACACTGAATCACCATTAACCGTTCTAACAAATGTACAATAATGAACATAAAGATTACAAACTGAGGTCTCTAAAACTTCTTAGAGGTCCGTGGTCACCAAAATTAACATATACATTTTATCCATTTTCCTGAAAGTGCAGAATTTTATGACAACTTTGACAGTAATATCAGCGCCCAGCGTTCTGTCAACACGGAAAAATTTACCTTTGAAGTCGACGATCTACGAAAACGACGTAGAAAATGCGCCGCCATGATGACCTGCGGTGATGTCATGAGTTTAGCCTATAGACGTCATGAATTAATATTCATGACGTCTATAGGCTATAGCCTAGGCTATAGCCTAGCCTAGAATGATGACGTCGTCGGCTAGCCATTAATATTCATGACCTATATGGGCTAGGGTCATGACATCACTGCAGGCACTGATAGATTAGAATATTTCACATAACGGAACGTAATGCCGCATTTCGTTTGAATTCACGCATTAATTTCATATATTTATGAAGCTCAAATCGACATATTATATATGCGAGGTTAAATGTCTAATTTAAATCTACAGAAATTGCGCGAGTGAGTTTGAC
>Ga0209367_1010719_pt1 | contig 12250 bp, 3 predicted proteins | sample WorMetLIZISLAND2_FD_187412 | JGI IMG/M metagenome (GOLD analysis project Ga0209367, IMG submission 187412) | Marine gutless worms symbiont microbial communities from Max Planck institute for Marine Microbiology, Germany - Olavius geniculatus... ... | reverse complement strand
CATTTCGACCCATCACAGCTCCTACATTTTTCAACCGATTTTAATGAAACTCAAAACCAAGAAAGATATCCGGGATACGACCCCACGTGCAGAATTCGGTTGATGTGGGACGACGGGAAGGGGGTCTGTGTAGGGAGGGCATTTTTTGTTATTTTTTGTGTTCTATCCTTTTTTGTATTCTTGCTCACGCCTACAGGTCACACCAGAAGACTGATCACAACTGTTTATGGTTCACAACGCATGTTTTTGCATAACGTAGGGCCTTTTGGCATTAGACAGCGCATTAGAGGTTTTGACGACAATGCGCTATATAAATTTACATTTGACATTTTGGGGGTCTTGATGATAAAAAAATAATGTTTGGGGTTAAAACTTCCCAAAAACATGATTTTTCGGGGCCTGAATAGGCATTTTAAGCCAAATTTGCAAAATGTTCGAATTGCGATATGTCGAAAAGTACGCACTTGATCAACACAAAGTTTGAAGGGGAATTTCAAGTGCAAAAATGGACTTCGTGGGTGGTCCAGCATTACAAAATTATAATTCAAGATGGCGGCGGCCGCCATCTTGGATTTTTGCACAAACAGCAATAACTCGGCCGCCGATTGACGTAGATTAATGAAATTTTGCAGCAATGTAGATGGCTGTGACTAGAAATAGATCATTTGACCAAAATGGACAAAAATAATAAATTCAAGATGGCGGCGGCCGCCATTTTGAATTTCATCTATCGTTCATAACTCGTTTACTATTACACATATTTGCACGAAATTTGGCATGTAAATTATGTTGGAGGTCCTACATGCAGGTATGCCAAAATATTGAACAAAAATAAAATCCAACATGGCGGCAGCCGCCATTTTGGATTTTTGCACAAACAGCAATTTCAGCCGCCGATTGACATAGATTAATGAAATTTTGCAGTAATGTCGTCGCCTGCTACCAGAAATAGATAGTGTGACCAAAATCGACAAAAATAATAAATTTAAGATGGCGGCGGCCGCCATTTTGAATTTCTTTTATCGCTTATAACTTAGTTGCTATTGCACGTATTTGCACGAAATTTCATGTGCGAGCTAAGTTTGCCGTTCTACATGTAGTTATGCCATAAAATCGAACAAAAATGAAATTTAACATGGAGACGGCCACCATTTTGTATTTTAACACAAAGCATAACAAATCAGCTGCCGACTGAAAAAGGTTCATAAAAATTTGCAGGAATTGTGGTTAGTTGCCACTGGAAATAAATCGTGTCACTAGAATCGAGAAAAGTAGTAAATTCAAGATGGCGGTGGTCACCATTTTAAATGTTGTTTATCACTTATAACTGCTTTTTCACCCATCTGCATGAAATTTTGTATGTAGACTAAATGTGCAGTCCTACATACAGGCTTTCCATTATATTAAACAAATGACGAAATCCAAGATGCTGAAAGTAGTAGTAGTTGTTGTTGTTGTGTACAAAGTAGCTGTTCAGTGACCTTTCAAACTGTAATAAAACTGCAAATATTATATATAAAAAACTGCCAGCAGTTCATTTAATGTTGTATAAGCACTGATGTAAAATGGCAAAAATCAAAAAGTATAAGCACAAACATTATGCATTAGCTTAGACATTTATATCTGGCTACTGAGAACAGATTAAATGTCTAAGCTAATACATTAGTTCATGCTCATACTTTTTGATTTTTGCCGTTTTGTATCAGCACTTGTACAACATTAAATGAATTGCTTGCAGTTTTTTATATATATTTACAACCAAGTGAATGCCACTTGTAAGAAGATGTCCTGTTATGTTATGTTATGCAGGCTGCAATTCGACGAACATGCATACAGCGGACGTTTACACCGGTGCTACTTGGCTCAGCGTTGAAAAACAAAGGTGTTCAGCCGCTGTTAGATGCAGTCGTCGACTACCTGCCAAATCCGAGCGAAGTGTCCAACTATGCTATCAACAATGCGTCGTGAGTGTTCATCATGATTTTATTATATAACAAGGCTTGTTTGTCTATAATTCTTAGAATACACTGACTGCGATATTGCATTTTTATTGCTGCAGTAGTGTAAACTGATTGGCTTTTCTACATAAAATCACATAATTGTTGCTGTGTTCTATTATGCCATTTTGGCAGTCATGCTGCACTTGCTTTTTATTAGCTGCATTAGTAAATGAAGTAAATTGGTAAGTAACAAGATGTAAACTATATGTAATGTCAAACACGATCAGTGAGCAAACAGAATTATATGTACAATATTATAAGTTGTAAATGGTATTACTTAGGAACTATGCATTGTATGTTGATAGCACACTAAATTAATCATAGACCATGTTAAAATATTACTATTAAATTTTGTATGTGGCGTCTTTAATTTTTTGGCACTGAAATGCAATCATGTTAAATTTGATTGAGTCATATATATGTTAAAATCACTAAAATCACAAATTTCAGCCTGGAATTTTCGGTTTTCAGTTGAAATATTTTGTGATGAGTAGAGGGGCTCTGGAAATATTCTAATTTTCTGCCTGGAAAATGCTTTCCATTTATAATTGGTTATTCTGTTTTTACTGACTTTCATGTTCAAGGGGGTGCAGGTGCCCTCTGAATACACCGCTGTTTGGGATCGATTTTGATACGCATACTTGTAGTCATGTATTATTGGTTGTGTGTTCACAATCCAAAGGTTTGATATTCTTAAGGTTCGGTGATCCACAGGTGTATACTGCAACATGCATTTACACTAAGTGTAACCTATTCACCCTGACTTTAATTTTAACTCTACTCTTAGTTGAAAGGAAATGTGGAGATTGAGTCAACGTCTGTGGAAGTGTGTAGAAATTTGGAAAAAACCTTAAACTTTTGGACTATCAGGCCTTTGGATTACCAAGCTGCCCTTGTATTGGTGGCATTAAGTTTGCAGTGCAATGTGTTTATGGGTGGATCTGTTGTCAGACCTGACAGTGAGAAGCTGCTCTTAGATCCACGGCGAGATGCCACCGAGCCGTTCCTCGGTCTTGCGTTCAAGCTAGAGGCAAGTACTCGAGACGTTTCAAATGTTTCTGCTGTGTGCCACATTTGCATGAAAGCCGCAGCGTTGAGCTATCGTGTCTGTTGCCCATGTGGAACACTTGGTAGCTGTGTTATTCTACAGTCAGTGTCTTAGTTACTGTGTCTCAGAATCTCGACAAAGTCTACCTTCATGTGTACGATGTTTATTGGCTGCTTTGAAAATTTCATTCATTTGTCTTTTAGTGAGATGATGCATATCGTCAACTGTTAACTTTTCAATAGAAGTTGTTATGTCGACATCAGATCTGATGTGACATCATAATTGACAGAAACGTTCATAAATACGGCTGACACAGATTTTTTTCTACTGTATACTCATAATTGCATGTTACATATTTTTGGATATATTGGTCCTGCTATTACAAAATCACATTTTCACGAGCAGTTCTGAAGTCTTACTACCACATTGGTGTCAGCTGCAACATTTATTATTACTGTTTTAATAACAGTAGGAAAAGTCGTTGCTGTCTGTTTGCAATCGTTGCTCTGTGTCAGTGATTTTCAACCGGGGTTCCACAGAACCCAAGTGTTCTGCGAGCATCTACCAAGGGTTTTGTGGCTGGTCAGTAAAAAAAAATAACCTAGCGTGTGAACTGCGAAGTTACGTCAGACCAAGCTCAAGAAATACTATGCACCGAAAGCTTAGTTCCAAATTAGCAGTTTTAGCCGTCTACTTTTGTATACAATGTTGAATATTTTTCTTGTTATTAACAATGTTAAAATATTTGTGTTGAACACCAAAGTCTAACATATTAGTGTCAGTGTTAAGAAATCATGTGTCCATTTATTGAAAGATTCTGCTTGAACAAAATATAAAAAGCTTTGCCCATCAGCATAACTGGCTGGGGTCCAGACTCCCTTAGCTGTCTGTGGGTGTAAAAACGTAAAAGATCCAATGATAATTGTTGAGCCATTGGCCTCCGCCTCGTAAGATGTTTTTGGTTATGAGCGAAATATAATTGCTAAATAATATCATCTAATATGGTCAAATTAAACAAGTCTCTTGCCTGCTGCATTATTGTTAGCATTTGCGGGTTTTCCTCAGATTTCCACAGGTTCTCTGCCCCAGACATCCGGAAAATTCGTTTGTGGTGTGTTTTTACACTGTAGGCGGGGAAGTTTGGTCAGTTGACGTACGTTCGAGTGTACCAGGGTTGTTTGAAGAGAGGTGATTCGGTGTACAACACGAGAACGCAGAAACGAATTCGCATGGCCAGGATCGTGCGTATGCATGCCGACCAGATGGAGGTAAGCGCCACAAAATGACTCGGAGTAGTGATGTACCTGCCTTTGGACTTCAGAATTTGTAGTTTAGATTCTATTCAGCATTTTCTTTATATTCTTTATACTATATATCTATGCCATCAGTGAACAGTTATATTGTAAATAGTTATATTATAAATCACTTATATCAGTGTTGGTCTATGTTCTGGCTGTGAAGAGAATAATTGTTCCTGTTATTTTCAATCAAGAGAAATGCATATTTTATTTTCTCTGTCGTTACTTTTATATTGAAATGAAGCATTAGTCCAGCAATGCAGTGTACATTGATTGATCAGTTATTTGTGACAACGGCGTGGTGTTAGGACGTTCAAGAGGTATATGCTGGTGACATTTGCGCTCTGTTTGGCATTGAATGTGCAAGTGGCGACTCGTTCGTTACCCGAGGCAATATGCACTTGTCAATGGTCAGTGCATTGTCAAAGTTTTTCATTAGCGTATTGAATTTTTTTTGCAGTATGTATTTATTTTTTTCCTCACTCAGTTTATAAGTTTTTTGGCCATTTATAATCGCTTACTTGTTAGAAAAGAGTTAAAGCCTGGACTATTGAAATTTTGAAATCATCCATCCACTAGATGGTACTGCTCGTAAAAATGAGTAGTCTGTGGCAAGAAGTTGCAGCTACAGTATGACACTTCATTACAGTCATTATGGTATGACATTTTCTTAGATATGTGCCTTGAGTGAAGTGATGTAGTGCTGAGTTTCATTTCCGAGCCATGTGGGCGCAAAATTGGATTAAAGGTTAAATCGCCAATAGTCAATTGGCCCTCTCACAGCTCTGTGACTGATGTGAACGGTGCTCTGCTCATCTTCGTTTTCAAGGCCCCAAGCCGGCAGTGTGCCACAGACGCCTCGCCTGCCGTATGGGATCACACAGTGTTAAGCCTACCTGCCACCCGATATGGGCAAACCCATCCCTGACTTATATATGGGAGGAGGACCGCATATTACTGCCGTAACCTTCCCGGTGGTGAAGCCGGTACCAATTTGTACTGCTTGGTGGACAGCGGCGTGTGTGTGAACAACTTGCCCAAGGTTGTTACCTGGCAGAGCCCCGGCTCGGGGTCGAACCTGCAACCTCAGGGTTACAAGTTTGGCACGCTATCATTACACTACCAAGCCACATCGCAAAGTACTGTTTAGAATTTCTAGTTTGTTTTGGTTTGTTTTACACAAAATATGCTGGAAAATGTGGGCAATGAACAGTTATCAAAAAACTATGAAAGCTCTAGACAGTCTGTTATGATGAAATTGAATGTCGCCAGATAAAGGCTATTTTCAGCAAGTTGGCCATAAATTCTGCGACTGTGGTATCGTGCCAAGTTTTCTATGAACATTTCAAGGGAGTCCTATTTTTTTAATTTGTCATCTTTGGTGTGTGCAGGAGTCAATTTATGTGCCGGAGCCAGTGATATCGATGTCAATTAAACCTGCGGCCAAAGCCAGTCAGGACAACTTTGCAAAGGGTATTGCGCGATTCACTCGGGAGGATCCGACGTTTCAGGTTCACTTTGATCCAGAGAGCCGGGAATCAATTGCTTCTGGGATGGGGGAGCTTCACCTGGACGTCTATGCACAGGTACGAGTTGTGTTATGTTTCGGCATTTGTGCACATGGTGCTGCTTGTCTTCTTCATCTTTCCATACCATCTGGAAAACCTGGAATTGCCAGGAAATTTAACATCTGAGATGTCAGGGGATTTTCAGGGAGAAGTCTTTTAATGTGAAAGCCAGTTATTGTTAACTTCACTTGTGGGTCAGCATAGCAGCAACATAGTTTTAATGGTGCATTACTGCCAAGCATTGCATTGCATTTATATGCTGTTATTACTGTTGTATTTTGTTGTTAAATTTTAAGGTTGTTAACAATTACTACAGGTACCTGCTAATTGCATGATGTGGCCCAACCAACAGAGTGGCGTCTTTGACAGATGTGTACAGAATGTCTGGAGGATTATGTCAATTTCGAGTGTTTGTTTGCTTTAGTATTTGTAAGTTCAGATTAATATTTTGCCAGTGGTGTTTATGGTTCATTGTTAACTTACATTTTATAGTAAATGATGTTTTTTGATGTAAATGATGTTGATGTTTTTTTTGGATTTTAGTGATTTTAGCATATATATGACTCAATCAAATTTCACATTTCTACGCAGGATGTATTAATAAACCATTCTTAAAACCTACCAGTTATTATGCTATTGAGCAGTGCATCATTATCACATTATTTGTGATGTTTTTTTTATTTTGCCTGTTATATTCATTGACAGCGCCTTGAACGTGAGTACAATTCCAAGTGTATACTTGGGAAGCCAAAAGTTGCATTCCGTGAGACTTTGGTCAGTCGTTGCGAGTAAGTAATGGTCATGTCACTTAACTGCATATGTTGCTAGTATGCTAGTATTCCTTGAATTTTAGAATAGTGATAATAAGCAGTTACTCTCATCAGCGAGGGTAGATGACAATGGATTAGTAAATGTTGCTGATTTTTACAATGCAAAGATAATTAATTAGTCAGTAGATAAATACACTGTGTCTGGAAAAAAAGAGTCTACACTTTTTCCTGAATAACTTCAGCAAATTTAAACTTACTTTTATAATTTTGGCACATATTATCGCAATGACCCACTTTATTACAAGCGTCTAAAACTTATTTTCAAAATTTACTTCTCGCTAAGTTTAGTTAATTTAATCGTGACGTCATCGAAAATGCCATCTTTACAGAAAGATAACGTCTAAATCAGCCTGGGCAATCTGAAAACAGGAAAACATGGAAAAAATTGCGGTAGAAAAAACTTTAAACATTGTTGGCATAGAAATAAATTAATTTTTATCAAAATTTGTAACCTAGTCTTGCTTTTCGCCATCAGGTGCAGTACAGGAACGTGGTTGTGTAGCAGCCGTTATTAGCAAGCAGCGTCATTTCTGCAGCATGTGTTAGTGTCGCGGTAGTGTACATTTGTAATAAAGTTGTTGACTCAAAAGTTGGTTAATAGCCGGTTTTGTCACTGTTGATGACATCTAAGGCAGCTAGAGGCTAAAAAGCTTATTTTTCTGCTTTTTTGTTTATTTTGATGTGCAGTAAAGTAAGAATACAAAGAGTGTTTTATTTTACATGGTAAAGTGTCGTCAGTATTCGTGCGAAGTGGACTATCTGTATACTGTCAGTTGCACGTTGCTTTTTTAATGTTTCCTACAAAAATTATTAACCTACGTTTAATTTTGTTAAAGTTATTAACCGAAACACTGTTAGTTTTTTTCACCTCGGGTACAGTAAAAATGGCATTTTGATGACGTCATAATTACGTCAGCCCTACTGTTTGTTGGATTGACTTGTACGGTCCATGGCATGCTGCTGTCTGTACAGTTTTGATTACTTGCACAAGCGGCAGTCCGGAGGCCATGGCCAATATGGCAGAGTCATTGGATACGTCGAGGTCAGTCCTGTGCTGAGAAAATGTTATTCACACTGATAGCTCTACACATTGTTTCATAAAAGATGAAACCCTTTTTCTTTCTTTCATAACTCACTCAAATGATGATCAATTTTCACCAAATTTTTACCAGTTACCAGAAGAAATACAAATTCAAAATATTTCAACAAAATATGGCTGTTGATTAAATATTTTTTGCTAGAAGTGATGTAACTCTGATGGCTTAATGCGTCGTGAGTACAAGCTTGATGTCTCAGCTGGTGTATCAGTTGCTACCCTGCTTTGATGCTGAACTTAATTTGGTTCGCTGATGACAAAATGTTGAAGTTTAACAGTTGTAGCCACGAAAAACGTGCGAAGTGATCGCATTTACGTGTCTGTGGGGATAGTTGGACTTTCACATGTTTGAGCAAGACAGTGCACTAGCACACAGAACTTGCGAGATGGTTGCATTTCTGGCTCGAGAGACACTTGACTTCAGCTTCCATATTACTTTGTGCTGACACAATGAACATTTTTTCATCAACGAACCAGATTAAGTTCACCATCGAAGCAGGGTAACAACTGACAGCACCAGTTGAGACATACAAGCTCACGACACATTATGATTTGAGCGTTACGTCTCGACTAGCAAAGAATATTTAATCAACAGCCACATTTCGTTGAAATATTTTGAATTAATGTTTCTTCAGCTACAACTGGTAAAAATTTTGTGCAAATTGATTGTTATTTGAGTGAATGATGAAAGAGATAAAAGTTGTACATTTTTATGAAACATCGCATATATTGCGCTCAGTCATATCGATGGCTGATTGGCCGAGTTTACTGCATTTGATAAAGATGGCTGATTTATAGTACATTGCTGACTGCATTTTACTAGGTGTCATTGTGGATGTGAGTTTTTATCTAATACTAATATTGCATGCACTCGTTTTTCGGAGGTTGTCTTAGATAAGCTGATACCCAGACAAGTTATATTTGTATGCTGTTAAGCAGAAATGAAGCACTCACTAGACACAAGTCAACAGAATTTGCCTGTACTAACCTAAGTCTTTTTTATTGACTTTGTCATGGACATAGATCTGGTATTTTGCACCTGGCTTTTGACAGCTTATTTCTAACAGTGTTTAATAACAAGGAACAGTTTACGTGCAGTAGGCAGGGTGCTGTTTTCTTAATGAGATGTCAGATAATCGATAAAGTTGGCCGATTTTATGTGCCAGTACAATCGGCTAACAAAAATCTGTCGTCTGTCATGCAAAAATTGGCCGATTTTGTCATCAGGTAAAATCGGCATATTTTATCATGCAAGATAGAATGTGTTGTATTCTCATTGATAAAATCCTCTAACTTTTTATGTACAATTTTTTGTATGTTGGTCAATAAATTCTGTTTATGCTGCCATTGAAATTGTTTAAAAGGTGACATGAATTTTTTTAGTTATTTATTTTGTTTGTTATTTATTTTAGTTTATCAGATATAGTATAATGTATTATTTTGTGATCTGTATTCTGCTGTTGTGTATTCATGAAACTAGCTGATAGCACACGAATTAGCAGATAAGAAAATGGCCGTGTCATAGTGGAACAATTTTGTCGGCCAGTTCTTTCGGGCAACTAAACCACACCCACAAAAGTTAGCCGATAAAATCTGTCGTATGTTGTCTGCTTTATATTACTGTTGACTTAACACAAACATGTTTGTGTTCAGCCGTTACCAGCAGAGCAGTTCACACAGCTTGTGTTTCAAGACAGCACAACGGGCACAAATGTGCCGAAACATTTTGTTCCATCTGTCGACAAGGTGTTTTCGATCTATTTATTTATCTCTTTAAATACACTGTGTCCCAAAATTAGCGCCCCTGTGCTTCAAACGCATTTTACGCAGTTAGTAGTTTGTGAATTTCAACGACATATCGTACACTGCACTATCATAACATTACTTAACGACACAGCAATTATGACGTTTGCACCTTACGGTGTGTGCTCAGTGTAACGTCATTATGTCGTCAGAGTTTGTTTGCATTACGATACGTTCAATGCATTGTTATTGACAAAGGGATCAAGCAGCAGTGTACCCATCTTAGACTAAGAGCTTGCATCGAGGCCAAAGTTGGCCATTTTAAGCTCAAACTTTAAAGACTAATTCAGAATGATTGTCCCCATGACTGGTTCAAAATTTGTAACAATATGTCAGGTATTAACGATTTTTACACTGACTTGTCTGTAGGGGGCCGCTAATTTTGGGACATGGTATACATGTGTGTATGAATAACACAGCAATTTATGCATAACAGAATCAGCATCTTCAGTACTGAGAAGTGGCAATATTTTATAGTGCTGCTTGGCACATAGCAGTCCAAAGTCAAGTTTAGTTTTTACGCGCAACGACAGCTACTGTTCTAGCGCATCTTAGCCATTGCAATTCTGTCCAACTGTCCATCCATCTGTCACACGGGTTGATCAGTCAAAAAACGTGCAAGCTAGGATCACCAATTCTTTACTGTTGGCTGTCTGGAAGACTCTAGATTTCAGGATCGGTAAAGTTTTTTTTCATAAATTTGAAAGGGGTCACCTTGAGTGAGGGCGCTAAATGACAGAGGGTTAGGGAAAATTTGTGATTTTAAGCTAATGTGGCTGGGCAAGACTGGTCGTGCCCTCTGGCGCCCCCTGGTGAGTGTAAATGTAATATCGTTGCTGGGATCTATGAGTTTAGATTTTGTTCGCACCAGGCTTTCAAACATGCACCGCTGTCGCGCGTTCCCCTTTGCATTAGCTGGGCTTTTCTTGTACATTTTCTTATTTGAACATCACAGCATTAAATGGCTGTATCAATGTGCCAACAGAAAATTTGACATTTTGTTGTCATTGTAAAAGTTCAGTTGATTGCACCTGGAGGAAGTTGTTTTCATTGTGACTTATTATGCACTTTCGCATATTTACTGAGCTTGACATTTTTGCTGTTTTGTCGCTGGAGTTTGTTGATGTGTGCTGTTTGCCAATAATTTGCTATCTGTAATGTGCGTTAGGGTTTTAGGCTGAGTTGTGAGAAAGGAATGTTTACTGGACACAAGATGTCTGGCCTTAAATTCGTGTTATTGGACGGTAAGCTACTCTTCAGCTTTCCTTGAATCGTATTTCTGTTGAGTATTTTTAATCTGACTGGGTGAAGAACTGTTAATTTTGTTGTACAGATTGAGATGCATGTGAAATTTTAGGAACGGTAAAATTACCACTGATTTTGGCCACCCTTGTGCATAAAATGCAGGCACAAGCCATTTTGTTTTGCTGCTGGTGTGTATTCTTTTTCGCATGACGTCTGAGCTCATCATCTGATTACCGTACTGCAAAACTTTGTCACATGATTGCAAATGAGTGTAATTTTAAAACATAGGTCCTAGAATGTAAACTTTGAGGTGACGTCCAGATTTGGTGTGATTTTGGACAACTCTAGACTTTGTTTGTGAATATCTTCAGAGTGGAGCAAGATATGTGAAATTGGTGGCCTGGCGTAGTGGTAACGCATTTCATCCAATCAACGAAGTTACTCTATGCCGGGTCAAGTTAGTAATTGGATGGGTGACTGCCTGCAGGCAGATAAACCATCTCGGTATGTAACGAGCTGCCTAGATCAACTCAGCCTTCCATCCCTCCAGGGTAGGTAAATCAAGTACCAACCTATCTGGCTGGGGTTAAGGAAGGGCACGTTCATCTGTGTCGGGTGGCAGGTAACACTGTGTGATCCCATACGGCAGGTGATGCTCCATAGCTCTGAGATGGGCTTTCCATAAGGAGTTATATCACCACCTTTTAACTGCCTTTGACAACTGGAAAATGGTGTTGCACCTGCATATTGTTTTGAACCGTGAATCGTTGTAGAAAATATTTAGCATCTTTTGTTGTCGTTGCTGCCTATGCCAAATGGATTGTATTGAGAAGCTGAAATCTTGTATAATTTTTATGATGTATGCTGTGTTTTTATTCATGATTCTGAATATTAAACATTCAAAGTATTAAACCCTTACTGGTAGTCTGAGTGTCCTGTGCCTGCGTTGTTTCAAAGGTGCTCATCACATCGTCGACTCCTGTGACTATTCATTTCAGCTTGCTGCCGAGGGCGCCATTAAACAAGGTTTGTTTCTACACTACACTGTGTCCGGAAAAAAGTAAACCGCTAGACATTGTACAACAGAAATGACACATCTGAATGAATTGGAATAAAATTTTGTACACTTTATCCCCAATAAATAGCTGAAGGGATCACCAGATTACATTTTAAAATGTTACTTTTTAGCAAAGTTATTAATAATTACATATTGGTAACATAAATCTTTGTTAATAATATAAATGTACAAAACATTAGTTTATACACTTGTTAACGGCAACATTTGAGGACTTGCACATCGAAAACAGCAAAAATTACAAAAGGTGATATTGCCCGCATCACACTGACTGTGTGTCAATGTGC
>Ga0209367_1010718_pt1 | contig 12250 bp, 6 predicted proteins | sample WorMetLIZISLAND2_FD_187412 | JGI IMG/M metagenome (GOLD analysis project Ga0209367, IMG submission 187412) | Marine gutless worms symbiont microbial communities from Max Planck institute for Marine Microbiology, Germany - Olavius geniculatus... ... | reverse complement strand
GCTGCGCGTTGCGTTGAGTTGCGTTTAGAATAGAGACTCCGATGATGTTTCTATTTTTTTCTTTACTATCCAAGCGATAGTAGGCTAATTGTGTTGACCAATCAGAACGCTCTATGAGGTACCATGAATATTTATCACGTGCGTTGACGTGACTGGAAATGACGTCAGACAGCCAAAAATATCGCCGGAACAGAACTGGGTCGGAGCGTAGTTCCTGTATCAGATGCTGATAGTCGCCCTGGTCATTCCGGTTGGCGATGACGGGGTGAATCCAAAATCTAGGCCTACGTTTTCTTTTCTTCTTACGCAACACGTATGTGCAACAAGCTGCTGCTCCCAACAGCAACAAATCTTCGTATTTGTCGGCCATATTAACTCATTAATATTTTTTCCAAAAATGCCTCCGCCCCTTTCAACGCGTTTAAATGCGTTCAAACGCAACACAACGCAACGCGCAGCCGTAGTGGAAATAGACCTTTAAACTCATTACCAGGCAATTACGCCCATTTGACGCCAGGCACGCACGGCTGAGTCGGCAATGGCCCAAGCTCCACTCACTGTCTTTGATTTATTACTTAAGCAACGGTCGAGCTTTTGGTATGGTTGTCGTTCGTCAGTCTGTCTGTCGGTCACAGATGTATTGTGGCTAAACGGTGCAAAATAAGGCCTAGCTTGCTATTGATCACTAATAGGAAATCGCATATTGGCTTTCAAATAACATGAAAAAATTGATCTTGGATGACCCTGAAGGGTCATAACGCACTATGGTATGCCAATCGCGCAACATTGTGGCTAAACGGTAAGTCGTAAAGGGTCGGCGATCGTACTATGGTATAAGGCGTTGGCGACTTTCTACTGTCAATAGTAACCTTGTCTCCATCTGCAGCAGTTTGGCCGCAATTCTGAATGGAAAGTTACAAGTTATAAGTGGCTGTATCTCGGAAACTGTAAGAGAAACTGTAAAGCTAAGGTTACTATTAATCACTAATAGGGAGTGGCACACGCCCTTTCAGATTACATAAAATCATTGACCTTGGATGACCTTGAAGGCCAGTACGTGCCATTGTGGCTAAATGTTGCGAGCTAGGGCCAAGGTTGCTATTGATCACTTATAGGAAATTGCATACGCTCTTTCAGATAAGATAAAAAAAACCATTGACCTTGGATGATCTTGAAGGTCACTGACAACCAGTACCTAACGGTCGGCTATCCTAGCGTCAGCTGGGCTCATTGTTGTACACCGTGCTGTATGACAAGCTGTACGACAAGTCCGTGCAGAAACAAATGTCTTTCACGGATCGCCAGCATTCCAACATGTCAAAATGATGTACGTACAGCTCGTCGACGACTTGTTGTCCAACCGTTGCACAACAAATCGAAGTTGTGGAGTTTGGGTCAGAACCGGAAAGACAGGGTTGCTTAATTACGACAGTTTAAGTCAGGGCCGGTTTCCGGGAACTGTAGACCGTGCATCATCAGCTTCAGCTGCAGCAGCAGCAGGAGACCTGAGAATGCAGTCAGTCACTAGTCACTGTAATGAGGAAGCCGTTGTACACGACAAAAACATTTTACGATAAACGTTTCTCCACTGTGCTAAATTTCCCGCGATGGCGGCGCACTTTATGGTCTCAAACGGAACTGCCGTAACACCCACACCTAAAAGTATGTTGTGGCCTCGGGACATTCGGACTCTGACGGTTGAGCTAAAGCTGTCAGTATTGATCTGACCTGTTTTTCAGAGCACACGTTTCATCATCATCAGCGCCGAGGGTTTTGTTGCAGGAGCCTTTGTCGCAGGTTCTGTAAAACACTGCGGCGACGCCTGTCACTCAACGGAGCATGTTGTCTCTTCAAAGCACACTCAGCTTGCGCTGATACTGATTTAACGATTTTCGACTGCAGTCGTGTGTCATAAAGCAAACGATGGTGTAGTCTACGCGATCTGAGTGAGGTCAGAGTACGACATAGCACTCTTTCAGATACTATTCGTACTGCGTACTCGCTTACCCATTCCAGCCGTGCTGTAACTAGTGCATATCACTTTGAGCCTTCCATACTTCTCCGTCATTACGCCTGACCCTAATGTGACATTTCCCTGTCGACTTATTGCTCGTATGTGACACGTGCGGCCATAACGTCGTGGCATCGCAAACATTACCAAGGGCCGGGCTCGAGACACGAGCCAGAAAATGTGGGTGGCATATAAACGTGGAAATGGAACATGAAGATCTGGGGTTGTGCCCCAATGGGGTTCAACTTCAAGGAAGGGTTCTTCAGCTGGGTCACCGCGGGAATTCCATTTCTGAAAGTGACATCTCCGTGGCGCATTTGTCTCTTTTAAAATAGATTCGTAGGCCTACGTTTACGTCACTGTGGCTATAAAACCAAAGTTGGCTGCATTTTTTCAAAACGAACAAAAATGATGGTTGCTAATGTTTTAGCCAGTGTCGGAGTTTCTTCGAACTGACCGATGTCGATTAGTGAGCAATCTATTTCAGGGGCGTATTTCAAGTGGCGCTTGATTTCGGATGCCATTTTGTCCAAACGTTTGTCCACAAAGTAGTTTAGGCACAAATAGCCTATGCGGCCACAAGCGCAAATAACGTGTAAACAACTATACCTATTTCGGCGGGGAATTGCGCCGTAAATATCATTTTTGAAAATGTACACATTTGAAATCTATATCTACATCGAATATCTTTTCACATTTCTAAATACAACGCTCGTGACCTGTTTCGCTCGAGGTCAGAGACCATGAATGATCCACACGAGAATCTGATTCACATCAAATTACGACGTACGAAGCACCCATCAGTTTGTGCACTGCTCTCAGAAAGCTGCGTTGGCGACAGCTTCCCTACCACTTTTACCGGCAACCCTCACCACGCGAGTGACATTTTGTGGCTTATTAGATCTCTCTGTGTGCCGTTTATGAAGCCAATCTGATCGGCATGATGGATAGACAAGCTGGTGTGTCGCGGGAGCGAATGGTCACATTAGAGCAAGGAAGTGGCGCCATTAGCGGCAGAGCTTTTCACTGCAGACAGAGTAACTGAAAGAAAAAAAACAGAACAGAAAAGCTAGTTATTAAATTGTCAGAACTTCATCCTACAGAAAATTAAGCTTATATTGTGTGTCGCTTTTTTCTCACGAGATTTGATTGGACTATAATGGGAGCTGTTCACAAATAGGGTAGTTTCACATTGAGATTCCGTTGTTGTTATCTGTTATCTAAATATATAATATATAATAATAGTACACGATCGACCGTCGGCCAAGGGAATAAGTGCCGATAATAGATATAAATATATACAGATACAGATATAAATGGTGATTTTAGGTTTATATTTTTGCAAGGTAAAATACGAAGAAAACGAACTGTGAAATTCTGTTACTTTTGTAGCCAAAACAATTAGTTTGAAACAGCAAAATCTGCATAAAGATAACTCAGTTTTTGATAAACATGGAGAAAAATACCAAAACACTCATTAAAACGTTCTTATACTACGGCCGTACTTGCACTGCCTGTGTCTAGCACTATGTCTGCAGTGGGATAGTGGATTGATAACTCTACAAATGCACTCAAGCGTGATGAAACGAACGACAGTGTACTGTGTAGGGCCTATAGGCTACACGATCGACCGTCGGCCAAGGGAATAAGTGCCGGTTAAGCCGCTGTCTGGAGTGCGTAAGTTTGTTTCGTTTTAACACCGGCTTTTCCCACCTCAGTCCGTGCGTGGTTTAACATGCATAAAACTGCTGAACTAACCTTGACCAGACGACTGATGTTGCGATACAGCGACAGCGGAAGCGTTACGCACAGCGCTGATGCTGTTATGATGAACTCACGGTTTGCGATGATTGTGTACCTCGCCCATGCTGCAGTGTCCACACAAATACATTGGGCCACTTCAGTTTTTGACTTAGACTTTCGCTGAGCCTAAACTTCGGTCTAAGTACCTACTCAAGTCAAAAAGTGAAGTGATTTCGCTGAGCGAAAACACGGCGACTAACACGGATAGTTTAGTAAATTAAAACAGTCTGGTACCAAAAATAAACGCCGTAATGGCTACACAATGACGTAAGACGTTACGTAATTACGTCATTTGCGTGCAGATGTCTATGGAGGATAGAATTTGAGAAAAAAAAAGTTTTGAGATTGGAATGAAAGAATGATGGGGTGACGGATGACAAGAGTGGTAAATAAGCAAGTCCAAGCGTAATTGGTTGATTTATTTCCTGTTAGGTTTACCGGTTTTCCGCCATTTTTAATCGTTTAGTTGAACTTCGGTCTAAGTACAGACTTTAGCGTTCAGCTTTAGCTTTGGCTCAGCGAAAAGGCGAAAGTCTAAGTCAAAAAGTGAAGTCGCCCATTATACGCATTAGCCTATATTCACACTATACACATACTGCATACCACACTTTTGGTCCACCCTGTATGAGTTATATGATGAAGACATTAAAAGACATTTGTTTTTTGGTTTTATTGTCTTGCATGGCTTTTTTGTATTGTTTTTACTGCCCTCTCGTGGCGATCAAACTTCATCATTATTATCTATTTACTTACTTATAAACCTCATCATTCCATAGGAACATCGAACTAATGACATTGACATCTGACGCATGCGTGGATCAAAATGGCTAAAGCAGGGACAGCCGCTTACATGTCACGTGGACATTAAGTCCTACAATAAAAACACGCTAAAACGCAGAGATAGTATAGACAACTAATACAATGCAAAACCGCAAAAATACTGTTCGTCTACGATAAATACACATAATGCCTCCGAGTTGATAAAACTAAGACGCACGGCGAAGACGAAACTAATAATGCAAGAACCGCTGCACTTAATTCGACAGCACGGCAAATAAAGAGACGTTATGTAGCGCGACGGATGGACAATAAGAGCGTACGAAGACGACAGCTTTGTGGTTATCATAACTTACGACTGTTTCTGCACATAATTTCCTGCAATAGGTGCCATAAAATGCAGCTGCGCAGTCTCCGGCATTACTTGAATTCATCGCGGATCCGCGGGTTGTCCACCCACGCCATAAAGGGAACACGTGGAAAAACTGGGCTGGAGAAAAACGCATGTTCCTCGTAATTTTTGTCTCCAAAAATACCTGGCAGTTTTTAAAAAAATCACTTTTACCATATCGTTACTGGACATAAAAACAACAAGTGAGATTAAGTTAGTCGAATTAATGTCATTCTATTACAGTCGCACTGGATTCTTCAAAAAGCGTGCTTTACAACAATAGCTTATATCATGCAAGAATGCTTTCAAAGCATTAATTATTAGTGAGCGAATGTCATTTATAGTTGCTAAATTATAAAGTCTGTAAAGGAAAGTAGTTTTACGTAAACAGTCCAATGTAAATAATCAAGTTAGTAGCAACAATATCGAAATTATTTTAGCGACAGTGTGCCTGCACGTGGTTCAACAGCATCGGCGTACTTTTGAATTATCTGAGTGCGGTCTGCTGGTGCGCTTATATTCCTGAAGCTGGGTAGGAGTTATATGCATTTTTATGTCCAGAGCATTTCTCATTTCTCATTTTTATATGCGGGTATAGATCACAGGCTTCAAAAAAATTTGGGTTCTCGCTCGAAATCTTTGTAGATTTTGTGCATGGGGCCCCCAAAGTTTGCCCATGGGTGCGAAGCCATACCGATCATATTGCAGTCATTTCTTGAACGATTGAGACGAAATAAATTTTGTACATGAAGTTGTTTGAGCCAAGAAACACGTTTTCAGCAATATTTAATGAATTAAAGAACTTTATTTACGTGATAGCACTACTAAATTGCTTCCGGTAGAATCAAATCCTGTCCAAAATTTGTATTTTCGACCATACATTTCGGTTAAAAATAAAACACGGATTTGATTCATGCCCCATGCCCCTTGACCCCACTTTCACATACTTTTCGCGGTCTCTACCCTAGTTTGTTGGGGTCTGTGGAATGGAACTTTGTCCCCCAAAAGCAAACTCCTGCTGTAGTCTCTGACATGCACGATGCGTCTGTTGTCCGTCCGTTCATCTGTGGGTCACGGTTGTATTGTGGCTAAACAATGCAAGATAGGGCCAAGATTGATAATGATCACAAATGGAAAATAAGAAATCGTATAGGCTCTTTCACTTTCAGGTAAAATGAAAATCATCGATCTTGGATGACTTTAAAGGTCAGTACTGCAACAGCAACTGTAGCCTATAAGCTGCAGCGCGTCTTCTCTAACGACAGATGGACTTCTTGTGCGAATTGATACACAAATTTTGACGATTTAAACTTCAGTTAGCAAAACTGTGCAAATATTTCGGCGCCGAGACGATCATGGGACGTTGCACAGTCTGCACATGTTTGAAGTTGAAATAGTAGGCTTAAGTCACCAACAAAATTGCAATTGGCCTAGTTACTCGCATTTTGCTGTTTGCTGCATCTTTGAAGCATCACACCGCTGCAATATTACCGTCTGCATTGGCTTCATGCGCCAGAATGATTAGCGTATAAAGCAGTGTGTCCATGGCGCCCCGGCCTACCTGCATGGGTGACGCTCTATCATTAAACTTCCTGGTCGACAACGCCTTCGTTTAGTTCGTTCATCATCGAATTCGTCACTGGCTGTAGCACTCTACAATTTACATCGTTGAGGTGACCAAGCGTTGTCCGTCTCTGCAGCAATAACTTGGAACAGACTGCCATCAGATGTGACGTCACCAAAGTGTCTGCGATCATTAAGACTAAACTTAAGTCTCTAAACCTCCTCTGTTTTCTTTGTTTCCCATAGCTGACTGTAAACTGACTAAAATGCTAGGCATTTTTGACTTTAAACTTTGATATGATGTAATGCAAAACATCAGCACCAACAATTTATTTATGCATAGGCATGAAAAGTGGGAGGCAAGCAACTTTGCTAGCCCCCCCACTCGAAAAAGTAGGAGGCAATTGCCCCCTTGTCCCCTCGGTTCCGCGGTCTATGAGCTAAAGATCTCCAGCGAGTTCGGGTGGAGCTCCGACTGCAAACGTATTTTGGGTGCATAAAGTCTGAAAGCCCCAGAAAAGCGTCTAGTGGCCTACAATATCATGTCATTGTGGTTAATAGACGCCTAGTAAGCGACATGCGTAATTTTCAAGCTGCTGAAAAAACGTGGCTACTCATCTTGGGGTGCACCTGCACGCGGTGTACACCCTTGCCTGCGACAATGAAGCCTACTATACACCGTACACAAATGATTTACTAAGCCCGGATTGACCAACGACGGCAGCCAGCTAATGCCCGGATTGGTGAAGATAGACATGGCGATTAGCGAACAACCAATGACCTCTGCCACAGGCAAATCCATTAATGACAGTAGGCTATTTGCCAGTGTTAGGCATTTTCCCGGACATGGACAATGTTTCGCGGGAAATTCTCCCCATGCCCCGACATCCCCCTTCTCATTAGCATTGGCGCTGGGCATTAATCCACGTTGCCACGCAACATACTTATTTGTACAAACAAGTACAGATAGAAGGAAAATGTAGATATCAGAGCATCTTTTAGTTATGGTAACGAGAAAAGTGGAGATCAGTGAAACAAATTAAACCAATCGGCACTTTGATTGTAGTTGCGCAAATTGCAGTTCCGGATATGATTGAATGCATGTATGATGTAGGCTATAGGCCTATAGGGCTCAGGCCAAATAACCACTGACAGCTGTTGCACCGAGACACAGCAGAAGACAGCGCAGCGTGTGCAACGCGGCGTTATGACGTTACGTTGCGTAGAAGTGGGAGAGAACAGAATTATACATGCCGACTATTTACTGCAGAAGGAAATGTCTTTTGTCACTGTGAAGGAACGATATATGTCCGGACAGCCAGGAAAACTCTCCGGAAAACATGGCTGACAGATAGACCATGTCTAGCGGGAAATGCAAATATCTTTGCAATAATTTGCATGCGTGTCGCGAAGAACGCGTTTTTGACACAGTGGCAAGTTGATTGATGATACCCGTAGGCGGAACTCATGTGGTCTGTTAGACCAATTGTAAAACCACTACAAGTCACTACACACTACGTTGATACCCATATTATTCAGCAATCTAGTCCAAGGGGTCCTCAAATTTGGGGGTAAACAAAAGTGGGGTAGAAAAAAATAGGCGATTTTCAACCGACAAGTCGCTGTATCTCAGAAACGGGTGAGATATGGGACCAAAGTTGCTATAATGATTTCTAATAGAAAATTGCGAAAAACACAAAAATCATCGACCATAGAATGACCTTGAAGTGTCACTACGCACTCTGCTATGCTTATCAGGCGTCTTTCGAAGCTCGCCACGAAAATTTGGAAGAGATAGACAAAAATGTAGCCCAGAAACACTACTTTCTGACGGCATAAAGCTCGTGTCGAACGAAAAACGCAAATCCGTGGCAAGGGGTAGTGCGGTTATTAAAAATGTAATTTCAGACATTTCGGACGCACATATCGTCGGGAACTTTACAGCTACGGCCGATCTTACTATACGGCGTCACAAAGGTGTTTATTGGCTTTCCAATGACCCTAAAATATTTGACCTTGAATGACCCTGAAATGTACTATAATGCTAAAATTTGTTTTCAAATCATATCAAGATGTTAAGACGTAACGAAGTTTTGTCCGTTGGTGGTGAAATTGTTAACACGTTGCCAACATGTTATGGCAACAAACAATGTTTGTGAAGTGGAGTTTGGCACCGACAGATAGTCGCGCATTCACGCTGCTTCACAAATCTAGAATACGTCATTTCTTTAAATATTCCTACCTCACTATCAGTCAGTTCCTTTAAACTACATCTCGAAGCATTTTACTTCGCTACTGCTTGTTGATTTCCGCCTTGTGCTACCAGTGACTGCCTGTCCATCTGACTCTGAAAAGTTGACGGATATTTTCCGCGCGTTCTAAATACTGTGTAGTGTATGTACGTAAGGTCGAATGTCAATTATTTTTGTGCAGGTTAAAATATCACGGCGCCAAGGAAGGGCTGCGGACAGCGTCGAGTATTGAAGACCGCACATCATTATTTAGCGCGGTCAATAGCTGCTGCTGTTGTGGCTGGAGGTGGTCACCATGGTGCTGCTGCTGCAGTGCTGATGCATTTGCACGATGCTCTCCCTCCTCTCTCCCTCCTTCCCCCTCTCCCTTATTAGCACTGCAAGCTGCCGCAGCTTTCTCACAATACGAGTGTGACTTGACTGCTGATTGCGTTCCATCTCCCATTACAACTTGATTAATTCCGCCGTCTTCGTCTTTTACTGGCACCTCAGCATTGAGCCGCTGCTTTTGACAGACAGCCAGTGCTATACGCGGCGAGTATTAAGCCGCTTCGCGGTCTTTTGTCTAGCGGACATGCACATTTTGCCGCGCCGCTGTAAAAAGTCAACAAAACACGCACGCCTTATACACTGGCCTATACATGCAACGTCACAGTTGAAGCTTACAAAGCGTGAAAACCACGCTAAGAGTAGACTATACGCATGCATAAACGAATTACTCGCGCATAAACCAAGTCAGATAATTTTGTCGTCGCTTTCAAATATCGTTGTATCCTCTGAGTAATCTGCAAATTTGATTGCGGTACGTAATAAATGGTCAGTCAAACAAGAGACAGGCGTTGAGAAAAAAGCAATAGATGTACAACGTCAGTCTAAGATAATTATTTAGCCTATGGCATCGGGAAATCAATATACGCCCAGAAAACTTGACAGTCGTCCAATAGTATACATTAAAGCGCTAGGCCTATGTCTGGTCAACGCTGTTCAGCGGTAAGATTAAATTTCATTAACAGATTCAGAGAACATTAAAGGCAGTAAAATGCGGCAAAACATGTTACGAGAAAAACAAAAGAGCAAGACAAAACTGGAGGAAGACAAACTGAAAATCGTTGGACCAATAGTGATTCGGTGAAGTTTTGATAATGGCCTGTTAACGATGCGAAGTGCGCCTGAAAGCTAACGTGAGCTTCTGAGTTCTGACATAGCACTCGCATTGAATTGAAAACGAGAAAAAACCGATTGATAAGAGAGAGTCGGTAAATTTCGAGATTCAAGATTTTGTTTCTTCGACATCTTAGGAACTGGCAGAGACAGCTGTTGGAGACTGAGCACTTCCGATTGCTAATGCTCACGCACGGGCACCTGTTACGTCATTTTCGCGCCTTCGTTTCGCATCGACATAAACCGATGTTCAGAGTCAGACCGCTCTTCAGCGACAACAGCTTTATTTTCTGTCCGAGCACAACTCACCACCTATAATGGTATTGACATTTTGAACAGTCCGTCATCGTCAGTAGCAGTAGCTGCAGCAGCAGTCAGCTCAAATCTCGAGGGCCGTAGCGAGCGCTCCCAGCCTAATCGACCGTAATCTGCTTGTGACCGTACCGACGGACTGTCGAGAGCCCGAAAGGATTTCTGTCAGGCTATCGCTATCTAATCGGCTTGACTTTTGGTATTTTTAACTATTCATGCTGGACGAAGTCATGTATCACAATCACGGATGGGGTAGAACGCTTCACTGTACGTGTCTGCTGCTCTGTTAATGGAACTGCAAAGATGTGTTTTCAGCCTATTTTATGACATTTTGAAAAAGATTGTTAGAAAAAAAGAGAAAAAGTCAATCTAATTACAGAAGCGATTTGAATCTTCAATTGCATCCGACCAGAGTATTTCTACTAAATGCACAATCACAATTTTCACAAAGTTCACAATCACGGATGGGGTAGAACGCTTCACTGTACGTGTCTGCTGCTCTGTTAATGGAACTGCAAAGATGTGTTTTCAGCCTATTTTATGACATTTTGAAAAAGATTGTTAGAAAAAAAAGAGAAAAAGTCAATCTAATTACAGAAGCGATTTGAATCTTCAATTGCACCCGACCAGAGTATTTCTACTAAATGCAAACATGTCGGCGACAGTCATCAATCATTAATCATCAGTTTATCTCGGCAGCAAATTGCAAAGAAACACGCACAGTATTGCAGTAAATAGCCGACTAACGAAACACACAAAGCTCACGAAGAGCACTTATCGCAATTAGCGGAAGACCGAAGCCGTAGCGGCACATGTCAGAACTCTAGGAAAGAAGCAAGTGGTCGATGGCGGCTTGGCTCATGTAATGTTGCACGGAGAACGATTAAAGGCCGCCATAAGCCCGGTCAATCCGGCTTGAGTCATAAAATCAAAGACCTTCTGACATCTGCTGTCATTTAAGACCAACGAACCACCACGTGCAGCGCGTAGTCAATTTGGCGTAGTGAGTGGCGTTTCTATTCCTAGACGTAGACGTATGATTAACAGTCGCGGCGCCACCGCTAGCTCATGTATGGCCACTCTGGCCACAGCACTTGTCAAAACGTGCCGCCCACAGCTCCTGGTAATTAGCCTAATTTGTGCTATACAACAGCGCCGCAACACGGAAGAGTTCTAAGCCTATACGCTAGTTTTGCCAGCAAGAACCACCATGAAAAATATCATGAATAAATGATATTGCACGAGCCACGCAAACGAACAAAACAGGATGTTTATAACACTTTAAAACGAAATTGAAATTTAACGTGACATGCCTATAGCAAATACGTATAATAAACGGCACATTTGTATCACTTATGTTATAACAGCAGTATAATTAGCGATCAGCATAGCTGAGCCAATTACTCAAACCGTTTGAGTGTCATTTCGAGCTTAAGTACGAGCGGAATTTTCGAACAAACTGTAACTGCCGGCATGCATCACTTGATTTCTCCAAAGTCTGCATGAATAGTATTTCTGTCTGTGTTTCTGTATGATCTGTGCGTGTTTGTTGATACAACCATGGGCCTGATTCAAATCAAATAAATGAATAAATATAACTACAAAAAATTGTTTGAGTTTTCAGTTTTTGTCGCAGATGCAACACCACCTCAAACACACAGTTCAGCAAAGTCAGAGTAAAACGAGCGAGTGTACCAAACTCTATCTTATACACAGCCAAAGTTATGACCGTTTAAAGAACTGTTTAATTTTCCCCATAGGCGCCATTGTAATTTTTTTTTATTTTTGCGAATAAATGCATTAAATATTAAATTTTAATTTTCCAACCCCAAAAGGCACTTCCTTGTGCAGAACCGCGTCGTTTGACGTATCAAGCGTAAAAATCCCTTCAGGGGTTTGACCTGTGGGTGCGTTGAAGAGAAAAAGACATATATATATATATGTATATATATATATAAAGAAAAAAATGCATATATTTCA
>Ga0209367_1010717_pt1 | contig 12250 bp, 4 predicted proteins | sample WorMetLIZISLAND2_FD_187412 | JGI IMG/M metagenome (GOLD analysis project Ga0209367, IMG submission 187412) | Marine gutless worms symbiont microbial communities from Max Planck institute for Marine Microbiology, Germany - Olavius geniculatus... ... | reverse complement strand
CTTGATTTACCTACCTCAGAGGGATGGAAGGCTGAGCTGACCTTGGTGGTTGGTTATACATGGTGTTTCATAAAAACAACCCCCTTTTCTTTCTTTCATAATTTACTCAAATGATGATCAATTTACAGTTAGCCGTAAATCGAGAACCAGCCTCCATACGGCATCACAGAGTTGCTTTCTACGGGAAAGTCATCACAGAGCTACGAAGCATCACCTACCATATGGTACCTGTAATCTGACACAGGTGAACATGCCCCACCCTAATCCTAGCCATACAGGTACTTGATTTACCTACCTCAGAGGGATGGAAGGCTGAGCTGACCTTGGTGGTTGGTTATACATGGTGTTTCATAAAAACAACCCCCTTTTCTTTCTTTCATAATTTACTCAAATGATGATCAATTTACATAAAATTTTCACCAGCTGTAGGTGAAAAAATACTAATTTAAAATATTTCAACAAAATATGACAGCTGATTAAATATACGTTGCTAGTTGTGACGTAACACTGACATCATAATGTGTCACGGGCACAAGCTTGCTAGTCTCAACTGGTGCTGTCAGTTGCTACCCTGCTCTGATGGTGAAAAAAAATTTGTTCGCTGATGACAAATTTCTAAAGTTTTTCAGTTGCAGCTACAAAAACGTGCAGAGCAATCGCATTTACATGTCTGTGGGGATAGTTGGAATTTCACGTGTTCAAGCAAGACAGTGCACTAACACACCAAGCTTGCAAAATGGTTGCATTTTTGAACTGTGAGACGCCTGACGCCATGTCCACATGTTGCTCGGTGCTGACATGATAAACATTTTTCATTAGCGAACCAGATTAATTCACAATCGAAGCAGGGTGGCAACTGACAGCACCAGTTGAAACTATCAAGCTCATACCCATGACACATAATGATGTCTCAGAAACTGTATGCGATACCAATCCGCTTTTTGTGCCAGATTGTTAGATATGGACCAGAGGGTTCAATGCAGAGGTAAAAATTTTACAAATTGGGTCCATTTTCAACAAATAGCTTTCCAAATGTAACGCAATTTTTTGACGATTTTTAAAAAAGTTTTCAAAATCGTAATTAATTCAAAGGATGGCCCAGAAAGTTCTAGATGTGTATGTGGGCCAAAGTTCATAGTCGCTATCATATTCGTCAAAAATGTTAACCCTGGCCTCTCTCCCCTAAAAATTTTGAGGGGTTAAAATTTTTCATAATTTTTTCACTTTTGGGTTCACAAAATTCAAACAACTGCTCCTCAAAACAGAAACATTTTTGATGAGTCAAAATTTAACAAAAGATACAGCGTTATCAGCAGTTTGCAGCGAGATACAAAAGTATGGGGTGGTCGAAATATATCTAGGTACTGTAAGCCCCCAAAGTGACTCACCCAATTTTTGGCAATTTTGACCAAATTTTTCAAAAATTGTAATTAATTCAAGTGATGGCCCAGAAAGTTCTGCATGTGTATGTGGACCAAAGTTTAGGGCCCCTATCACATCCAACCAAGATACCTACCCTAGCTCCCCCTCCCCTTGAAAATTTTGGGGGTCAAAATTTTTTTCATGTTTTTTACTTTTGCTCAACAATATTCAAACCCGTTTTTCGTCAAAAGATCGACGAAACGATATTTTAACCTAGGAGAGAATTTATAGCCCTTTCCAGTGATGTATAGATTTACGGAGTAATTAAAATACACTTGGAGTTCTGAGCCCCTAAAGTGACCCACTCTAGGTGACATTTTGAATTTCAACAATTTGGCGCCATCTGGTGAACTCAGTTGTAAACTTAGGGCCCCGAAGTCGATGCCAGACGATAGGCCAGGCCAAGATAAACAATGTTTGTCCCTGACACTTTTTTCCTAGGGGTCACCATTTAGGGGCTAGAGTCAAAAACCCTCTTTTGACCGATTTGTCACAAGAATAAACCAAGTCTAGTCATGTGACCTTAATAGCTGAAAATTTTTCAACAAACAATTATGTCTCAGACGATTTATTTTGATGTCATATGTCAAGAAAATGTGCTTCGACGCCATGCATTTTTGGGACCCCAACCACCCGTTAGAGTGGCTGATTTTGGTACGAAATGTCTACTTTGGCACCACTTAGCGACCTCAGTTACAATGCCGTTGGGCCCATTTTCCGCATTTTTATACACAATGGCTCAGTGAAAAAAAATGCCAAGTTTCAGCTTTGTACCTAATTCTGGTCAAATTTGGCGTGCAATTCAAAATGGCGAAAAGTCCAATTTGCCTAGCCATTGCACAGTCTTCGAACTTTGCCGGCATGCAACTGAAGTTTGACTGGACCGATCTTCTTGAATTTTTCACACGATATTCTGTTCTTGATTCCCCCTCTGCAGTTTGGGTAACACCCTACCCCTACCCGAAAATTATTTTGGGGTAAAATTCCGATTTTTTTTAACTTTGCCATTTCTAGCTACCTCAGCTACATCTGCTTTCTGTTTGAGGTTGGCGTTACTCCCCCCTCGACTCTGAACACACTGAGTGTGCGCTGCAGCCGAAGATCACAAAAATCAATAAAAACCCATCATTTTGAAAGTTCAAAGTATCTCGCAAATTTTTCCCACCCCCTCATTTAGCGCCCTTCATTGGGGTGACGCCCTTCGAATTTAGGAAAAAGCTTTACGGTTCCTAAAACTAGAATCTTCCAGGCAGCCGAAGGTAAAAATTTGGTAATCCCAGCTTGCACCGTTTTTGACTGATCCACCCATGTAACAAACAGACGGATAGATAGACAGACGAACAGAATTTTGATGGCAAAGACACGCTAAAGCAATAGCTGCTTTCGCGCGTAAAAACTATTCAAATACTTCACAACACTGTAACCTGTCGTGTTGATAAATGTGTCATGGACATGGCCCTCGATGTTAAATGTTGCCCAACACAGACAAGGCTGAGAAGATTTTGGTCTACTCTCGGTCCAGCTAACATCGCTGATCTCTGACGATGAAACAGTTTCAAGAAACTGTTTCTTGAACTCAATCGGGAAAACAGTCCAGTCTTCTGTCAGTTGCTCATCGATGTGTATCTCGGTCAGGCCTTTACGCTGACTGTTCAGCAAGCCACTTGCAAAGTCAGCATAGTTCACCCGCCCACAGTTTTCCACCAGAACGTCGACTTGGTTCATCCCAGGTTTTGCATGGAGCAGCTGCACCACATGATCGGGTTTCGTCCAATCAACGGTCTCAACCTCCTCACCGTTTAGCAGAACGATGGCCCGATCTCTGACCTTGCCAGGGAACGTCAGACGTTGAGGCTGTGAGACGAGTTTACGATATAAGACAAACCCAAAGCACTGTCCCGAGTCGTCGTTGATTGGCAGCTGTTCCATCGTAAGTGGTCGCTTTAATTCCACACATGGAACATATTGCAGCATGTTGTCGAAGCTCAGATACCTCGTGAATTTCACCTCACCATAGGCAGCAGCCAGCAGATTCTTGGGCACCTGGTTGGGTAACCAGATTCCAGTCTCCGACACTGATTCAGCATCCGACATGTTCGCTGCAACTTCGTGGAGAACTTTCCGAATGACGGAATACTTCCCGGTCAGATTGCCGTTCTCTGCAACCGGAGCATCATAGTCGTAGCTCGTGACAACCGGACTGTAGTCAATGATGTACGAATCATTTGTGGCGCTCAGTCGGTCGTTTGCACCCGACACGAAACCAAAGTTCGTCCCACCATGGAACATGTAGATGTTGACGGAGCCACCAATTTCACAGAGGATCCAGCGCAGGACTGCCTCGAACTTTTGGTTGCAGACGACATGGTGTATCTCAGTCCAGTGATCAAACCATCCCGACCAGAGCTCCATCACCATAAGAGGCATGTCGGCGTCGTGAATGTGGCGGAGGTACTGAAACATGAGCGCACCATGGTCTAACTCCTGAAAATTTGCCGTCATCAGCACGCCAGGTGTGTGACCGTTGCGTATACCCATGCCGTTCTCGGACGAGAACAGGAGTTCAGTGAAACCAACTTCGCGAAACATCTTAGCAAGACGCATTTTGTACGCCATGTCGTTGCCGTACGATCCGTACTCATTTTCCACCTGGAAACAATGTTGGGACAAATAGTTTTAACTTACTACCAATATCTAAATACTAATGGCAATAGTCAAAAAAATTTCAGCATTTAAAATAGTATTTCAACAGTCACTAAGAGTTGGCTATTTCAACAGTGATTAAAGAATATATAACTGTTAAAATTTTCCAACCTTGGAAGTAGTTACCCAAGCATGACATTATTCAACTCTGAGGATTTGTGCATTATCAGAAAAGAAGAAGAAAAAAGTAATGTACTTCATATAATTCATGTAATCTTCCCTCAAATAGTGATAACATAGCAAAATACATAGTAAAAAATACATCATTATCACTGTCGACACCATCAACATGTCACTGAGTATACTGTAGCACCAGCACTAAATACTTTAAGCAATCTATGTTAGGACCAAAACTTTAAGCAATCAGATATTTACTTTAATCAAATAGGTCTCCACTATAGTTAATATGATTTGAATATTATACAATTTCAAATAGTCAATTTATCACTTCCTGTTGCAATTGTACTTAAATACCAAATATTGTAAACCTGCAAATTAGCCTCAGAAATTTACAGAAGACCATATTCTAAACCAGTCTGCCCAATATTCAGCTGTGAGATTGTGCATATGGCAGTGCATCATATTTCTCATAATCTCATGCCTAAGTGCTGTATAGTCCTAAGGTTGAAGTAAGGTCTACCGTAGCCCTATCCCTAACAGCCGCATATAGTGTAAACGGTTTTTATGAGTTCAGAAGGCTGCCTTGAATACTATTGACTATTTGAACAGTAACAATATGGTGTCGATTTGGGCCCGTTATTCCAAAGATCCGTTATTCCAAAGCCACTATTCCCATTAACCCTAACACTAACCCTGGCACTGTGGAGCATATCTGCACAGTGGACCTTTGGAATAGCAAGCCGGTGCTACTGTACCTGAATAGCTATGATTGGTCCACCGGAAGAATACTGCAGTGAGCCAACTTGAGTTATCAGTGCTGTCAAGTAGCCGTGAACAGCGTCGAGAAATGGTGGATAAATGGATCGAACTTTCATGTCCGGATCACGAAGTAGCCAGCTGGGCAGACCGCCAAAATCACACTCAGCACAGATGTAAGGACCGGGGCGTAGCAACACATACAGACCTAGCTGGTGAGCTGTTGCGACAAACTGGCGAATGTTGAGTATGCCGTCAAAGTCATACCGTCCTCGTACCTGTCCATTATCATCACTGTAATTAATAAATATCCGGAAGCAAGCCTATGATCTCTATTTCCATCTAACATATACAGTACTTTTTATACATAAATTACCACAGAAACTCAACTAATGCTATTATTTCATGGCTACGGGTAAAAGGCGGATTGTGAATGTGTGGATCTGCAGATGTTGCAACAGGTAACACCGTAATCAAGCTGTAATTTATTGGTTTAACCAGCTCCCAACAATATCCCTAACTCTGCTCTAACTCTATTGCAACACACGCAGATCCGCACATCTGCCGATCCACTTTTTACCATCGGCTTTATTTCACGGTGACTTCCTGTGTTAGATGTCAGTTGTCAACATGTCAGCTTTGTGATTATAATGCAAATCTAGGTTACACCAAAACCCATCCAAACGTCTCTTAAAACTGCTAACGCTACTAACTGATACGGGTATTGGTACCATGTTTTCTGAGAACTCATATTTAGTGGAAAAATTATATGGCTTGGGGGCCATTTTATATCTGTTTCCTGTACATTGTACAGCATTTCTAATCGAAATTGATCATAATCAAATTTTAATTTGAAATTTACACATCATACCTGTTCGTGCAGATTCCAAGCTACGTACGTTTCGACACAGTTGAGCCCGCAAGCCTTCAATCTCGTCAGCCGGTCCTCCCAATATTCCGGAACAACGCGGAAGTAATGGATTGCACCGCTCACGAGCTGTATCTTCTTACCGTCGAGGAAGAACGCCTTCTCTCGAGCCTCTAACGGCATCTTGTTACTCCTTTAATCGCCGTTTTATCGTTAACATTAAAAAATAACATCTGATCAAAAAGTAAACAAACCACACCCCTTTTTCTAAGTTGCTTTTCTCTACAGTAAATAAGTAAGTAAGCTGATGAGCGATAGTCTAGACAACGTGGACCAAAAAAGCAAGCCTCCAACTTTGCCGAACATTGATCAATTTTTACAATTCCTCCACTGCTTTATGTCATAAAAAATTTACAATAACGCGATTATAAAATACCCCACCATTTATCTTAACACGTTATCGCTACTCGCTACATATTACCTTGTATAAATAAAACATTTAAAAAATCACTAACATTGTAATCAACGCATACAGGGTGCGGCAAAAAAGTGGACCCCTAAAGTTTTACGCTGTTTTCTCAGCAACCGTTTGGAATTTTGATTTGAAATTTTACAGATTTATTTACTAAAACATCTACATCTAACTGCCAAGGAAAATTTGATTTGTTGAAAAACGACGAAGTTACAGACTTTTCAACATGACCGCCTACCGATTTTTCAGCATTCAAAAATGTTCCGGCTACAACACCAATTTAATAACATCTTTAAAACAACACAGTTAAATAATGATCAAATGCCAGAATTCCATTGTCACTGCGAATGTTCGAAATGTTAACCACCAGCTTCAAGCTACAACACCAGCCTCCAGTCGCCTTATTTGAGAAATCTTTTACAGCCTTGTCGATCGGTCTTTGTGGCCGGTTGCCTCAGATAACCTGAATCGCTTTCTTGAGTGTTCGGCGCTTGTTTTCAGCTTTGTTTCAAGCGTGCAGTAAGCCTCCAACATTGAACCCCATACGTGATAGTCCATTGGGTTTATATCCAAGGAATTTGGAGGCCATTGGTCTTTTGTGATGATATCTGGACAGCTGGCCTGCAGCCAGTTTTGTGCACTGCAGTGCGTTGCGCGCTATGTGTGCTGACGCGTCGTCGTGCTGGAAGATGAATCCGGTGGGCAGCCGGCGATTGCTTTAGTTTAAAGGAAGGATAATTTAGTGATAGTTTATAAACAATATAAATTGCTGTTTATTAAAACGTCACTGTGACGTGTAACAGTAACGTGTAACCAGTTTTTGTAAATTAAATAGCATTTTAGCATAAACATTTTTGAATGCTGAAATATCGGTAGGCAGTCATGTTAAAAAGTCTATAACTTCATTGTTTTTCAACAAAATCACATTTTACTTGGCAGTTATATATAAAAGGTTTTGGTAAATAAAGCTGTAAAATTTCATATTAAAATCCCAAACGTTTGCTGAGAAAACGGCGAAAAACTTCAGGGGTCCACTTTTTTCTGCCGCACCCTGTAGTATGCAAATACTTATTTGCTAGAATATTTTTCAACTATTTTTGACACGCTACAAACATGCTGTAGACGTCTATGTACGGTTGTATTGTGGCTAAATGGTGCAAAATAAGGCCTATATAGGTTGCTATTGATCACTAATAAAAAGTCGCATAATGGCTTTTAAATGACATAAAAAAAAATTATTGACCTTCGATGACCTTGAACGTCAGTACTTGCAACCGGAACTGTATAAGCTGTATAAGCGCGTCTTCCCTAGCGACAGCTGGGTTTTCTTATTGCATTAAGTTGACACTAGACAATTGTGATAACTGATAATTATGGTATTTATTTATCTTAATTTAGATACACTAAAACTCATCTCTGTAGGCTACATTAGGCCTACACGCTGCCGGAAGGGGGAGGGTAGACGTTTGTGACGTCATGTGATGCAGGTCTATACAGAGTGGGTCAAAAAAGTAAGCTATTGTACTTTTTCCATATCTTCGCTAAATACTGACCAATTTTCACAATTTTTTTATCAGTAGACGCTGGACGAAATTTGCTACTCAATTGTAAAAAAGTATAATCAACAATAACTGCCGTCATAGCTAGTAAGCCTAGTATAGAAATCTATTAGCCTGTCGTCAAAATAATTATTTATTTACAGTTCTGTAGTGATAGAACAGCAAGTACAGTTTAGTTACTTGAATTCATTCGATTGTCAAATAGTCTAACCGCAGCTTAACGGAATATTGGAACTTTTGTTTCATGGAATTGAGTAAATTAACATAAATTTACATATGTGCATTAATTATTTTAACGCGCGTTATTTTTTAACGCGTGTTAGTTTATTAACGCATTAATGCGTTAATTAATGCGTTAATTTGACAGCTCTGATTTTAACATTTAGGGGCCTAAGTTAGGAGGCCTATATTCTTCAAAAATTGGCCACTAGACCTTTTGTCCCTTTGTAGATATTGTATGTTTTTGGATATTTATATTACACAAGGTAGCGACATAATAAGTGTGATTAACGCCGTTGAGTAGCAATTTTCTTATAGAGTCTAGTGGTAAAAAATTGTGAAAATTTATCAATATTTAGCAAAAATATGGACAAATTGCAATAGCTTACTTTTTTGGCCCACCCTGTAGGGCATTATGACGAAATGTGACAAAGATGGGGGGGGGTTAAATTTTCCACGTTGACGTCATTTATGGACTCTCCTAGGCCGGCGGTGGTGTTCGGCGTATAGCACATAGGTCAACTAGCTGACAGACAGCTGGACAGGTGAATAGCATACAGGTAGGATCAATCACTCGTACCTGCCGTTCATCTCTAGGCCTATTCAGCAGCAGCAGCAGAAAAGTTATAGCCGCTGTGGTGTTTAGAAATGTGGGTTTTCCGAGAGACTATCGTAATTATATCGAAATCGCGGAAGTGAAAAGCGCAGGGGTGGAGAATGCATACAGTTAAATTAGGCCTACCTGCATATTTTAAGAAAGACAAAGGACGAAGTGACAGGTTTTTTCCCATCTTTTTTTCTTTCTTTTTCAAACTCCCATTCTTTTCCCATCTCGTCTTTTTCCTTTTCTCTTTCCTTTTCCTCTCCTCTCCCCCTGCCATCTCTTCCTTTAGAAGTAGAACCCCCAAAATCCAACTAAGGCGTTTGGGAGTTGGAGAGCGCTGTGAGTCTGGAACGCAGTGGATTAAGCTCATATACTGCGTACTCGCTTACCCACTCCAGCAATGCGGTATCTAGTAGGCTTAGGGCCTACCTATGAGCCGCTGATAGCTATAGACCCATAGCCATGAGCCGTGTGAAGTGATATAGGCTGATATCAAGTTATAGACGTAGACGTAAGGTACGTGCGATGATGTACTGTACCTAGATGATAGACGCCACTGCCCCTACATCAGCAGCAGCAGCAACAGCAGCCGATCATAGAGACTCGCAGACAGCGATGGGCACAAACTTTTGGTATATTTTAGTTAAACTTTTCTAAACTTTTTTTAAACCTTCTTGAATAGATTGACTTTACGGACTTTTTGATTGTTCTGTGCATCTACTGAGAGCTAATACTACAAAGAAGTAAAGCAGTTTGCAAGTGAAGTTATATTTCTCATATCATCCGACATAGTTTCACAGTTCAGTGTAGCCTACCGAGTCGACAGTCAAAACATAAAAGCATCATTTATTAATACTTTTAAATTATTAGGTCTACTCTGTTGTTAACAGAATATAATTTGAGTCAGGACTGAGCCTCGCATATTAGGCCTATCTAAAATAATTTAGTTTTGAACATTTTAGTTAATAACTAATTTTTAAGCTAACTTACTCTCTTAACTTAAACGTTTTAAAATAGTTGAACTAACGCTCTAACTTAAAAACTGTAGTTAAACTTTTAGTTGGCAACTTTTCGGTTAACTTTTGCCCATCACTGTTCGCAGAGTCGATCGTATCAGCTTTCAGTCTAGTAGGCCACAGCTCGATCGGGCTGTTCGCCTAGAAAAGCAGCCGCCAGAAAGCTGCAGCGGTGCCGCGGTGTTTTGCACTGTGTCGTCAGACGACCGTGGAGCACCGGCAAGTGCTGGCCGCTCTCTACGGCTTCCGTCGACATTGTCGTTGGGTTAACCGCCGTCGTCAAAGCCGTCGTTCTACAAGGCCCGTCGAGAGGGGGAGTAAGGGGTATCCCGTGACGTTTTGAAGGCCCCGCAGTCGCTCAGAAATATAAAGTACACCAGAGTGCGTCACATTAAAAAGCAAAATTTAAAAATTTTCATTCCTGGGGAGCCTCGCGCACAAATGTTTCCCGGGGCCCTGTTCTGGACGTTTCTGGCTAGCACCGTGTTACTGACGTACCGCAACAAAAAATAACAGACAAGCATGCTCGGGCAAGTCTGTCTGTTATTTGGTATAATTATACACTAGTTAGCAATTAGTTTCCTCGAGGAAGCAGCAGCTTCCTTTCTGGGACCTGCGTTTCGTCTGCAGAACATTCGCACAAGCAGCTAGTCGACTCTGACGCCGGGTATACGGTCGAGAAATAAAGTTGAATAATATCGTTTCGGCGAGCAGCGACGAACGGACAAGCATGGCAACAGAAGCCAAGAAGAGTATCTTGAAACGGTGAGTATTCTTGACCGTGATTGACGGCGAGTTCTGCCGGAGAATTGGTGCTGTACACCGACATGAGCCACGTTTCGGTGGAGTGAGATTATGGGCAGTTTTAACACTACAAAATTAGTGCAGTGAGAGATATGGCGGACGGTCGTCAAATAAATTGCAGCTTCGCTGTATATTACCATATACCGTATGGATCTCAGACGAATAGTGTCTCGGTTCTCGATATTTGCGTTCTTTTAAGGCGCGTACAGAGCGAATGAAATAAACTGCATGAACTGCATGAACTGTCAGTTTAATTTGCTTTGTAGGCTACAGTCCGTGCAACTCAACTGAACAGGCATTTCAGTTCAACTCAGTTCTGTCGCTTTATACGCACCTCATTAGCGGCGTCTAAATCTGTTACTTGCCATGGCTACCGATTTCTCCGTTAGACTGCTGGCACCAATCGTCCGGCAGTGCCTCTGGTCAAGTAGGCAACCGTCGCCAACTAACCGCGCTTTGACGGTTGTCGGCCCACGGACGTGGAACGATCTGCTGGACGACGTGACGTCTGCCGAGAAGATATTATCCAGCTTCCGCCAGCGACTCAAAACTCATAAGATCTCTTCACCAGATCGTGTCTTTGACTGCACTTCAACTAATCTTTCCAGTGGATCTAGCAGTAGTAGGGTTGGTGGTCTGGCGTAGGGGTAACGCGTTGTTTCCGATCAACGAAATTGCTTCAAAATTGGGCCGGGTTAGTACAGTGTATTTGTATGGGTGACTGCTTGCGAGCAGATCGTGGTTTGTAACCAGCCACCTAGGTCACCGTCAACTCAGCCTTCCCTTCCTCCGGGGTAGGTAAATCGAGTACCGGCCTGTCTGGCTGGGGTTAAGGCGGGGCGTGTTCGCTTGTTTCGGGTGGCAGGTAACACTGTGTGATCCCATATGGCAGGTGACGCTCCGTAGCTCTGAGATTGACTTTCCATCAAAAGTTATAACATCACCTCAAGCCACTTTTAACTTTTAGTTCGTATTACGTCTTATGCACTTTAAAAATTTTGGATTGATTGATTGATTGATTGATTGTTATTGTGCGCAGGACGACGGTGACCACGGCACATGGTGGATCAGCAGCCACTGCAGTAGATGACCTTCGTTCTCTGGACACCGATTACCAACCCCACTACCAGGTCTACCGGGGAATGTCTCCAAACTCGGCCAACAGACTCGAGGTGCGTCAATCACTCCAGTTCTCCTGTTGGCTTGTACTGGCGTAGATAACGGCTAGGACGTTGGAGTTACTATCAAAAGGTCGTAGGTTCGACTTTTGGTCCGGTCGCTATCATGTGGTTATAGCCTAAAAACCTGTCCTTCCTGTTATTCGGAAAAAAACAATAATTGTTTTAATTTTTACGCGCGAAAGCAGCTACTGCTTTCAGTGCGTCTTAGCCATTGCAATTCTGTCTGTCTGTCTGTCTGTCTGTCTGTCTGTCCGTCCGTCCGTCCGTCCGTCTGTCCGTCCGTCACACGGGTGGATCAGTCAAAAACGGTGCAAGCTAGGATAACCAAATCTTCACCGTCGGCTGCCTGGAAGACTTTAGTTTAGGAACCGTAAAGCTTTTCCATAAATTCGAAACGGGTCATTCCGAACGAGGGCGTTAAATGAGAGGGGGTGGAAAAAATTTCCGATTTTTAGCCAATAAGTCGCTGTATCGCAATAACGGTGCGAGATAGGGCCTAGGTTACTATTAATCACTAATAAGAAGT
>Ga0209367_1010716_pt1 | contig 12252 bp, 6 predicted proteins | sample WorMetLIZISLAND2_FD_187412 | JGI IMG/M metagenome (GOLD analysis project Ga0209367, IMG submission 187412) | Marine gutless worms symbiont microbial communities from Max Planck institute for Marine Microbiology, Germany - Olavius geniculatus... ... | reverse complement strand
TCATAACTGTATACATACAATAATCAACCTATTACAGCGTGAATTTTACTTATAAATTTACATTACACTGAAATTGTAAATGTTTACAACTAACGTAAACATAAACAAACAAACAAATAAACGAAGAATATATAACTCTAGGTAACAGAAAAAGTGATGCACCAATGTAAATTTTTTCCCGATAATAGCTAACATAACTCAACCGAGTGCCGAATTTTGCCGACTTCGCTGCGGGTACTTTTTAAGTACTTTAGAGGCACATCAATACCTTCAATCCGCGTCGCAAATTGCGGCGAACGTACTCATTGCTCGAGCTTCGACCATATCTTCATTGCGGATTCGCAAACAGTTTATTATTCATTGATATGGTCAAAATTCAGCAAGTTAAAAAGTTATCATCATGAAGGAGAAAGAGGGAGAGAGAGAAAAAAGACGGCACTTATCAATGAAAAGACAGCACCTAGCTATAGAGGTGGTGACCAAACGTGCATGACTAAGGCTTGAGACATGATATTATGCTGCCGTGTGTATGGCTGGCCGTCACTGAATGTTCGGTAATCGGTAAGCCTACGCCAACTGCAGTACGAGCAGGCTATGGTTAGTGACGTCCATCAACAGCACCATTATGACCTCGGCTTAGGCTCATAACACAGTAACACAGTATTTAATAAAATATGTGACAAACGCACATAATAAAATGGCAAAACAGAAGAGAAATATGTAATTTAGACAAGGTAACATAGCATAAAATAATTAGACACAGTCAAAAAGTGATCTAACTAAAAAGACTGTTTAAAAGCAAAAAGCAGTTTCGGAAAAAGTCAAACACGCATACTCAATTAATCACATTATCCCATATCCGGTATTCAAACCAATTTTTAAAAGATTTTTCTGAAATCACTCGAGTAATCAAGTATCCGAGTATTTGGCACACCCCTGTACCTTAGCATGCTGTCACTTCTAATGATGTGCGATATTCGTCCATTTCGCGAGTGATCGATGTAATTTTCGTTTTGCCAATAGGCCTGATGCACCTAAAACGATAATTTAAACCGTTTCCTAGATAAAAAAATGCCTCAAAAAATGCAAAAAAATTCTGCATTTTCGCAAAAGTCGAGAATTTCCGGGAATTCTCAAAAGGGACTGCAGTTCCCGATGGCCCTTTTTAAGGATTTTTTGGTTTAGTTTCGAATGAACACGCGGACCTACACATAATTACTACAAATAATTACGACCCAGGAAAAACATACTTTCTTATCAGTGAACGACGTGATTGACGAGTGACGACTGACGACAACAAGTAACTCGAAAATCAGATTAAAATATGAAATAAAATTAAATTACTTGACAAAGAGCAAAAACCTTTAAAAACTCAAAATTATACTTTCGATGTTTATAAAAAAATTTTTAGACCCTAAAACATATTTTTTCTGACTAATTTTCCAGCCCTGCGCCGATACGATACCGACCGGTCACCGATATCGCCGCGTAACGGTATTGCGCGATATTTTTGACATGGCCCATCTCTAATCGTCTAATTTCACTCACCTGGCCGGTGGCGTCATAAGCGTATATGCACGTAGATGTCTAGATGATTGTTGTGTGCAGCGAAGCGTGATGTGAATTCGTAAATAATACCGTCGGCCTCGGCGGCCTACACTCTACGAACGGACGGCGACTGTTTTTCACTAGGCTGTATAACGCCTACAGCTACAGTAGGTATACACGGCCCGACGTGAGGTATTCGCGATTCTCGCCTATCTATTTCGGCAGCAGACGATATTTTCAATTTGGAGTACGATTCAGAAGATCAGGATTATTTCTGGAGTACTCTTCTGTCATCGGATCTACTGTAATAAGTCTACTTCGCGGCCGGGCTGCTGGCGACGATTTGGACTTGAACTAGGCTACCGATCTTCAGGTGGGGAAGGTGTACTTTGCGGAATGCGGAATTTCGAAAAGGTGTATTTTGCGGAATGAAAAATTGCGGAAAATGTTCTTGTTGTTGAGTTATGTCAACTGAATAGGTGTACGATCCTACAGAGCGCTCGACCACCATGCCCAGAAGGGGTATGACTGAAAACTGCAGGACACCGCAGGACACTTTGAATAACCACCAAATAGTGCAAAAAACAGTAAAACTTTAGGTGTTCTTTAATTTTAGAACATTATATAGCCACATAATAGCGGTTATGTGGCGATACCAATAAGAAAACTTTGCAAGAAAACCGCAGGACACCGCAGGACACATACCAGCAAATGTATTGATTAAGCTGAGCCAGTACAGAATTTGAGAACGGGTGTAGCGTGAATGAATGTGCAAACACTGACAACATGAGTGATGTACATTGTAAATTTAAGCGTCCTGGCGCATGTTTAATGTACGGCGTATGCACCCTTGGCGTCAGGTATGTGGCCTGCGTCTTGAGCGTCGGCATATAGCATTTTGTCCCTGTTTTTAGGCATCTGGTGGCGTGCTGATTTTGTCATTTTTGCATTGTCTAGCAGCATTTATTTAAATTTACTGAACTACTGAAAGGTTAAGTTTTGATTTTACGTCTAAAAATCATTTTTGCGGTTATCACTTATGTGTCCTGCGGTCTTTCTATGGAGTCCTGCGGTGTTCTGCGGTGTCCTGCTGTTTTCAGGCATACCGGCCAGAAGCCTTGTTCTGCTTTGCAGGAGGAGATAGGCTAATTTTTATCATCGTTTTGGTAGGCCTACGTTAACTTGATTTAGCATCAGGCTAATAAGTGACCCGCGTTGTATTTTGTACATAGTCATTTTATCTCTAATGTATTCCTAATGCACGTTTTTCTAATAAGCTCAGTGCTACGATCAGTTCGGCGAACTGAAAGATTGGTGACCATAATTACTATCGTCAGTTCGCCGAACTGAGTCAAAAGAATCAGAATTCAATAAAAGCAGTTCGGTGATCTGAATTGCAGCTAATTGGGCTACTAAAATCAATCCGGCCACGCTGCTATTAATTTCACACCGTCACCAGTACTGCATTAGAGATGGTGAATAGATTCACTAGTTCCAAAGTGAAAAAAAATAGTAGGAGTACCTTTAACTCTGAGTTTTAGTTAACTTCTCATTACCAGTGCTGGCTGTTGAGATGAAATCTGTGCAGGTGGAGAGTGATGTGATTTATCATAACTTTTGCAGGAGAGGGGGGGCTTCAACATTCTTTCTGTATACAAGATGGACTGAAAAAATGATTAAGTGGCACAATTCTTAATGGTATCTTTTCAAAATACTGAGAGGTTAAAAATCTTTCAGTTTACTCTCAGCTATAAACAATAGCAGATTTAGACCATAATGGCCTGCCCGTGTACTTACAGCATAGACCTAAAATCTTACTGCTCAACTTAGATTTATTTATTTCAGCTTTGTTAGGTAGTGAGTTAACTTTCTGTGACATTTTAGTCCCACCAGGCTGTCGACTGCCGACAGGGTAAGTCTGGAAGTGTCAGTGGCTGCAGTGTCGTGAGACCATCTCAGCACCTGACAGTGATGGAGGCAGGATGTTAGCGGCCTGGCGGCGTCGGGCATTATCCGTTTTCCCCAAACTGAAAGTAGCAAATTTTGTGTTGCTTCTATCAGTTCGCCAAACTGAAAATAGAAATTTGCACAAAATTTAGTCAGTTGATTCTCAGGAAAATCATTCAAATTTTTGCCACCAGATATCATGTTGTTCTTAATGCTGAAATACACCAAATTCAATTTCGGCTGGGACTCTGCCCCAGACCTCGCTGGGGGAGCTTACGATGCTCCCCAGACCCTCTAGTGTGTATTTACTTGTACTTACTTGTACTTGTATGTTGATGAGCGGAGAAGCAGATGCTTTAAATGCTCATATCTTGTTGCCAAAGCTTGTCGAGTCTGTTCTTGAAAACATTGGTGGACGGTGCTTCAATGACATGCTGAGGAAGTTGATTCCAGTCCCTCACGACTCTTCGGCTGAAGAACATTCGACGAATACGACTTGTGTTCCTTGCCTGAGACAGTTTCAGACTGTGCCCTCTTAGGTCATGGCCAGTTTCTGCGAATTGGAAGAACTGAGTTGGATTAATGTTCTCTTTCTTTGTGATTATCTTATACGTTTCAATTAGGTCTCCTCTCAGTCATCTTTTCTCAAGTGTGGTGAGCTTTAGAACTCTCAGTCTCTCTTCGTATGGCTTCTTTCTCAAAGTTCCTACCAATTTTTTAGCTTTCCTTTGGACTCGTTTGAGACACTTGATATCTTTCTTCAGGTACGGCGACCAGACTTGTATGCAATATTCAAGGTGAGGTCGTATGTACGCTTTATACAGTAAGCTAAATTCTTCTGAACCAACACTTTTGAAGTTCCTTTTTATGAGCCTCATTACTGACATGGCCTTACTTGAAGCTTTTATGCCCTGGAGACTTGGTTTTAAGCTGTCAACAATGTAGACACCGAGATCTTTTTCTTCTCTGGTAGCATTTAGCTGTACACTCTTTCCTGAATCTGTCATATTGTAAGTTGTATTTAGCTATCTATTTAAAGGCCAAGTCGCATCGGTTTACGTAACTGCTATAAAGCACTAATTGGCAAGGGTACAAAAGAATGGGGGTCGTTGCCCATCTTAAATTTTCGGCTGTCAAAAAATTGTCATCAAATCTTGTCAGAAAATTTTGGTTTAAAAATGCAAAATTTTTGCCTAAAAGCCTTTATTGTAGAAAAATCTCAAAGCACAGTTTAAATTTTCAGCCCCCACAATATCTTGTGTTAAAAATTAACAGCTTTTAGGGAATTCTATCAAAAGTTTGCAGTGTCAAACTGAAAATTGCAATTTCCTGCTTCACCCACTGTTTTGACCCACGATGCTGCTGTACACTGATGATCTAAGCCTTTCATATATTCTGAGTTGCAATTTGGAACTCCACTATCACACTATCGTAGGCCTACTTCTTTAGCCTACTAATGCTGGTTCATCAATTCAGAAAAACTGAAAGCTTTAAGTATAAAAATCATGTCACGGAAAAGAGGGTTAATATCACTGCAGGTCACTGTTTGTGCTTTCTTAAAGCTCGTGACAAAGTGATAGTGAAGTGGGACTAAAGAACTTAAAAGAAATCATGTGCAATGTAAATGCACGCACGCAGTTAGCGCCAACCAGAGCACAGACACACGAGTTCGCAAACAGCACTTGGATCGAATGCTTTATGAAATTGTTCGGTTGAATCGAAATAATTCGATTCACCTTGCTGATTCAAATCGATTCGCCAAATGAATTGATTCGAATCAATTAATCCCAGCTCTATCTCCAGGTGTGCTTTTTACTTACGTATCTACGTGTATGATTTACCTGGCATATGTGTAGGGCAGAATACAACAGAAGATGTGTAGGCGTACATAGAGGGTCAGAAATTCCCTCCAACCACTCACTCTGACAAACCCCTTGCAGCAAAACCAAATACGACAAAACCCTCTGTGGCAGTACCCCCTTTACTAAAAAAACTCGTTCATCTTTACGCCAAAATTCAGTCTCATTCTGAAGTTTCTGTTCAGCAAAAAGTCAGAGTGAAGTTGCCCAATGTTTTCTTCGCTAGTTCACCAGTGCTTACTAACAGTGTGTCATAACCAAGAATCTGCTGGAGCCTTTAACATGCTACCTATGGCAGTGGGCTTTAGATTGGTTCGGCATTTGTGGTGAGTGTGGGAGAGAGCCTATGTTGTGGTGTCTGGGGCTGTGCCTGCAGTAGGGCTCAGGGGCAGAACCCTGGTAAGCGAGTCAAGGTGGTGAAGCCCACCACTCTCTGAAGCTGAAGACTGTCTTGCACTATGAAAACAAATCCTTGCAACAATTGGCACCGGTATTTCACTTCAGTCAAATATATCTGGGAGCTGCTGGATTTACCAGACCAACTGCTACGTATGACCCTGTTGAAGTTGGCACATTTTTCAAAGAAGAGGTAAACGTTGTTGTCTGCTTTGTAGGCAGCTGAAATATGTTGGGCCCAGCTTTTCTTGTCAGCTTTATTTTAACAAGTCTTCCAGGTACGACTGACAGTCCTCAGTTTATGCATTCTGTTTATTAATGTCATTTATGCTGCAGTTTACTAGTCATTGTTTGAAATTTTAGGGTGTATGTTTGTTGTCAGTAAGCACATCAGGCCTAGAAAAAATTTCTGTGCTTTTCGAAACTTTGCTAAGATAGTTTTACAAAGATCTTTTTCTGGAAGATGATTTCTGTATTACAAAGAAGTTTGCCTTTTCGAATTTTTGACGATTTTCTTTACATTTCCAAAGAACTTTTCTTCTTATTTTTGTAAACTAATTCAGTCAGTCAGATGCACATATACAGATTGTGATGTAATCACTGCAGTTTTAGAACTCCTTTGGAACAGTTCTTTGGAAAACTTCTTATTTTGGAACGTCGACGAAAACACATTTTACACACTGCTTCATCGTTTAAGTTAACTGAACGCCCATTTGCTTTACACACTCATTGCCGATTTAACAGCAGTGCCATGTACAGCATTTTAACTATGTGTATATTATAGCAATTTTGTTATCATCATGCATTTTAAAAAGTTTTTTTTTATGCTGCAACACTGTTTGAGATTTTATGCATTTGTTACCATTTACAGCATTTACCATATACTAGTGTTGTGCGATACTTGAAGTTGGAGCCACGATAATGATACCGTTTCAGGTATTGAGTATCGCGATACTACCGTGATACCGGAAGTGCATATGAAATGTTAGAAAGGGGTGGGGGTCGAGTTTTCTGGACATCTCAACATTTGGAAGACTTTGCCATCAGTTAAAAAATACGCATTTACTATATGTTTGACAAGCTTTAATGTGATTTGCTTTTTTCATTGCTGTCACGCACTACACAGTAGTTGTCAACAGTCGAGCGATTCATTTGCTAACTACATGGTATCCACACTGGTATCGTCATGTGACGATACTTGGTGGTATCGTGGCACTGCGATGTATTGAGACCTCCTCGATACTGGTATCGAAACGTTAGTACTCACGATACTTAGCGAGGTATCGCAGGTATCGCACAACACTAATTCATACTATGGCACTGTTTTTAATCATTATAATTAAATTAAATGTTAATTATAGTATTTTTGTTTATTGTATTACTTACAGATGAACTTGTCGCACAAGCTGGTGAGTTTTTATTATATTTGTAATATTTGTTGACTACTTTTCTGCTTTGTTTTGTTACTAATTAAAAGTGCTGCAGTTTGCAGAACTTTGTTTATCTGTATATCTTATGCATTAGGGCTGCAAAAATTAATGATTAATTTATCAGTTAATTGTTCATAAAAGTAATCTGTTAAAAATTTTTAATTGATTAAATTTTGAATAAAATTTTTGACTTTTTAGCAGGTTAAAATGATCAACGTTTGTAATTTAATTTTATGTCATACAGGCTGTGTCATCAAGATTTTTATTTTAACAACCTGCACTTTGTACTTTTATAATTTTGCTTCAGTTTGTAAAAGATATCAACAACCAGTAGTTGAATTCTGCAGTTTTTGTAGTCTTTCTTGACCACAAAAATTAAACAAAATTAATATGCATTAATTTTGATTACTTTTTGGAAATTAATTGATTAAAAAATTTTGGACTGGTTGCAGCTTTAGTGAAATGTAAGTAATTGCCTGCAGTGCAATTTAGTTATTTTTGATGTATACTTGAGCATTTAAATGTGATAGTTTCAGATTTTTTCTCTGTAGTAATTATTACTGTTGTATCAATTAATTGCTGGTAATTCATTTTTTTGTATATTGGAATGATCTACACTGTGTCCGGTAAAAAACTGACCCCCTAGACATTGACCAATAAAAATGTCAAATCTGAACGAATCTGAATAAAATTTTGCACACTTAATCCCAAATAAATTTCTGAAAAGACTGCCAAATTTCGTTGAAAAATATTATTTTTTACCAAAGTTATCAAATGTTGAATATCGATAACAAAATATCTTTGTTACGAATATGGCGTTACATACTGCGGTCTCTCAAACGGAAGTGATGTTTGTTGACACAATCAAAAATAATGTAAAGTTGTAAACAATAACAAAACGATCAAGTTTTAATTAAACTGTTGAGACAAGAGAAAGAGTATGGTGCTAAAAAGTTTGTCGTGGAATTTTCCAGCAAGCTATGGACACTTCAGGATTAAGCAAACGGTTGCCTACTACTGGACACTTATGTTTTGAGGCAGCTTCACAAAAGCCACTATAACTACTGTTTGCGTAAATATTTAAGTGAAATTTGGCAGTTTGATTGCCACTAGATGATGCATTGTTGATGTAAAATTTTGCCAGAATCAGATGTTGTTTGTTGAAGTTACGCAAATGTGCACACGGGTTTCTTATGTAACACCATATTGGTAACAGAGATATTTTGCTATCGATATTCAACAATTAATAACTCGGCTAACAAATAGTATTTTTTAATGAAATTTGGTATTACCTACAAGAATTTGCTGAGGATTAAGTGCACGAAATCTCATTTAGATCCACTCAGATTTAACATTTCTGTTGTACGATGTCTAGGGGGTCCGTTTTTCACCGGACACAGTGTATTTAACACTGTGTATAAAATAGCAGTGAAAAATGGATAAGTTGTTTTGTAGATTGTAAATGAGGTGAAAATGCATTACTAAGATTAATTGCTCATTCATATGTGTTTTCGGTAAGTAGTACGTTTATGTCAGCGGCATTCATTCTGGCTTTAAAATTTGGGCGCAGGAAATGTTATTTTTCTGATGTGCAGCTACAAATTTGGAACAGAGGAGATTATAAATGCTCAGAATTTTAATTTTTTTTCCCTTAAATTTCTGAATAATAAGGGATTTTCAGTTTTACTTTTGGAAGAAAATTTTGCCACATTATGAAAATTTTCTCACAGGCTAAGATTAAGGGGATGGGAGTTGGAATTCCCTGCACTGTCAGTGTCCAAACCCTGGCACACTGCCATTGGCTGATGTTAATATTAATAGTGATAATGATAATGTGAATGTGGCTGTGTGTTTATTCAGTTCCCCAGTTTTTGTCCGACAGCTATAGTGCCAACATCAGTGAGGTGAGAGTTTTTTTCAGTGTTTGCTTTGTATCAGGCTGACAACAATTAAAATCTGTTTAATAGGTAATTTTACAGAAATTAACAAATAATTAGTCTTTATTTTCGATCAAAGTTAAGAGTGGTAGTTGCCATAGAATAGGTATTTTTTTGGTTGGCAAAGGTTTTCAGTTACTAAGCTATAAGCATTGAAGGATGGATGGAATCACAAATACAACTGACTGTTTTTAACTTAGTGATATTTTTCACCCAATCTTGTACACTGACTAAAATGTTGGCTTTTTGTGGAAAAAAACACCTGATTGGGATGCTTGTTATGATGTCAGGAATTCTGTGATGTTTTTGATGATGGGACTTTGATTGAAAATTTGAAGATTGAAATGTTTTTATCTTTATCAGCTATCTGGACTCACTTACAGTTTTTATTTGTCTTGTTTCAATTTTATTTTATTTTTAGTTATAATTATTTTTTTATAGTTTTTTTGGTTTTAGTCAGTTTATTTATTTTCCTGCTTTTTTGTTGATTTTTGTGGTTAAGATTGTAACTATTTCTTTTTCAGTTTATTTTATTTTATTTTTATTTAAAATATTTTAGTTTTTTTACTTTATGTGTTAGATTAAACCGACAGCTTGTTTTGCCTGTGTTCGAGTGCAAATTTATGTTGCATTGTATCGTATTGTATTACTGTTTGAAAATTTTATAAGATTAATCATGTGAATTGATGTATTGATAAATTGCTAGCACCAGGCATGGTTTATTCTAGTGGAACGTAATTTACAAAACTTATTTTATTTTTTTTGTGGGAAAAAATGTAGGAAATAACTGGATGTAGGAATATGTTAGAAATAAAATGTGATTTACAAAAATTCTTTTGAAAATGTAGGAATAATTGCGCAAAAAACTCAGGGCAGCTTTTGAGATGATGCAGGAAAAACATTAAGAATCTAATTCATGGGAAATACTTAGGAAATTGTAAACTATTCAGCCTAGGAAGAATAGGCAGGTGTTACAGAAATTCTTAATTATTAAAAGTTGTAATTTGATAATTTTATGTAACTTAATGTATTGTATGTGATAAATGGTTTGACAAATACATGCTTCTGTAATGTTTGGTAGGAAGTTTGGTGATTTAGCTCACCAGGGTCTGTCTGTGCATACGTGGTTAGGTTGCAGAGACTGGTGATATGGTCGTCGAAAATATCAGGGTCAACCTTACATCGCCAGGTCCAGAACTGGTCGAAGTTACGTGTGTTCCAGCCAGCAGCAGACCACCGGTATGCTACATTGTGAGCGGAGTGGCATAATCTCGTAACTACAGTTGCTTATGGCAAAACATTTTAGCTGCAAACTACGAAGTTCTTCAAAATGCCACTTAAATATTTATTTCATTACAAAATGAAATACAGCAAGCAAATCCGTATGTTTTTATTAGCAAAGTTTACAAGAACATTAAAAACACTGGGGGAAAAGTTTAAAAAATGCATTGTGTAGAAAGTTTTTTCATTTTTTTTGCACAACAGCATGGTACCGACGTCTCTGTGTGTGTTGTGTCCGTCCGTCTGTCTGTCTGTCACACTGCTGTATTGTGTCAAAATGATGCAAGCCACAAAGATTCTAGTTTTAGGACTTGTAAAGCTTCTCTAGAAATTTGAAAGGAGTCACCTCGATTGAGTGTGCTAACTGACAGGGGGGTAAAAAAAATTGGTGATTTTGGACTAGTTACTTGCTTTATTGTGGCACATATTTGACATCAGAACTGACGTCATTGTAAAATTATTCATTGTTAATGTGCGCGGTTGGTAAAATTATTAGCGATGTGATGAAATATTGTTGTTTATTCACGAAGCATTTCCTTGATTCGATTTAATTCAATATGGCTGACACGCATTGAGTTATGTGCTTGTACAAGTCACTGTGAACATTCACCTCATATGAGTGAATCTTCTACGAGCCGTAAGCCAAAACCCGGACACGTACTCGTACTCGTGTCTGTGTGAATGTAGCCTTACTACATGCAGTCGAAAATTGGTCTTTTTTCAGTATATTGACCTCATGCCCGCTTTGTGATGACCAATTTTGACCAGTGACCAGTAACTGAGGTTTGAGCCAGTAACTGTTTGTATACTGTCTGTCTGTGTTCTGGTGTGGCAGGGTTCCTGTGATTTGTTTGAGCTGAAGGCTGAAAATCAACAAAATAATTTTTGGTACGGGCACATCCGCCTTCATCAAAAACTCGATTTCCAGCAGTCATCATCCCATCAACTTGAGCTCAAAGCCATGGTAATTGCTGTGATTTAATAACTTTGGTAAGAAATAATATTTTTTAATGAAATTCAGCATTTGCTTGATCAATTTATTGTAGCTTAAGTGTACAAAACTTTATTCAGATTCATTCAGATTTGACATTTTTATTGCACGATCTCTAGGTAATTAGTTTTTACCAGACACAGTGTATATTGTGTTTGTTTCTGTGTATATTTAGTCTGGCAATCTTGTGGGCTATGCATCTGTAACGATCAATGTCATAAACATGCCAAATCGGCCTCCAGTGTTCACATCTTCCTTGTCTAAGAAGATTGCACCACGTTTACAGGTAAATTTACATGCACAAAGGTTGCATTGTTTTATTTGCGTTGTTCTATTTGTTTACAGGTGTACTTCACTGCACACACTGTATCGTTTCATTCACTGACAAATTTTTTCCACCAGTGCATCATTTGTCAGCTGTCAAACTTTTAACCATACCATCTACGATCAAATCACCCATGACTGTAGAATTAATGCCAGACTCATCTGCAAAAACTGACTGGTACTGCAAAGTTTGGTGAATAATGCCAAAGTAGTGCCAAATGGGCGAAGTGTCTAATTTGATTTATTTGCCCTATTACAGTATCCCTTAACAACATTTCCATTTCAATGCACCAACCAATTCTCTAGAACTTCATCTGGTTCACTGACGACAAACTGTTGGAAGTTTTACCATTGCAGCCACAAGAAAGACTGAAATTGATTGCGTTCACATGCCTGAATGGATAGTTTGATTTTTACTTGTTTCAGCAAGACTTTGCACCAGCACACAGTTTCCAGATGGTTGAGCTTCTGATCGCGAGCAATGGCGGATCCATAACTTGGGAATAGGGGGTGGAAGGGTAGGGGGTGGTGTCTGGGAG
>Ga0209367_1010715_pt1 | contig 12253 bp, 7 predicted proteins | sample WorMetLIZISLAND2_FD_187412 | JGI IMG/M metagenome (GOLD analysis project Ga0209367, IMG submission 187412) | Marine gutless worms symbiont microbial communities from Max Planck institute for Marine Microbiology, Germany - Olavius geniculatus... ... | reverse complement strand
CTTTTTGAGGGGTTCAAGGTCGTTCAAGGTCATCGATGTTGATAAATTCAAAAAGCCTGTCACCAGTGCTTGTTATGATAAGCAGCATGTATGTACCTATCTGCAACCGTTTTCACATTATTCGAGACAATAACGGCAAAATGACGTCTTTTTAAAGGGGGTACCCCTTTTCGACGCCCTCGTTCGAGGGGAACCCCTGCACCCAGTGGCACGAAATTTTGTCACGATAAACTAGAGACCTTGGGGCAGTCACGGTGAAGATTTCGTGATCCTAGCTTGCACCGTTTTGATACAGCTCACGAGTGTGACGGACGGACGGACGGACGGACGGACGGACAGACAGACGGACAGACGCCCAGACGATGGCAAAGACGCGCGAAGCATTCTGCTTTCGCGCGTAAAAAGTCACAAATATTTGCTACAAGTGTCCATTTTAGAAAAACTGTGGTTTACTGGGCGTAATTATCAGAGTATCTCAAAGAACAAACACACGTCGAATAGTCATATCAAAAAAATTTTTTTTAAAAACTTACAGCATTTAAAAAATAAACTCACAGAATCACACCGACACTTCAATGTAAACATCGAAGTGTCGGTGTGTCTAGTATATTAGAAACATACTAACGTTAATATTTTCCGGTAGAACGCTTACCCCAGGGCTGGAGGTTGGGACGAGGTCCGGGTCCGGGTCCGGGTCCGGGTCCGGGAGCAGTGCTGACGCAGAGAAACTGCGCTATTCGACTGACATAGGCGTTGAGTTGGCTGTAGTCTGTAATTTCAGCGTGCAGGTTGGGACTGACGAATTGGCCCAAGCACCCGGACTGGACTGCTCCCGTCCGGGTCACGGCAATGCCGGCAATTGTCGCGCTATATTGGTTCTTCAGGCTGGTAGCTAACGATGTGATCTGCTGGTTGCACGTCAATCGATCAGTCACGATCCCCGCCACCAAGCGCGCTCCTGAACGTGCAGAACCGCTCGCCAGAGTTTGGAAGGCCTGGAGGGCAGTCGCCAAGTTGGAGCCTCCGCCGAGCAGAGTCAACAACTGGACACCGGACAGAAGACCGTTGACGTCGTTGTATTGGTTCCATCGGATCGTCACGTCGGCTCTGTCGGCGTAGCGAATGACGGCCACGCGCACGCAATTCGAATCTATGCGGAACGAAGAGACGACGCTGCGAAGGAAATTCACAATATACCGCCATGCATTGCTATCAGACTTGGTCGACGCATCCACCAGAAGCGCTATATCAAGGTTGCACTCGGAACAACCTAAAACATATTAACGACATGGTGAATAAATTGCATCGGCACCAGTAGCGTCATGGCCGGCAAGGAAGGAAGTGAGAAGTGGGCAACTGTCCCAGTTCCCAAATTTTATCCTGTTGGAATATTTTCTTTCGTCGGAAAATTTTCGTCAACAAAATGCAAAATTTCATGCTATAAAATTCCCCATTTTTACAGAATTTAGGGGCAAACTTAAAACTTTGAGCAATTATATCTCTAGTGGCAAAAAAATTGCAGGCAACCTTCCAACCTTTTACTAACCACGGCGCCGCTGATCGATAAATACATAATGAATGCTGGTCATTTTCGTTTGTCTGCAGCAATAAGCGCAATTCTCTTTGCTTGCAATTCATAATACTTCACTGCAAATGGAATGCAGTTGCCAAGTGGAAGCTGATATGTACATCGACTGTTGTCGCGCCTGGTGCAATGGAGTATGGGCCACAAAATAAAATCAGTTGTCGACATCCATCTCAATTTTGTACTGCCGTCTTTTTTAAGCGCATGTAAAACGGTTTTTTAAAAATTTTTTTCTTCAGTTTTTCTTGTCCAGATAATCTCTAATTGCTTTTACGCGCAACAGCAGCTACTACTGTAGCGCGTTTTAGCCATCGCAATTTTGTCTGTCCGTCTGTCCGTCTGTCTGTTTATCCGTCCGTCTGTTACACGGGTGGATCAGTCAAAAACGGTGCAAGCTAGAATCACCAAATCTTCACTGTCGGCTGCCTGGAAGACTCTGGTTTCAGGAACCGTAAAGCCTTTCCATAAATTCGAAGGGGGTCACCCCGATCAAAAACGGTCGCTAAATAAGAGGGGAGTAGGAAAAAATTGCGATTTTTAGTTGATACGGTGTTGGCAAAGTGAGACAGGTCACGCCGTGTGGTGAGTACACGTAAAACACTATAAATAATTTAGCCGCCAGTCGTCTGGTGTCCTCTGGCGACTGATTTTGTTTTACTGAGCTTTCTATGAAACTGTAGCCAAAAGCCGTACTGATGAGATCTACGAATGAAGTCTACGGATCACTAGCGTACGACGGTGCACAGCTGTTGCGCGTTCCCCTTTGCGTTAGCTGGGCTTTTATTGTTTCCGTGGGTGTCTACTGCAGTGCGTGTTTGCCAACGCCGACATCAGTTCTTCTTAGTTTGCTTACAAACTAGTTCTGTTTATTATCTTGGCTGTTTCGTCCAGCATTGTGGCTACAAACCACTTTGCTTTTTGTTAGTTATTTTGTCCGGCAAGTGCATGGTGTATTTTACTACTAAATTTTAGTTCCTGTCACGCTGCTTATTGTTATCACTGAGAATTCAAACAATACTGAAGAATTAAACAAACAATAAGCATTGCAAACATAAGCAACTGTTTGTAACTGCTTTCAATACTGTAACCAGAATGCTATTTTTCAAGAAAGCAGCAGACTTAGACAAGTCATGATGAAGAGTATTGACTGGCATAATTGTCGTTCAAAGTCATCAAAGTAGAACGGCAGCGCTATACGATGTTGCTCCAACATACTTACTAGGAGCAAGAACGGGACCGGGCGTCGTCGTAGGAGTCGGCACTACGTTAACGCAGGCGTATCGCGCCGCTTGGCTGACGAAGTTGTTCACCAGGCCGTAGCTCGGCACTTCAAAGTACTGACCAGAACTGACGATTTGTCTGAAGCACCTGGTGTCCACCGCCCTTGTCGCCGTCACAGCCACGCCAAGGATGACCACACCCATCGTGTTCTTCAAGTAGCTGGCCTCCGACACGATCTGGCTGTTGCATGTCAGTCGATCAGTGAGAATACCCGCTACCAAAGTCGCTCCGGAACGCACGACGTTCCTGGCAAACGCCCGAGTGCGTAAGGTCTGGAGGGCAGTAGCCAAATTGGAGCGTCCGCCGAGCAGAGTCAACGCCCTGATAGCTGGCAGAAGCGAGTTGATGTCACCGTATTGGCTAAGTGGGATAGTTGCGTCGGCTGCGTCGGAGTAGCGTACAACAGCAACGCGCACGCAGTCCTGGGCGATGTTGAAATTACCGGCCATACCGGCGACAAAACTCAGAATATTCTGCCAGTCACTGTTACTAGACTTCGTCGACGCGTCCAGTACAGCCGCCAACTCGATGTTGCATCGTGAACACGCTAAACCATATCAACGGCAGCCTATATCTCTAACCGTGTCTGCTTAATAGGCCTACGTATCGTTTTAGGAAAGCTCGTTAGCATATCCATCGAAATGTCCGTCCGTCCGTCCGCCGCCAGTCAAGATAACTGACAACATGTTAAAACGACGCAAGCTAAGTTCCTGGAGTCTTCTCTGGCGAATAGCTCCAGAAATCGAAACGAGGGTGATCCAGAAATTCGAAAGAGCTTGTCATGAGCAAACGCGTTAAATAAGAAAGGCAGAGAAATATTGTGGCTTTTAATCTTTATGTCGTTGTATTTCAGAAACGGTACAAATCTGCTATTTACCACGAACACAAAACAGAAAACGCATATTGCCAGTGCCAATATCTATGACTTCAGATGACGAAGAACGCAATTTGCGTAACGGATGCATGTCGATACCCACGCAACTACTTTATTTAGGACAGGAATACCAACGTTTAGCAAACCTCTTTGTGAAGTTGTGTTGAAATGTGTAAATCATTCTAAAACTTGCAGATATTTTTCTCGTTTTGACTGCTGACGCCTTATGGAGTACCGGTGGAAAAAATAAGTAGACAAAGTGTTCAAGACATGAAAATCCGGTATCACGAACAACCACAAGACGAAACGCATTGGTTTTGAAACAGCTGATAACATGAAGATAATGTTAAAATTGCAAAGCCCTCACACGTATACACACGCATGCAGCATTTGTAACACGCAAACACAAAGAAGCACAAGTTGAACCAGAGATACGAAATTACTTACGCTGTTGAGTTAATTTTGCGTACGTTGTCAGAAACGACAAAAGTCTAAAAAATCCATGGATCCGCTAACCTATATTCAGTTAAAGTGCAGTAACTTATTAGAACAAGATGGAGAAATCGTCACTTTTTTAGATAATACTGCAGCTCAACTACTGCTGAAGCAAACAAAAGACTTAAGCCTAGTGGCTTCTACCCCTCAAATCTGGAGTCAAAACCGGGCGCAACTCCCCCACTTTTTGGCTCAGATTCTTCCCCCCAATTTCTGACTCAAGTTTATTCTTCCATTTTCGAACTCAAGTTTCCCAACTCCCCTTTGGGTTACTTCCCCTTTTTAAGAGGAGGAAGTTTCGTCAAAAATGTAGAGTAAAAGTAGGGGAAAGTAAAAAATAGGAGGAAGTTTTGTTAACGGTGTAGATTGCCCGGTGAAAAATAGATGGTGAAAAGTTTTGCTAAAGATGTAGATTGTGAAGCGTAAAATAAAGAGAAAGTTTTGATCTGCACCGTTAACAAAACTTCTCCCTTATTTTTTTCAACTGCACCCACCAGGTATAGGGATAGAAGCCAGTGTCCAAGCCTCAAGTTGCGTAAGACTGTTTGAAAACTACGGCGCTGAAGTGTACTGTTGGTAGGAAGATCGTTAGAGCATGCACAACAAAAACAAGATTCGAATAGCTGTACTCACCTAGTGGCGGAACGGGTCCAGGACCGGGAGGGGATGTACTAGTGACGCAGTTGCAGATGTGCTGGTAAACAGTCTGGACCTGGTTGGGTAGATCTGTGTATCCGTTGACGGATGTAACCTGGTACGGTGTGAGAGCGGTGGCGTCTATCCGAAATCCGCTGACGACGATTCCGACTCCGTGCATGCAAAATCTGCTATCTCGTCTCAAGTTGTTAATTTCCTGTGTTACCACCTGGGTGCGCTGCAGCTGATCAGTTACAACAATCACCACTTTCCAGGCGTTCGAGCGTGCACTGGTTGATAACAGAGTACCAACCGTGTTCAATGCAGTTCCCAGATTAGATCCTCCCATTGACGCCGGAATCCGCGAGACCGCTGCTGTGAGACTGGCGACGTTCGGGTGTGTAAACTGAATCATGATGTTCGCCGTGTCAGCGTAGCGAATGAACCCAACTCGTACAAAGTTCTGGGCGATCTGGAACCGTCGGATGATGAGGTTGACGTAGGACCGCATAGAGTTCCAAGCTGTGGCGTCGAACTTTGTCGACGAATCGACGACAAACACCAGGTCCATGTTTGTCGACGAACATTCTACAATATCAACATTATCGTCATTATCACAATTGTCATTATTTGCATTAACTACAAAATGTTTTCCTATGAATAAATCGCCAATTTAAGAGCTAATTATAACTTAATTACTCCCAAAGTAACACAGCTTATGCGGTTACAGTACGTCAAAGTTACAGGCGGACGGACGAAAAGACACACAGACCGACGGACAAAGTACGATGGCAATAGTGCGCTTTTTGCACTATATAAGTCGCGCGGCAAAAATGAGGTAACTTACGTGCGTCGGATAGCTGGACGAGCGCGAGGATGATGAGCGCAATGCTTGCGATGACCAGCAGTCGTCGCAGTGCACCGTCCATCGTCCCAACGCTGCAACAATTACAAACAATAAAGCATCACTGCTACTGCACTCCATGCCGTATTATGATCACTGACGTAAAAGCCAACAAGTCAGTCGGTCAATATGTATCGTCATTTTACACCGCAATTCATAGGCATAGCCAAACGTTGGAGTTGGGAGGGGCGGTAAACCCACACAGGTTTCGGCCGCAAATGCTATTTTGGTCATGAACGAGCCAAAAAAACCAAAAACTTTAGTTTTTGTTGCTGCAAAATTGCATATTTATTGGGCCCTGAGGGGTTCAATTACAACTAATTTTAAAATGCGCAGTGTGTGCAGAACAATATGACTGTAGGTACAAAATTGTGAAGTCGAGCTATAAATGTCTGGTTGTCGCGAGTGAGATGGCATGCTGTTCTACGCACGGGGTCCTGCGACAGAGAAAATGACCTATACGCACTCACTCATTGCCCTAAGTAAGTAAGTAAGTAAGTGAAGTGTAAATTTATATAGCGCATACTCAAAAAGATCTCTAATGCGCTTAATACATTTTGTCATCAATATGTCGTAAAAATGTATGTCTTCAGCTGACGTTTGAAAGTATCGAGACTCAGTTCTGGGTCACGAAGACTGTCTGGAAGCGAATTCCAAGTCGACAGGCCGCCACAGAAAAGCGCCGACGACCGACACTGTTCAGTCGATAGCGTGGTACGACCAACTTCCACTGAGTGGCAGAACGCAGATGTTGACGGCCAGTAACTTCTGCTGTGAGTGTACAACTGTCCATCAAGTACGGCGTGCATGTTAGCTTACGATGTGCGTCCACTCCTGGTGGCGAACGATCGAAGCTGGCGACGATCACTTTTAAAAGTTTCAAACACGAGGCGGATGTCGTCAGCCAGGTACTGAGTGAGTGAGTAAGTACGAGTAGACCTACTTATATCCGGCGCACTTAAGTAAAAAAAGTCACAATGCGTCCCAGCCTAAACGAGCAGAATACGCCTTAAGTAGTCGTCTGTAATGTTCAAAAGTAATATATTTCCGTCGGATCTGGATTATCCTCGCCAGGTACTAGCGAGTGTTCTCCCTGTAACGCAGAAATGTACCATAAATGTGTTTGTTTTGGGAGCTCGGTGGCCCTGGACATCAACTGTAAAAAGCTGAGTCGTTGGGCCCGTTCACAAGAATGTTGTCTGCGTCCGATTGTGACCAGGTCAAGTCCAACTAGCCAAGTCCTATATTGTCTCTGTGTTTAACGACTTGCTGCGTAATTTATAGTGGCTATTTTTCCGTAGCAGTGATCGTTATGCTCTGGACTTTTCTTGCGAAAAAATACGTGAATAAATATTTCGGGTAAATTTTGAACGTCTGACCGTTGTCTGAAAGCACGCAAAACGCAAACATTTATAGCAATATTCCGCGTGAATGCAGAGGCTATTTGTTGATATGGCTGCGGTAAGTAGGCTAAGCTGAGGACTTTCATTGCGGCGACATCGCACGTGTCAGACCGGTTTCCGTCACGCATGGCTCGATCAGAGCCGCGACAGACCGACCGGTCAAGCTCGCACATTCAACAGACGCATCGCAAAATATAGCTACAGTAGCGTTTGTAGGCCTACTACCACAAGACGACAGTTAAACTGTCAACTCAAAAACAATGTTATTGCGCCTAGAGCGGAGACTGTTAAGATTTATACGCCACCGCAACAACCTTTCTGAACTGACTGCTTACGTAACGGTTGAGCTTATATGGTACGGTTGTCGTCTGTCGTCCGTCCGTCTTCTGTAACGGATAAACTGTGGCTAAGCGTTATGCATTAGTCAAATTTTTTTACAAAAATAATCAGCCATGTGTCCTAAACCTAGGCATGCAAAATTTCAGCGTTCTACTGCAAGGGGGACATTTTCAAATTTGGGGTTGAATGGAAGGGGTGCGAAAAATGCGTGTTTTTCAAGGGAAAACTGGCCATGTCTTGGAAATGGTGAAAGATATGAATCACAAATAAAAAGTGACATACGCTTTTTTCAGATTAAATAAAAATGATCGACTTTGGATGACCTTGAAGGTCACTAACAATTAGTACTGTCGACTATCCTAGCGACAGCTGGGCTTCGTGTTGCAGGTTTTCGAATATATGGCCCTACTGCAATACAACAAAAAAGTTTTGTCGTTTTCCTTTTTTCATTTAATTGCACAGGTGCGAGTCCCTTAACTGTGCATTTTTCTTGTTTTTTTTCAGCGAATAGTTTGATACAATACTGTCAAATTTAGCATTTTCGACAATTATTATCGTTAATTTTACTTACTAATTTTACCGTACTAATCATTACACTTAGACTTTAACCATGATCTTGATTCATCCAGCATCCAGCTACCGGTAGAAACACTGGGCCACACTCCGACGCCATCAGTGTCTGCTTCTTCCAAAATGGGCAAAAGTTTACTAAAAGTTACTAACTAAAAGTTTAACTACATTTTTAGTTAGACTATTAGTTTAACTAATTTTAAACAGTTTAAGTTAAGACAGTAATTTAACTTTACGAAAAAATTAGTTGCTAACAAAAATTTCAACTAAATTATTTTTGTTAATTCGACATATTTACTGGCAGTTTGTGAGACTCAGTCCTGAGTCAAGTGACATTACTTTAGCAACAGAGTAATAATTTAAGAGTTTTGACGAATGATGACTTTACGTTGTGACTGTCTATACACTGTACTGTGGAAATGTGTTGGATGATAATGAGGAATATAACTTCACTTGCAGTTTTGCTGCTTTATTATTTTTTTTGTAATATTAACTTTCAGTAGATGCACAGAACAATAAAGTCCGTAAAATCAATATATTGTAGAACATTTTTAAAGCTTAACTGTTCAAAAAAATTTAAGTTAACTTTTTTAAAGTAGTTAAAAAGAAAATTTAACTAAAAATATATCTACTATTTTTATTTGAAAAAATAGTTGAAGTTTAACTAAAAATAAAAAGTTTGTGCCCGTCACTGGATAAACATGCATGAGGTCACGTGAACTTGAGACATTATAGACCTACTTTAATAGTTTGGCTGCTCATAAATTAATTTCTTAATGAAGAAATCACTAGTGTTTTAGTTTGCGCATTATAACAAAAAAAATCTAAGCTCACGCTCATGTGACGCGCGGTCTATCTCCAGTAATTTCAACAAAAAAATTCACTCTTCAATTGCGTGTAGAGCAAAAAGTCAACCAAAATGCACTAAAGTGTAAAAAACTTTTATTTTTGAGCTTTATGGCCGTTTAACGTCATCGATGTTCATACCCCCGGAAAGCTCGTCAGCAGTGCTTGTTACGATCAGCAGCAAGTCTGTGCTTATCTGCAACGGTTTTCATGCTAGATTAGTGAACAGTAACTAAAATCAAGCTTTCTAAAAGGAAATAACAAATTTGATTCCTTTATATGGAAGACTGTTTAAACCCAGGGGGTCAAGACTTGTTAAAATTTTACGTTTAATGCTGAAAATTTCATGTGCAGGCTATCCTGATCCATGTCTACTGATTTCGGCGCAATTCACTTTTGGAATATGTATCACAGGCCGAATCGCAAAAAATTTACTAAAACCCCTATTTCGGGGTCGAAGGTCCTTCAAGGTCATCAATGTCGGTACCACCAAATAGCTCGTCAACAGTGAGCAACCAGTCTGTGCCTATCTGTAACATTTAAACGAGTTAATAACAATTTCGCACAGGGAATACCCCTCTTTGACATCCTCGGTCGAGGGGAATGCTTTTACCTAGCAATGCAAAATTTGCTCACAAGAAACTAGAGACACTGGCTATCTTGTGGTAAAAACTTTGAGTCTCTATCTCACCCAGGCTTGATTCGGTACCGGGTTGAGCTACGCATGAACGCCAAAACATGCGACATTAAATATTAGGCCTACTGACGTGTCACAGGCCTAATTATCTCTCGGCAAAATACGTTCTAGTATCTAGATGTACCTGTCTGCCCTCCCCGAGCTACGCGGCACGTATAACTATCGGAGCAACACGTGTAAAATGCTTGAAAGAGCTGCGAGTTATCACGGTCAAGCACCAGCCAATCTGCAGTGTGCACCTGCTTAAACAACTTATTTCACGGCCGCACTTGTATTACCTAACGTTGTGTTGAGACTTGAGAGTGATATAACGCGCCGATAACTCGATCGAGCGTGTAGCCACGGGTGACCAAACGACCGATGACCGTGGAATCATTGTGCTAAATCACTGTATGATGGTCGTTTCAAACCAACATAGTTATCTCGCTTTTTACGCTGACTTAAAGTGCGCATAGAATCATGCATCAAAAATCTAAAGGCAATCAAACTGATCAATTTTTCATTTAAAGCTTTGTTTCGCATTTTCGACAACGCTTTATACCAAGCAAAGGACGCAAAATTTTGCAAAAAGCGTGTTTTTGTTTAAGCTTATTTGTATTCAATAGCATGCATCATTGACAAATTCGTCGTCATTTGTGGCCTATTTACTGCATTTAACATATTATATATGATCTCTAAAATCTGTGATAGTGTGTCATTATGCCTATAAATCGCAAATTTCGCGCTGCTTGCAAAGTTGCAATGTGTGAATTATAAGACTGACTAGTAGTCTAAGTTAGCTTTGTACCCCGTTTACACGATGAAGCTGGATGGACAAGTTTGATGTGTGCTTGATGTGCGCTGGACGAATTATGCGTAGAGCCTATCGCATCGTACCGCATTGTCATTTTCTACTACTTTTAATACCGGTAGTTATCGTTATCGTACGATATCAATCAACAGAGATTGCACCCAGTCTCAGCCGACCTTGTATATCTGCAGCGCTGAAGTTAAAATAAATTCCAACCGTTACGATGAAACGTAGGGCCTACGTTAGTCACAAGTCTAGAACTGAGCAGTAGAAGCTGTAAATACTCACGCACGTCGCGGGGTGATTCGGCAGCAGAGCAGCAACACCTCGCCCGTGTTTGGAGACCCCGGGACACAGATCTGTCTCCCTGTTGGTCGTCGCGTCGTCTCGGCCGACTGACAATCACCGGCGCGCCGTGCCAGCCACCGACCGTCACGCTCTGACGATATATATGAGCGGTACCTCGCTCACGACGCTATAGACTGGGCCGGTCGAATGTACGGACAGCAACGTGCAATATGAGCCGCTTTATGATATAGGCCACCGTTAGTGGCGTAGCCTACGTAGCTGAAGAAATTGGGACCGCTGTCTAGAGCCCGCTAACAGTCATAGGCCTATTAGCAGGCCTAGCACCGGATAGCTGCAGATCAAACAAAGGTTCAAGCAAGTCAAAGAATCAATAAGCCTAAATTCTGTACCACTAAAAGTTTCACAACTTGTGTATAATTTCTAAATCTAGGCCTATATAATAGTTTACAAGCGGAGTTGACTCCCAAACGGCACTACATACGGCGGTGAAATTTTGCACGCAGACCCGTGTCATACGTGGCCGTGCTATAGGCTACGTGAGATATCGCTGAGGGGTAGTCCGTTTGAGAAAATTTCACTTTTTCAAAAATTTTGCAACCACATTTCTTAAGCCGTAGCAGAGTTGTGACGTCATAATAGTGTAACCACGCGCTGCTTTCGCTTCGTCTTTCGTACTGGGTGATTGCAAGATCTCAGCTTCATGGGTACTTTCGGCCCCGAAAGATAGGCGGTTACCCATGCTGGTAATGAGTTCGTGTTAAACGAAGGGTTGCCGACGAAAGGGTCTTCGTGAAATGTCTAACTGTCAACGTGCTGTTGAATGATGTCAGCTTTTTATGATTTTTGCCGTTTTCGATATGTCACTCATTGCATGTCGCCGTTAACAAGTGTAGGCCTATAAACTGATGTTTTGTACATTTATATTTGCTGTTTTATTACAATAACAAAATTTTTATGTTGATGGTCAATTATAAACCATCTGCTTTCCACGGCCATGAAGACACTGAACCTTAAATATTTTGGGGTCACTATTTTGATCTTTAGGGGTCACGTGACGTCGTCGGAACGTGACCATCGGACTCGGCGAGAGCACTTTCCTATTGGTGGTCAATAATGACTATGCGTCTATCTCGCACGAATACGGGGTTTCAACAATTTTGGTGCACCAGTTTGACCTTTTGGGGTCACGTGACGTCATTGCTCACGTGACCATTGGACTCGGCATATTTACTATACAACTTTTATGGGCCTACGATGACGACTAGTGGCCATGTATAGGTAAAATTTTTATACAGGAGCGTTTTTGGCCGAAAATTTCCAAGTCCGTTTTTGGGCCCAATTTTCGACTTTAAGGGGATTTTTCAGGGGTTAGATATTAACTTCAAATTTCGGTTCCCAAAAAGGTTTGACCCTTGCGTGAGGCCGCGTTGTCCGAGCCATCGCGCGTGAAAATCTGTAGGTCGGTCAACAAAAAAGGTACATGCATATATATATATATATATATATATATATATATATATATAT
>Ga0209367_1010714_pt1 | contig 12254 bp, 10 predicted proteins | sample WorMetLIZISLAND2_FD_187412 | JGI IMG/M metagenome (GOLD analysis project Ga0209367, IMG submission 187412) | Marine gutless worms symbiont microbial communities from Max Planck institute for Marine Microbiology, Germany - Olavius geniculatus... ... | reverse complement strand
TTCTTGGTCTATCGCCAGCCATTTCGTCGCAATTCAGTGTTAAAATGTGCACTGCATCCAAAAATTGTGAAAAATTCACTAAAAATCTTTTTTGAGGGGTTCAGGGTCGTTCAAGGTCATCGATGTTGATAAATCCAAAAAGCCTGTCACCAGTGCTTGTTATGATAGGCAGCATGTATGTACCTACCTGCAACCGGTTTCAAATTATTCGAGCCAATAACGGCAAAATGACGTCTTTTTAGGGGGTACCCCTCTTTGACGCCCTCGTTTGAAAGGAACCCCTGCACCCATTGGCACGAAATTTTGTCAGGATAAACTAGAGACCTTGGGGCAGCCCATAGTGAAAATTTCGTGATCCTAGTTTGCACCGTTTTGATACAGTCCACGAGTGTGACAGACGGACAGACGTCCAGACGATGGTAAAGACGCGCGAAGCATTCTGCTTTCGCGCGTAAAAACCAGAAGGCACTTGTGAGAGTGCACATCTCTGCCAAGTAAAGTAATTAGACATTACTACTACTACTACTACTACTACTACTACTACTACTATTACTGCACTACTACTACTACTTCTATTAATTTTTGGCCAAATTTCACAAATGTCGGTACCATGCCAACATTAGAATTAGATTGGCCTTATCATCGTCCAATAGCCTGTCCATAAAACTTCTGTTAGATGCAAAAATCTTGGAGATATCTCTTGTTCAAGCCGAGATATAGTCCATTTTCTCTCAAATTTTGTTGTCTTGGCAACAGGGGTTGGTCGTAGCAGAATTAGTTTGGCCTCATCCGATAGCCCATTTCCAAAACCTCCTGTTAAATGCAAACATCTTGAAGATATCTCTTATAAAAGCCGAGTTTTAGCCAACTTGGTCTCAAATTTTGTTGCTGTGGCAAAAGGAGTCATCCCCTGTCAGGGGTAGCCCCCCTAAATATAAATGACATCTCTAATAGGCTAAATCCTTGTGATGTCTCTTACGCCAAGGCGTCGCTGCAGCAGTGTTTACTTGGTAGAGATAATAATAACAATGTGAATATGAGTACAAATACAAATATGAATATGAAGAATACGAATACGGATACTGTATGAATACGAATGCGAATTACGATAAAACAAATAGGAATATGCATACGAATAATAGGAATATGGATACGAAATGTGCAAATACGAATATGAGGAATATGAATACTTATACAAATACGAAGAAATTTGAATGAGCCCAAATTCCATTACGCCAACTTTGCGACAAAGTCCGGGACAAGTTCCCGACAAAGTCGCGGACACAAATCATGTCGCCGACTTTCATGATTTGTGTCGTGGACTTTCGTGATTTGTGTCTGTGACAAAGTCCGTGGACTTTGTTGCCGACTTTGTCGCCAACTTTCCCTGTGCATTGCAACGGGCTAAATTCAATTAGAGCGACACAAACGGGTTTGTCGCGGACTTGTCACGGACTTTGTCGCAAACATCTCGACATGTCGAGATGGTTTGTGTCCGCGACTTTTGTGATTTGTGTCGGCGACTTTCACCAAAACTTCATGGTTTCATGATTTGTCACCGTTTGTGTCTGCGACTTTCATGATTTGTGTCCACGACTTTCCCCACGGAGAAGTTTTGGTGAAAGTTGGCGTAATGGAATTTGGGTTATAGGAATGTGAGTACAATAATATGAATGTGAAAATGAATACAAATGTAAAGCAATAAAAATACGAATACAAATAATTATGAATATGAATACAAATACGAATACTGCTGGTGTCGCTTCTACTGCTACTCGACTACAACAGCAACTACTACTACTGCCACAATGTCTGCAGGTGTAATGATGACGAGCTGTCTTGGCTAAAAGCAGCAGCTCTGTCTCGCGAGCTGTCACTGTCGGCTGCCGAGTCTGAATTACTACTACAACAGAAACAACAACAACGACAACAACAACAGCAACTGCCGACTAAGACATCACAGCAGGCGTCGCGGCTACGTCAGCTGAATCGAACCTTTCAGCTCAACATCACACCTTCGTCGCCACTTTCATCATCGTCGTCGTCAACAACTGCATCATCTTCTACTGCCAACATCATGCCCACGTCACCAGTAAGTAGCAGCAGTAGTAGTAGTAAGAATAGTTGTTGTGGTAGCAGTGTCTTCGTAGCAGTATGAGATGTAGTTGTATTATTAGTCGTCGTCACCCGCTGTCAACCGCATGCTAAACGTGTCTGTCTGTCTGTCTGTCTGTTCCTGCATGTGTCTGTTTCTCCATCTGTCTCTGACTGTCCACTTGTCTGTATGTCTGTCTGTCTCTCCCTTTGTCTTCTGTCCATGACGGGTGGTATCTACAGCCAACTTAAGATGAAGACATGCTAACGTTCAAGCTAATTGTCTAGGCCTATCTCTCCGTCTGACAAACCACGTTCTACACTGTGTTCAGAAAAAACACCCACTCACGTTTTCTGTTATATCTCTGTGAAAAATGTTTAGATTTGCACAAAATTTTCAAGGGATGTTTAGTAAGAAACAAGTATACCGAAGGTGGAAAAGTTAAGTATTTTTTGCTGTTGGTGACGTCATGGTGACGTCATATTTCCATGTTTGTAAATTGTGGGTTTTAGTGCTGTAAAGAGACATTTGATAAAATGTTAAAACACGTCAATTGGTCATTGCAAAAATATGCTAATTCGTCACACAATTTTCCATTGTGAACTGTTTTCATGGTTTATCTTCTTGGCTGAGTGCAAGATCCTCAACTTTTTTGATGCTGGCAGGCGTAGGCGCACTGTGTCGCTGCATGGATCACTTCCCTGCTATCAGTTAAACGGCTTAATACTGCCAGTTATGTCAATTTTTTATTTAAAAGTTTCGTTTTATCAATATTTCATTGTCTGTCTATGTAGCACAAACTTGCGGCTACATAATCCTTGCTGACTCGCAACCGTTTTATCAGATGTCTGTCTTCAGTGGTAAAACCCGTAATTTACAAAGGTGGAAACGTCACCAGTGGCAAAGGATATCTAACTTTTCCACCAGTTGAATGTTAGTTTCCTCCTAGACATTCCCTAAAAATTTTGTGGAAATCAGAATGTTTTCCATGGAGATACGAAAGAAAACGTGAGTGGGTGTTTTTTTCTGAACACAGTGTATGTCTGTTTATGGCTGTTAGCTGTCTGTCTCTCTGTCTATCTGTTGGTCTGTGTGTTTTTGTCAGTCCAGTCAAGATGATATGTTGCATTAACACTGAAGCTAATTGATGTTTGTCTGTGTGTCTGTCTGTCTGTCTGTCTGTGTGTGTTTGTTTGTTAGTCTAGTCAAGACGACGACACGCTAACACTGAAGATGATTGGTGATGGCCACGCGACGTTCTGCGCCGTCATGTCCGACCGATTGCACTGTCTCACCTCCATTACACAAGTCCTCTTTGATGGAAACTTCAAGGTGCTATGCTACTTCAACTATTATTGCATGACAACGACTCCTGCTACTGACACTGCTACTATTACCACTGCTGCTGCTGCTGCTGCTGCTGCTACGACTAGCATCGGACGTTTCTTTTGCATACAGCTATAGAGATGTTTTTATGTCGATGATGAAACATCAATGTGGATTCAAAGTAGTAGAATTTTTTTGCTGCATTTGTTGTCAGTAGTTGAGCAAGTAGTAGTCGTAGTTGTTGGTGGTGTAGCAGTTGTTGTGGTTGTCATGCTAGTTGTTGCAATAATTGTTGTAGTAATAGTTTTTGTTGTCAGTAACCAAGTGTGTAGTAGTAGTACTTGTAGTAGTAGTAATAGTAGTTGTTGTTGTAGTTTGTTGTCAATGCGGGCATTAGGATGGTTTCAGTCATTGTTGATAAAACTTTGTAGTATTAGAAGTACTTGTTGTAGTAGTAAATAGTAGTAGTAGTAGTAGTAGTTGTTGTTGGTGGTGGTGTTGTAGTAGTTGTTGTAGTAGTTTGTCATCGTTGCAGGCAGCTGTAGAGACGACTTTTGTGGTCGATGATCAAACTTTGAGGTGCGATCTGTTGTAGTATTAGTCCTTGTTGTTGTAGTAGTAGTAGTAGTTTTTGTTGTTGTAGTAGCAATTGTAGTTATTTTTCGTCATTGAAGGCAGCTATAGAGATGACTTTTGTGGTTGATGATTGAACTCTGATGTGCGATCTGTTGTAGTATTAGTCCTTGTTGTTGTAGTAATAGTTGTAGTAGTTTGTCATCGTTGCAGGCAGCTATAGCGATGGCTTCTGTCATTGATAATCAAACTCTGATGTGCGGTCTGTTGTAGTAGTGTCCTTGTTGTAGTGGTAGTTGTAGTGGTTTGTCGTCATTGCAGGCAGCTATAAAAATGGCTTTAGTCGTTGTTGATCAAACTCTGATGTGTGATCGGTTGTAGTAATGGTCATTGTTATAGTTGCAGTAGTAGTAGTAGTAGTAATAGTAGTAGTTATTGTAGTTGTTGTAGTAGTTTGTCGTTGTTGCAGGCAGCTATAGAGACGGCTTCAGTCGTTGATGATCAAACTTTGATTTGTGATCTACTCGGGGTACTAGTCCGACAACCGTATGTATTACTCATATCTAATTAACTGACTAACTAACTAATCAGTAGTGTCTTGCAGGCGGGGAAGGGGCAATTATTCATCTCCTAAGTTTCGGGCTGTCAGAAAATTGGCAGAAAATTTTTTGTCCGAAAATTTTTGTATAAAAAAATGCATAATTTGAAGCTGAAAATTGCCATTTTGGGGAAATTGATGGGCAAAATTGAGATTTTTTGAGCACCCGTAATTTTTCCTGTCAGAACTTTGTAGCTGTCTGTCGGAATTCTGTTGAAAATTTGCAGCGTCTTTTTTAACCCACGACACATCTGGTAATAGTCCACTAGTTGTATTAATAGTTGTTGCTGCTGCTGCTGCTGCTCCTACTACTACTAGTGGTGGTTCGGCCTAGTTTGTAACTTTATTGGTCACATGAACGAAGTTGATCAACGCCGGGCTTGGTTAGTACTTGGATGGGTGACTGTCGACATGTGGGTAAACCACCTTGGTGTGTAACCAACCACTCGGGTCAGCTCAGCCTCCTCATCCATCCGAGGCTATGCGTAATGAATACGGGCAAAAGCTGAGACATAAGCGGACACACCACGCGATGCACTTGTTCATATTCATGGTTTGCAGTGTAAACTGGTGTCTGGCTGAGGGTTAAGGAAATGGAGATCAGTGCCACTCCGCCCTGTAAGCTTTATGGCTCTGAAAGGTTTCATGTTTTACTACTACTACGAGGGTTGTTCGATAAATAAGTTACAAAACAACGTCATTCTGTTAGTTTTTCAAATATTAAAAATCCGAAATACGTTTTGTAGGAAATTTAATTATGAGTCGCAGAGTTTTATGATGATGACGTCACTCTGACGTCTCTGACATTAAATACGGCGACGTTGCCACTGAGATCCTCCCATAACGAACAACGTGCCACTGCCATTGTTGTATTTTTGTTGGCCAAAAAATAAATGCAAAGTACATTCACTCTGAGAAGCATGCAGTATGGCGACAAGTGCTTTATGAACCGAACACTTCATGTCACGTTTGGTGTAAGAAAATGATAGATGGGCAGAAATTTGTATCATATACCGAGTTGCAATCAGTCGTTTTTCGGTAGCATAGCAATCATCGTTCTTTGCGTCGGGCATTCAGAAGTTTGCTGACAGATAGGACAAATGTTTGAGCGATATGTTAAGAAATGAAACATTAGTCTACAAAGAGATGGCGTTAACTTGTTACGTTTATTCATTTTTCCTTCCTATGCTGTTTGTCACTTGCAAGTTATGATAGATTACTGGTTGGAAAAAATAATACACGTGTAGACTGTGTTCTGTTAACAGATGACGTCACAATAATGACGTCATCATCAAAAATAATTTCTACTCGTGTTCAGAATAAAATTCCCTACGAAATGTGTATATTTTGGATTTTTTTTAAATTTGAAAAGCTAACAAAATTATGCTGTTTTTTTTAACTTATTTATTGAATGACCCTCATACTACTACTGCAACTCCCCCAAACTCTGCTTTCTCGGATTTGTCATAAGAAATCGTGTTGTCATTGTAGAAAAAAGTGGAAGCTAAACTTGGAGCTGTGCACCGTTGTTCTGCCCATCACTATTAATCTCATCAGAAGCAAGTCTGACAAGTGCGTGCATCACTAGTTTTACTTAGGCCCTATTATCTCCGCCATACCTAGTGGGCCAGCCGAAAAGATGTAGTTGTAATTAACATTTAAAAAAACTTTGAAAAACATTTTACTAAACTGTTAAAAACATTTGTGAATGTGAATAAAAATCGTTACCCCCCGTTTTACTTTTTTTGAGGTATTGACATTTACTAAAATTACTAAATGGTAGCATTGGGTTGTTATAGTGCTGTTTTGAATAGAAAAATACTCTACTAAATTATTTCGTTGGCAACACTTTGAATTTTGTAATAACTATTTTCCGTTGCCCTTACTTTCACACTGACCTTTCAACGTTTTTCTAAATAAAGAAAACGTTTAAAAACGTGTTGTACGTTCAAACCGTCTATATCTCCAGTGAAATAGAGCACTGTGTCGCTTAATGACATTATGATATCATGACACTGGCATACAAAGCTTGGTTCCTGGGATTCTCGTACTGATAACGTCGCGCATACTGTATCCATGATCGCTGCGATGCCGCTGCAGCTTGTTATCTGAGAATATAGGGCGTGTCACAGTCTCAGGGCAAAGAAACGCATCTTACGAGCGTTGCCATATATAGTCGCGTTACATGCAGTAATAGGCATATCTCATTTGGATAGGCTTATATCTTATTTGCTATATAGACTACACTCAAGTTGTGGGCGGGTTCATCTCGGGTTGAACTCAGATCTGACATTTTGAAATATTAATTAACCACCGCCCATGGCGTGCGCAAGCCAGACGCCGACTGCCTTGCTGTTGGATGGATGTCAGTGCCGTGTCACTCACCCATGGACACTAAACCTGGCTGCTGCGAAATATTATTGCAGCTGGTTTTAAAAAGCATTCGGCGACGCCAGCGCGTCATATCAGATGCAATCTCACATGGTGATTTTAATCGCATATTGTATCGGTATGAAAGAAGACCATCAAACATTGTTGAATTTTGCAGTTCTTGCTGGAAAATGGCAAAAAACGCACCTTTTAATATATATTCGTCTGTGAAAAATTTTCATGGTGGGGCCAAAGGGGGGGCCATCGCACCGTGGTCCCCCTTAAATACGCCACTGGTTGTAGTTGTTGTATGTGTCTGTGTTTAGCTCGTTCACGTGCGCTCTGTTGGTGATCGAAATGTTTCTGAGAAACTTTACTCTGTTGATCAAGTCTACCATAGAGGCTGGACCACCGCCAGGCAACGTCGACATAGCTGCTGAAGAACGGTCTGTATTACTATCATAGTCGTAGTATCCTTGTAGTAGTAATAGTAGTAGTAATAGTAGAACATAACCGGCAATCATGCCGCTTTTTTCTGTACATTTCAGTGCACATATTGTCAAATTTCGCACATTTTGCATCAAAACAGCCCACATATTTAAAGAAAAATTTCTGCTACATACCAGCATCCCTACCTAGTAGTAGTAGTAGTAGTAGCAGGAGTAGTAATAGTCGTAGTAGCAGCAGCAGTAGCAGTAGTATTTTACCATAGGCCTAGCGAGCAAATAATCACTAGGCAGTGTCAACATAGCTCCCAAATAACAGTTTGTATTAGTATTCTAGCAGTAGTAGTAGTACTGTAGTAGTAGTAGTAGTAGTTTTCATCGTCATTGTTCCGTTTGTTGTTGTTAGTAATAGTAGCAGTAATGCCTCAGATTCAGCCACTGGCAGACATTGTGCTCTTTGAATACTTTGTTACCTCCGCCAAGGAGGTTATGTTTTTGTTGGACTTTGTTTGTTTGTCTGTTTGTCTGTCTATGTGTGAGCAAGATAACTCCAAAAGTTATGGACGGATCTGTCTGAAATTTTCAGGGTATGTCGGGCATGGCATAAACTACCAGTGATTCAGTTTTGGGCGTGATCCGGCAGGAATCCTGGATTCTGGAGCATTTTGAAATTTTCGTTACCATTGCGTTAAAGGGGGCATAAGGGAACGGCTGGCAAAGCGAAGATGGTGACGCCACCTGGCGAATAGCTTTGCCTTGGCGGAGGTACCTGCGGGCTACGACTGCGTTATCTAGTTTATATATCTTATGTGTTTACTTTTTTTAACCCTCAGCTCAGTATTCAATTTCCAAAGGTAAAAAACTAGGCCTAAGCTAAGCAAGTGACTGCCATGGCAAACTAGTGAGATGGAAAAGTGCCTAAAGTGTTTACTTATTTTATTAATAGGCTGATATTAGTCGTAGTCATAGTCGTCGTCATGGTAGTAGTAGTACTACTACTATTGTTGTTGTTCTTGTCATTAATAGTAGCATCAGCAGCAGCAGTAGTAATAGTAGTTTTTCGGTGCACATGTATACAGGTTGAACAAGTGTCGCACGTGCCAGTGTTTACTGTGCAACGTGTATGCGGAACTGAAGGCTCTTCGCTGCGCTTCGATGGAGATGCGACAGAAACAAGCCAAGACGTTACAACTGCTCAACCAGTCCGGGCTCATCTAGTCTGTATTGGGGGAAGTGGCGTCACTGGGGTCTAAACTCACAAGGACAATTGCCCCTCTCCTAAATTTTGGGCTGCCGAAAAATTGTTAGAAAGTCTTCTTTGTGTCAAAACAATTTCGTTCAACAGTGCAACATTTTGGGCTGTAAACCTACCACTTTATGGAAATTTATGGGAGAAGGGGCAAAATTGAAATCTTGAGCATCCAAAACCTCCTCCATCGGAAATTGGCAGCTGTGTGTCACAAAATTGCAACTTCCTGTTTTGCTTACTTTTTTTAAAATCACGACGTTGCTGATTTATTTTTACAACACCTAATGTCCAACATCCCCTCCCCTACCTGTGGGACCATCCCCCCTTTCCAATCAGAATTGCACCGAGCCACTGCAGGGCGTTATGTCAGTGCTGTATCTTGCGTGCTGTGTCTTTCACGTATTTGTATCGGTCAGTTGATTCTTATGAAATTCACTGAAATTGTTGCCACCAGATGTCAGATTTCAAGGCTAAAAAGCACCAGTTTATTCAATTTCGACTCCGCCCCATGCCCTAATTGGAGAGCTTGCAACGCTCCACAGATTTTCAAGCTGGATTTCAAGGGTGCTGCTTCTAAAAGAAAAGAACTAAAGCGTAAAGGAAAGATGAGGAGGGGAAAGGGAGGAAGAGAAAGGGAAGGTGGAAGGGGGGAAAGGAGAGAGGAGGCCTGGGAAAAGGAGGTGAGTGCAAGGGAAAGGGAAGGGTTCACAATCTCACAACTCCCAGTCCCTCCTCCCTTCCACCAATCCTGATCACAGTGTAGCACGGTAGTGCGTAACACTGTTGTAAGGGTGACTATCAAAGTCAATGGGAAACTCTAGATTTTGGGCACATATAGCCCCCAAGCCCCTGAATCAATCGACTTAAAATTTGACTTGGATGATTACGTCGGCGGTGTGACCCTACCTGCCAAAATGATACAAATCGGCCCAGCAGGGTTCGCACGGCAAAGGGGTGAAATATAATGTTCAAAAATGGGTTCTTTTTTTCTTTCTTTTTCATACTTTTCTTGCCAAGCTCTGGAGAACACATTTTTGAGAGTATCGCCATATTTTTTGCACTGGATGACGTGTTTCGGTGGGGATTGATTTCCTAGGGGGTCTCAACATTCACTTTTAATATTTTCCCTTCTAATCCCCAAAAAACCACAAATGTTTGGTTCATTTTTGGACTTAGAAAAATACCACTGAAAATGCTTAACAATGGAGATGCTCATCTACAAACTAACCTTAATTGTCATCATAGCCCCACCAAAGTGGCATAGTGAATAGGCAATGTGGCCTCGGGAATTCCAAATATCCGATTATTTTGGACCCCCTGCCTACAGGTCACGTGACACGGTGCATGCGCAGTGAATTTTTGGCCTTCAACATGGGCAAATGCAAGTTTGAGGCCTCATATTTCCCTAACGGTGCAAGTTGGACACATGATTACAACGGACCACCAATAGGAAACCACATATGCCGAGTCGAATGGGCTCCAAAAGGTCAAGGTCGTGACCCCATTATCTTTGAGGCGCCATATCTCCATAATGGTGCAAGATAGACGCATGGTCACAATAGACCCCACAGGAAGTCACCCACTGTGAGTTGAATGGTCACGTGATTGGGTTGGGTCACATTATTGCTTTTAACTCATGGTTAAATTTGCTAATAAAACAGCAAATATTAAATGTAAAAAAACTTACCAGTTTACACTACTGTATAAGGGCGACCATGTCACACATCCAAAACAGTAGAAATCATTTTACTAGGACACAGAGTGATAGAACGACGAACTGGCTGCCCTTACAAACCCATGTGATGTGATCCCATTTAACCTTTTCCACTCCAGCATTATCTCGTGAGCCAATAAACGTAGTCAACGCAAATGCGATACAAATATTTCCAGCTGATTAAATGTACCGCTGGTCCGTAACTAAAAAGAGTTAAATTGGAAAGAGTTGAACCTTTCTTGGAAGACTGGTTATATATGGGAATGTAGGTGTACGATACCTTAATCACCATGGGCTGTAGGTCATTCATTCATGCAGATTGCAGAAGTCATGATTTCGTCAGTTTATCCACACCTCGCATGACATGAATCACTTAAATTTAACCTTTGTCTTATCAACCTCAAAACTCACGAACAAACATTTTAAGATTAAACATGAAATCGATCCACAATGTTTCTTGCCACTCGTGTGCGCAAAGACTCGGTGTTCAATGCTTACTTTACTTGAGAAAAAAAGGAACGCGTCACTCGATAAGTATTGATGGTGAAAGGCTTTAGCCTTAATGTAGGGGCCTATTGGGTACTGGTTTATTACAAATTTACAATAGACGTAACTTATTAATATTTCTGCGCTACCACGCGCCTGTGATGCAACGTTAAGTCGTATGGAAATTATAGGAGTTAGGACAAAAGGACTTCATTCCTGCCGAGCTGGCGGCCGACTCCATGGAAGGTACAGTACAAAATTTCAAGTTTACACATTTATTGGCTCACGGAATAATGCGGGAGTGCAAAAGGTTAAATGGGGTCACGTTACACGTGAGAGAAGCCAGTTCGTTGTTCTATCACTGTGTCCTAGCAAAATGATTTCTGCTGTTTTGGATGTGTGACTTGGTCGCCCTTTCACAGTAGTGTAAACTGGTAAGTTTTTTTATATATTGAATTGAATTAAGAATGACAATGGATATTTTGTCCAGAGGACCCCCAGAGAGTTCCTTGTTGTTGTTGTTGTTGTTGTACCACACGGCTGCCCTCCTTTCGTCAGTTGTCATCGAGCTTGAGAAAATCAGCCACCGCGTCTGTTTCGTCCCATAGGTCTTGAGTTATCAGTTGTGTTAGGCAAGCAGGGCACTGGGACAAATGTTCAATGTAGTTCCTTGTCACAGAAATAATGTATTTTCTATTCAGCTGCAAATGAAGGTCTTTCTAGTGAGTGACTGTGATATTTATAGGTACATTGTTATTGTTGTTGTCATTGAAACGTGCAGTCTGTGATGTTATAATGTATTATAACAGGCCTAATGCTTACGATCGTCAACAAATTCTGCTTGTCAGACAATTAAGGTTCAGCGGTTGCGTTCATTGTCTACACAGTAGGTCTACGCATAGGCCTGTTTAGTGGCGTCGTTGGTGGGTTGAAACATAGATGTAATTAAATAAATATTTTAATGTTTTTATTCTTGTCACTTTTCACGTTTTTAACGTTTTTTAAAGTTAAAATTGGGGTGTTCGTGCTAAGTTAATATACAAATACCAAAATCGCCAATCTCGAAGTTGACAACAAGGCGAGGCGCCGCCTTGCGAATGCTGTCGAGTTATGCTTACGCCGGGTGTACGAGTCATGCTTGCATTTGCCCCTCTTTCTCCCCCTCGTTCAGGGGACCCCCTCACCCAGTGGGATGAAATTTTGTCATGAAATACTAGAGATAGTAAGCTATTATATGGTGAAAACCCGAAGTCTCTATCTCACAGGACAGACAGACAGAATTACCATAGCTAATACGTACTGTGCTAGCTCTCGCGTGCAGGGCCGTATTAAGGCTTCGCAGGGCCCTAGGCCAATCCCATTCCTGTTCCTTTTCCTCCCCTTTCCTTTCTCCTTCT
>Ga0209367_1010713_pt1 | contig 12255 bp, 8 predicted proteins | sample WorMetLIZISLAND2_FD_187412 | JGI IMG/M metagenome (GOLD analysis project Ga0209367, IMG submission 187412) | Marine gutless worms symbiont microbial communities from Max Planck institute for Marine Microbiology, Germany - Olavius geniculatus... ... | reverse complement strand
GTTATTAAGCGTCATGAACTATTACCGATCGCTATTTGAAGCAATATGACTCGTATTCGCCAGGTGGCGCCACTGTTGCACATAATTAATTTCAATAACTTATGTTTTCGTGTTGAGAATGAAACGGCCTTGATTTCTGCAAAAAATTGTGTAGATCTGAGCAGTATTTCTGAAGTTAGAAGCTATATAACAGAGTGGCCCCGTTTTTTTGGGCCACCCTGTAAATATTCGTCACCCCCGAAATTCTGCCAAATTTGACTGTAACACATGGATTTAACATGGACATTTGATATTTTAGAACTTGGCAATGTTTATTGGTGGAAAAGCGCGTAATATGCCAAAAGTTTTAAAATTGTGTACAGAAGAAGTGTACAACTTTCATGTTTCAGCATTTATATATTCTTTGCCTGATTTACACAAATCTGTCCAACCCATAAAATCATGCTAAATTGGCAGTAAAACATAAATTTAAGTTGATTTTCATTTAGCATACAGTGAAATATCAACAATCATTAACACATAGTTCTACGTTAAGTTTAGATGAAATTCGACATAGGCAGTTGCCCAGCTTTTGCATTCATAACCGTCATCAGTCCTTTTAGGCAGCTGATCGATCGCTGGAGTCAATGTGTTCAGGATCAGCTGAGTCCAGCATTCGATTAGCACACGTTTTAGCTGGTCAGTTACTGAGATTTTGTGACCGTGCTATCTGTTGCAATGCCCCCACACTGAATAATTCACAAAATTTAAATCTGGACTTTTTGGCAGTGAGTTTTTGAGTTCAATGAACTCGGGCACATGGTAGTGCAGGCAAATGCCTAATTTTAGGGGTAATAAAGATTTATGCAAATTAGGCAATAAATATTTAAATGATTTGCTATGCAAGTTTGGCCCTTTTTGTTTACAACATTCTAAAACTTTTGACATATTAACACCTTTTTACGGGTAATCATCACTGAGTTATTAACGTTCAAACAGGTTCGGTTTTTTGGCCCACCCTGTACACTCGCGAGGCCCTTTTCACATTTCTCTCTTTCGCCGACACTTTTCGATGCGGTAAAATGAGTCACGGTGACAATCCATTTTCGAGAAGTTGTTTTCGGATTTTTTGCAGAGCTCTGAAACGTAAAAAGTCATGTACGTCCAGTTTCTGTCCGTCAATAAAAAATTATGGGACACATAGATGGAGTTTTTTCAAACATGTACTGAAACAACAAAACTATTTTAATCTACAGGGTGGGCCAAAGAAATGGCACCATTTTTGTACACCTTATAATTTCATCAAATATTAATCGATTTTTAAATTTTTTTGACTATCAGAATCAGGAGACAGTTTGTAATAAAACTATAACAAAGATCCCACCACACCTCAAGGTCATGCAATAAAAATAAAGAAGTATATTTTTTTCTGTCCCTATTTTTTTGCGCCAGATTGCAACTAGAAGCACAAGAATTTGTAAGCCTGATCATTACGTTTGTATATCATTGCAAAGGATTGGCTCACTATAGAATTTTCGTTGAAGCATTTTGACAACTTCTGTTAATTCAGACTGCTGTTATTCTTCGCGAATACAAACTAGTCTGCATTTCGTTTCAAACTGCCTATGAATGTTATTTTTTGGTCGTCCTTATAGGCCGCAATACGAATATAGCCCATCTGCTCGTCTGTACGTCCGCCTCTACCATACGGGCACTCAACTCAAAAATAAAACGGGTGTAGAAAAATGGTGCGAACGTTTTACAGAACATGCAGCAGTAACGGATGTGCCAATTATTAGTTCAAAAAAATCAATCAAAGGTCAAGGTCAGGGTTTGGGTTGCGCAGTGCAATGTATAGCTATAGGCGGACGGTTGCATAATGTCGGCACTGGGCTGACATACTTCTCTACAGTTTCATTCATCCTGTCTTTAACATGCCTTGTTTCGTTAACGATATGATATGAGGCAGGTGTTTGTTTGCAATAATATTGTCTTTCTAATCTGCAAGCAGTTTTTACATGACTACTTTACGATGTCATAAGATGCGTACAAACCGACAGAAATGAACTGACTTGAATGTCGGACAAAAATTTCTTCCGAACTTAAAATACGTTGCACCCATACACTAGGCCTACCGCTCTGGGACGTTGAGAGCCACAGCGGGGCCCGGTGAAACATTCCCGCGGGGTCCCTCTGGGGAGAAAAATTTTAATTATTTTTAAATGGCGCATTCTATAACTTTCTGGTGTATTTTATATTTCTGAGCTACGGCGAGGGCCATCTCAAAAGTCGCGAGGTCCGGGGTAACTCACCCCCCATTGACGGGCCTGCTACCTCATATAGAAATGAAACTAAAAGCACTATAAACAAAAGATAGCATTGAACCGATAGGACTTTTGTTTAAGCACGCACAGCGAGAGCGACGAAAGCTGAAAACGTGCTGATTTTGTCGGGTTAACGTGTGTGAGATGACGACTAGGCGCGGAGTGAATTCAATCTCGCATCACCAGCACGCTGACCATCTGTCGTTCTCTGTCGCCCACCGCACTCAATTTACTCCCGACTTCATGGAGCGATTCGCCGCTGCAGCCAAATATTTGTGGGCGTCACCCCCGCAAATGTCCGATTCCCGAAGATTTTTGCACTAGCAGAATAAACCAATTTTTGTCTCTCTGTGACGTCAGATAAACGAAAAAGCAAGAAGAAAACAAGAAAGAAACGGAAAAGGTAAAGAGGATAAACAGAAAAAGCGGGAGGAAAAAAACGAATGAAGAAGAAGTTGAAAATTTTTACGCGCCATTAAATATGCTCTGGAGGTCGTTTTTATCCCACCGTTATTTCCGAACGTCTATGCTCAGGCGTCAAAATTAAATGAGACAGGCGGCTGGTGGCTGCTGATCCAGCGTCATAATAATCTACTGGGCGTGAAACTGTGCCGCAAGCAGCGCTCGCAGCCTGCAGGCACAGATGAATGCGTCACTTGTCTGCAGTGCTTGGAGGCTTATTCACTGTCGCTGCATCTGTCGTCTCAGCTCAGCGTCACATTAAGCCGTGCGGTTTGTGTTGAAAATTTGAATACAGATAGACATTTACATTTGCGAACTCGTTTCTTTGTTTTCGCTGTAAACTGCGACTTACCGGAGCATTTGAACGCGTACAACTGGTTATTAGTCTGTATTCTGATTCCAGTTTTAACACGGCATTCTTATTTGGCATGTATCTACATTGCGCACTGCAATAAAATTGTGCGCACTGCGTGTCACACACTCCTGACAAATTCAGCGCTAGCCTGCACGGTGGCTTAACCGTAGCCTGACTGTTAGGACCTCGGACTTCAAGTCGGGTCGCTATCAAGTTCTTACTACTTAGACGGGTGACTGTCTGCGGACAGGTAAACCATCTCGGTGTATTACCAGCACCAAGGTTAACTCAGACTTCCATCCCCCCGGAATGTGTAAATTCGAGTACCGGTTTTTCTGGCTGAGGCTAAGGCGAGGCGCGTGTTCCTGTGTCAAATGGCGGGTAGTCCGCTGTGAACATAGCGACACAAATGAAATAAATTTTAGCTCATTTCATTTCGGTTCAGTTTTGTCGCCTTGTACGCTTTTTGGTGCATATAGGCCTAGCCTTAAGTTGATGACACATTGGCCAGAAACAGGCGCCTGTTTCTGGCGCCGGAAACAGGCGCCGGAAACATGACACACTTAGCCGGCAAATGATACCGGCAGAAAAAAAAACAGATAAATTCCAATTTTACAGAAATTCGTTTTTTTCGTACTCTTCTATGAGTTGAAAATATTTTCGTCACTCCACTCCATCTTTCAATTTCGTTTACAAACAAACGAGCAGTGCTATCGTCTGCTCAGACTGACCAATCACAGTTCGGCTTTCCAGCCGGTTTCCGGCACGAAACTGAACATGCTCTAACTGGCGCCGGCTTCTGGCACCAGAAAAATCTGGGACCAGAAAAGTATGACAGACTGACGACCAGTTTCTGGTACCAGTTGACTGGTACCAGAAACAGGCGTCTGAAACTGCATGCCAGTGTGTCATCACTATAACGTTAACATGACGACAAATTTAGCGACAGTGAAGTCAAGTGATCGGGCAACAAAACGCGAGCGTGCAAAGTGAACAAGGAAGGACGCGACCGATTAATCACAAAACGAAACGACTTCTTGACTTGAATGACTTTGAGTTGATAACTGGCTCTCGCTGGCTGAGCATTGTTCATTGACTGGAGCAGTAAGCACCACCTGTAGGCCTACTGCAGCTAAGGCCGCTAAGACCGCACGCCGACTAGTTCACTGAATAATAATAGCTCGTCGTCGACAACACGTTAATGACGACGACACAGTGATTGGGCGGAGCGGAACCATACAGGGTGAACCAGAATAAAATACCCCATCACAAAAATCATTATATCTGCATAATCCAAAAAATATTCTTGCACCAAATTTACAATAATTTGCCAGCCTGTTTAATTTTGCTGCATTTTGTTAATATTTGGCGAAGAAGTACAGCGTCAAATTAATTAGGCTTACTTTAATAGAATAATCAACCTTTTGCACAGTTGCGAAATTCGTTCCTAAAGTTTGCTTTATCGTATGTCAACACGTTAATGACGACGACACAGTGATTGGGCGGAGCGGAACCATATAGGGTGAACCAGAATAAAAAACCCCATCACAGAACAAATCGGCGCGCTTTTGCAGAGTTGTCTGCTACATATATAGGCAAAATTCAGTACAAAAATATTAGCGCATTTTTGAGATTTATTTATTTATTATTCAGTAAACACCCGAGTCAAACGCGTGAAGACATTGACATAAAACTGCAGAGAAGCGAGAAAGCTGCAAAACATATTACTAAGGAGCATGAAAAGGCCTACAGTACACGAACATACAAATACATAATAACGCTGTAAAATGAGCAAGAAAGTAAACTAATAACAGTTCCTGAGCATAATTCTATTGATGAATGTCGTTGGGGCATTTTATTTTTTTCTCACCCTGTGGAGACTTGTGTGCGGTACAACAGAGAAAGTGGCCGCGCGCCGGAAACACAAATCACTACCGAGCATGCGCAGTGAGCTGCTCTGTACTGTTCTCGTTGCGAGAGCTGCAGACGAACGAATGTTCTTTTGTCTGGTAGCGGATCGACCCATTGGCGGGGCACCTAGAATATTTAACTCAAGGGGCACCTGCTTGGCGCGTGGCGCGAGCGAGCAAATTGCTGCTTAAACCTCATGGCATCGTGTCCGGGACTGGAAACCATGTGAACGGCATTAGCGACCGAGACATAACGAAATCAACATAGTTCGCTATGCTTGAACGCTACAAGATATTTCAATTCAAGCCAAATTCCATCGACGAGCTAAAGAAAGACTTGCAATCAATGTGGGACGATGTACCACAGAATCCATTAAAACGCCATAAGCCTACTGAGCTGTGTTGAAAAAATTGAAAAAAATTGCTTGTGTGAAACACGGGGCTACCCTGTATTTTATCGTACGATGGTTTTGTAGAACTATCTGTATCGCTCATTGCATTAAACAAGGCCACCGTTTTTCTCACTATTTTATGTATTTCGCGCATGCACGATGTTCTAATACATTCAGCGTTCCATAGACGGTGGTCCTGCATTTTTCACTCCTGCGATTTAGTACCGCGTTTTCCGTTCCCCCGTTTTCAGCGTCCTCGCCAAGTCGCGGCTTTACAGACAAGCAGATAGCTGCAGTGCAGTTAGCTTGACATCCAACTAATTGCAGTCTTCGCCGACTGCGTACGAGACACATTAAAATGACCGCTCCGGTGTCGCGTTGTTGTTAATAACGAGCTTGAAAAGTGATCAACCATGATGCCGTATTGAAATCTAATTCTAGGCAGGCATAGTAACTTTTTGCATGTCAGCAAGCCTTTGTTGACTTTTCGCAGTCGTGTGCCATGCTCCATATGCACCATATTTTATCTAATCCTAGTCATTGAAAGAAAATAAACCCAGAGACAGTTTGAAGATGCAAAATCCGAAGGGCGTAAAATTGATACCACAGGCCAAAAACGGTACATTATTGCAAAGTCTCCTCTCCCACAGTCTATGCTCTTAACTCTCTCAGTGGGGTTACAGGTATGAGCCCCAAGTTCCCAACACTGGAAACCTTTCCACTATTTAGCGTGACTTAGGCCTATCCTGCTCATTATTGCAGCCTGGGCGAAACCTGACACGTTGGCAGGAAATTCTCGCAAGACCAAAGCAGCGTACAGAGAAACGTAACTAAACGAAACTGACACGGTTCAGTTATTGACCAAAGGGAAAGAAAGGCGAGCTCATTGGTCATTGGTTGACACGTACGTGAGTGCAGTCACGTAACCACTGACGCCGTTAGACGATGCGTACGGTACTGCATTACTGCTTGCCCATTGGTCAGTTATAGGGTGTTTACACGATCCAGCAAACTTTCAGCAAATGTATTCAAAATACACGTGCTAATTGCTAGACGTTTGCTGGATCGTGTAAACACCATCTAAGTCAAAAACTAAACCGACTCAGTTCAGTTCAGTTTAGGTCAGTTACCTTAAATTACGTCGCTGGGTACGCGCCTTATACATCTTTGGATTATTACTGGATGTGTTTGTTTTAGCTATTAAGTCAATAAACGTTTAAGTGACCGATATACAAATCCCTGTAGAAAAAACGGGCTTTCCCGCAGAGATAAGTTGAACAGCAACACAGTTGTCCGTGCGTATATGCGAATGCAGTGTGCCTCGTTGCGTAATTTCTACATAAGCACGCTTCGATTAGCAATTTTTGGATGAGTCTGCTGCAGACTGGAGTGGCATGAGCTAACTAATTGACTTCATTAGCGTCGACACTGAAATTATTCTCATTGTCTTCATCATCATCATCATCGGTGGATTGACGTCATCGTGTCGTGACGTCAAGCCATGGGACCACGCGACGCATGACGTCGCAATCCACTGCTGCTGCTGCTGCTGCTGCTGCTGACAGGCAGTGCCGGCGCTAGAGAGTTAAAGGCCACCCAAATACAAATGTGAGGCCCCTTTGATGGAGGTCTGGGGGGAAGTCCCCAATGGGGTCGAGGGGCAGAGCCCCTAATCAGGAGGACAGCGCCCCACCCTGAAGCTAAAACACTTTTGGCTTTTGGACGTTCACCGAAAGCCGCAAATTCGCTCATTTTAAAATATTGGCAACACAAAAAAATCTGATACAATTTGTGTTGTTTTTGCAAAAAAAATAAAATTTAACAGGCCGCAATACGTCACAGACTACTATACACTGTGTCCCCAAAAAGCATCTCCGACATTTTCCACTGTAACTTGAAAACCAATTATCAGATTTTGATAATTTTTGGCAGGAATATTTCTGACAAAACGTGCCACCAAATAACAGTCCAGTTTCTTACCTCACCTAACGTTTGTTTTTGCATTACCTGAGGAAAGCACACCCAGCGAAATATCACTTTTTATCCAATGTGATATGATTGCTTAATTAACACAACGCGTAAAAATGTTTTGTTTACATTTCTTACACTTTGGTTGACATTTCATCCAGTTGTCCATTTGTCAACTGCCTGTAGTAAAATTGCTTGAAGTGTTGGCCCACTATGCGAGCACAGGCAAGGAGACGTTTTCTCCATTTATTGACAGCAGTATCGATAATGTTTTGCTCCGGAAGTGACGTCACCGGTTGAACACAGTCAGTGTTTACTAATTAATTTCAATATTTTAATGAAAAAATACTATGTCGCACGACAACTGCAACAGTACATAGGTAGAAAATGTGATTTTATAATGCTTATGTTTTATGCGTATTTCACGTTGGCGACGTGTTCAACCGGTGACGTCATCAGCCTGTCAACATGGCGGTTCGTTTTCTACGGCATTTTCGTAGAACGTAGATCGTCGATTTCAAATGTATATTTCTTCGTGTTGTCAAAACGCTGGTCGCCGATATTACTATCAAAATTATAAGAAAATTATGTTGTTTTAGGCAAATGGATAAAATATATATGTTAATTTTAGCGTTTAGGAACTTTTAATAAACACAATCGTTATGGATACAAACCAATACTTCGTGAAGACTACTTTGATTTTAATCATCATGATTAAAAAGCAACAAAAACAAGTAATTTAGCGGTCTTGCTTTGATACGTAGTTCCGAAAAACACTGCAAATAAAACAAAATATCGGAAAAAGATAACCAGAGTCCAAAATTCGATTTTTGCCCCTACTTTTCTCAAAAGGGGGGTATTAGCCACAAATTTAGCATTTTTGGACGATAATTTCCGACGCAAAAAGATTTGCCGCCAATTTTACGACAGCCAAAAATTTAACTCGGACAATGGCCCAGTTGAAGACTCCCGCCTACGACGCCAACTGGTGTAGGCTACTGCGGGTGTTGTATTGGTCTAGCCGCGCTGCTGTCACGTATGCAGTGGACGGGTCAAAGCCGGTCAATGACGTGAGTCACAGGCTCACAGCTGTGTGTGTGCGTGTGTCTGTGTCTCGCTTCGTGTCAACTCTCAGTTCACCGCTCCAGTCGTATTTGTCATCCACGCTCCTGCTGCTGCTGCTGCTGCTGCTGTCAAGGCTTAATCTGTGACATTGCTACTGTCCGATACGGCTACCGGCACTGATTTTCAGAGTTGCCAGATTGGCGAAAAGCGCCAATTGGTCTACTTTGGCAGCCATTGGCGCCCCTATAATTTGGCTTTAGCGCTTCGCTTGCCACTTTTTGCATGGGCTGCTTTTGAATCACTGGCTTTTATTAAGATACATGTAAACAGATAAAAATTGGCTACTTTTTACTAGCGTTAAGCGACATGACTTTCAAAACATCACTTTTAGCAACCCTGCTTATTTTGAAAACGGTACGCCGTATTGACAGTTAATGCTGTGACAATGGTGGTACGTTGTACACTTGCGAGACTTAGAATGTCACAAACTAGTAAAATTGCTGTACGCCACCCAGCACGTTGTCGTTTCTCAAGCTCAAAATGCAACAAAACTCGTTTTCGACTGGCCCCTCCGCCCCGGGCCCCAATGGCGGAGATACGACTTTCTTCCGGACCTCCAGACCTCTGGAGAGGTATGCCAGAAATGAGGTAGGATTGTTTTGTGTAGCCTTTTCTTTGCTAGCCGATGTGTGCTGTTGGTTTGCTATACACATAGCCTGGTGGACAAAGATTTTCATAGCCAAAAATAAGCTACGAATTATTTCAACCACACACTGTCACTGCACCCGGCTTACCAGTCACCACCATTATGAGAGTAAGTCATTAACTCTCACGATACTGCTAATCATCTTCGAATTCCAGGAGAATCGCATAAGCCTATTGTCAGCGGCCAGCTGTCCGTCCCTCCCGCATGTCTTCTTAATACATCATTTCCTGGATAGAGCGAGCAGAAAAGCACTCTCTGGACTCCAGAGGATGCAGCTTACATTGAGTTTCGCCACGAGAGACGTCTAATATGATTCAGTAGTGCATTAGGCCTACTGGTCAGTGCTCGGCGAACCTGTACGTGGACATGAGTGGATACTTGCGGATCCAGGGAGGAGCAATCCGACAATGCCTCCCCTTAGTCATGGCCATTCCCCCTTCAGTCATATTCAGTTGCCAATACAACCACATTTCTCTTTGAAGCAGTTTGTGAACTTGATAAAACATTTAAAAAATAGCAAAAAATATATACTGCAAAAGACTGCTAAACGCTTTTAGCTTCAGGGAGATTCGCTTCTGACAACTTAACCAAGGGCTCTGTCCCTAAAACTTCTGGGAGTTGAACCCCAGACCCCTATTGCGTTCGCCATGCATTTGGCTGTCCTGCTATTTCATCCTCTGCAATTTTGATGGTTCGTCATTTTCACGTCCGTCATTTTCAGCGCTCTCCCCCCTCCTTCACGTCCTTTTTCAGTTCAAAACTAGAGATGGCTGGTTAGCGTGCGCAGGGTCTGTCTGCTGTTGGTCATTTCTCCGGCTAGCGGAAACTCTCGATAGACCTGCGTTATCAGCACAGAGCACTTGCCCTTAGTTCCGCTCACTGACGGCACGGCTTGGCAGATTCCTGGGAACCGTGGTCTAAGACGATTCGGACACTCTTTACTGTATAGGTTACTGCCGAGGACGAGTTACAAATGTCATTGAATTGTGCTGTCAGTTTTGAGTTATTAATAGATCAGTAGGTCAAATTGGCACAAACGCACCAGAATAGACAGGTATGCGCTAACATGAGCAAACAACACATCGAAAATAAAACAAAAATATCATGTTTGTGAAAGAAAACTGAAAACAGCTTTCTATGTGATGCATAACATATTTTGGATTTTTCGCTAGTGTTTTAAATGTTTTGTAAAGTTTGTTGATGAATAACGTACGGATATGCATCGTATATTCCTATATTTTATTTTGTAATGAAACAAATATTTATTTTACATTTTAAAAAACTTCGTATAGTTTGTAGTTAGGACGTTTTGCTATAAAAAGCGGTGCATGTAAATACAATGTTTGCCATTTTGCTCTCGATAGTCCAGATAGAAAACTAAACGCTGCTGGTAATTAAAAACGTGTACAGAGCAAAGTAACTGAACTGAACTGAACTGGCATGGTTTAGTTTCTTGCCAATGGGCAAGTTGTAATACATCACAGTAGGCACCGTCTAACAGCATTGGTGGTCTATGTGACTAATAACTAGTGGGCTCGCCCTGCTTTCCCCATTGGTCAGTTCGTCCAAAACTAAACCGTGCCAGTTCAATTTTGTTACGTCGCTCTGTACGCGCCTTAACAGGTCAACGTCCCAAAGCGTCCTAGGGCCCCACTATATAGCACCACTGACTCACATGGCTGACAATAATTATCTCAGTTGGCGACGGCTTTCTGTCGCGTTGAAACCCGACCAGTCCACAGACGACGACGACGAAGCTCAGCCGACCGGAAACACCCGCCACGCGCTGCCGTCACGTGATCCGCAAAGTGTATGCGCGCATTAGAAACCGAAATGACTAATTAGCTTCCGGTCGGCGGCCTGTACGGGTAATTTGGCCGATTATACCGCACGCAGAGCCGGCGAGTCGTAGATTTTGTATTGTCGCTGCTCGAGGCATTTTGGTCATCTGGCCACTCTGTTTCTATAGGCGTGATCACGAGAGGTTTCTATAGACTTCTCAAAATTTCTGTGGGGAATAGATCATAGATCAGTATGTACAGTGTCTTCAGAAAAAACACCCACTTACGTTTTCTGTTATATCTCTGTGGAAAATACATAGATTTGCACAAAATTTTCAGGCAATGTTTAATAGGAAACGAGTATTCCGAAAATGGAAAAGTTAGATATTCTTTTTACCGGTTACGTCATGCTGACGTCATATTTCCATGTTTGTAAATTATGGAGTTTACCTTTGATGAAATGCTAAAACACATCAAGTGGTCATTGTGTTAACTGGCCTCAAAAATATGATAATTCGTCACGCAATTTTTCATTGTGAACTGTGTCCACGGTTTATCTTCTTGGCTGAGCGCGAGATCCTCAACTTTGTTGACGCTGGCAGCCTGGCAGTGCAGGCGTCACTGCGTGGATGACCACTTGCCCGCTATCAGTTAAACGGCTTAAAACTGCCGGTCATGCCAAATATTTGTATTTAAAAGTTTCATTTAATCAATATTCCATTGACTGTCCATTGTCCAGAAACAAACAGGCCCTAGCACAAACTTAACCCTCGCTGACTCGCAAGCATTTCTGTCAGATGCTTGTCTTCAACGGTAAAACCCATAATTTACAAACGCGGAAAGATGACGTCAGCATGACGTCACCAGTAACAAAAAAATATCTAGCTTTTCCACTGGTGGTATACCAGTTTTCTCCTAGACGTTCGCTGAAAATTTTATGAAAATCTGATCATTTTCCATGAAGATATAAAAGGAAACGTGAGTGGATGTTTTTTTCTGAACACAGTGAAAGAACACAATAATGCTCTGATTCTGTTCACAATGTGTTTCTGAACACAATAAAGAGATCTAGCAGTAGCGATACTCAGAAAACTTTACACCAAGCTCCGTTTCTCTTTTTTTTGCTTTCATCAAAAATTGTTCATTTCAATGCCCACTCTATAAATACCGAAATCTACGCGATTTTTCTTCCATGGTGTACTCTTCTTTTCCCACTGAGGTCAGCCACCTTGACGTGGTGGTGGGGCTTTGCTCCGATGACCCGAAAGATTTCTACAATCTGGAGGATAGGAGCGTACTAAGAGCTGACCAAA
>Ga0209367_1010711_pt1 | contig 12257 bp, 8 predicted proteins | sample WorMetLIZISLAND2_FD_187412 | JGI IMG/M metagenome (GOLD analysis project Ga0209367, IMG submission 187412) | Marine gutless worms symbiont microbial communities from Max Planck institute for Marine Microbiology, Germany - Olavius geniculatus... ... | reverse complement strand
CAGCACGTCACGTGGCAAAGTCTCATGAAGCTACTCCCTTTGGCTCCAAAGATCCTTCGTCTAATACGCTACATTTTAAGGCAATTTTTGACTCCCCTTTGAAAAATGTTGTAAGAAGGGCCCCCGCCCCCCGTTGGGGGGTGCGCTACTAAAAGTTGGTCATTCTCTAGCGCCTGTAAAAATTTGGGGGCGCAGCACCACCTAGGGGCCGAAATATGGTCTTCCGAAAAATTTGATTTTGGTGGGTAAACATTAGCCGCGTAATCTCTGAATTAACTGTATTTGATAACGCCGTTTACCGCTTGTCGATATCCCTATGCAGTTCAGAGATATTTGCGTGCAAAGTCAAAAGTCGTCGTTAAACGTACTAAATTTTGCGCGGTTTTTGCACTCCCAAATTTTAAGGGGGCAGGGCCCCCTAAAAGTTGTACCCGCGTTATCACCTCCATCCAGCAGCACGTCACGTGGCGAAGTCTCATGAAGCTACTCCCTTTGGCTCCAAAGATCCTTCGTCTAATACGCTACATTTTAAGCCAATTTTTGACCCCCCTTTGAAAAAAGTTGTAAGGGGGGCCCCCGTCCCCGGTGAGGGGTGTGCTAGTAAGACTTGGTCATTCTCTAGCGCGTGTAAAAATTTGGGGGCGCAGCACCCCCTAGGGGCCGAAATATGTTCTTCCAAAAAATGTGCTTTAGGTGGGTACGTTTTCACATCGAGATCTCCAAGGTCACTGGACCAAACTTCACCGGACTTGTTTCACCTAACGCAGGAGGAATCGTGGTAGACGGAATAAAAATCCGATTTTGACTATCTTCATCCGTTTCGGAGATATTCGCCGCCGAACTTCGAAGTCGTCTGAAATCGGGCCAAATTTTGCATGTTTTTCGCCCCCTAAATTTTTTTGGGGTGCGCCCCTAAAATTTTGGACTGGCATTATAAAATTCGGCCTAGTACTGACCATCGTGCAAAATTTCAAGCTGGTGGGCCCACGCATCTCGGAGATCTCATGCTCGGAAAAAAACATCATGCGTAAAACATAAGTCCTTCCGAAGTCGTTTTCGGGCGGACTAAAAAGACTGCAAAATGTAGACCAGTAAAGCCGCAACCAATGAAATTACAGTAACACATACAACATCACTCGGATGCTGGTATATAACAAACAGAGCACAGTTAACAGTGGCAACAGTTCATCTATATAACAACTGCACAGTACTGAGCTCAGCTGAAGAAGAAATGCTTCCAATATATCCTATGAATTGGTTCAGGTCATTTCTCTAGCCGACACAATGGATTTGCATACACCGTGTGCAGGTTGATCTTTGGACCAAACAGCTCGCGTATATTATGAATCCCATACTTGATCATTGTTGGCCTAAAACAATAAAAATATCTTCATTATTATCAACCAAGCAATGATCAATCAAAATGCATTTATATAACTTGGTAATCAACGCAACTAATGTCCGCACTACGAAAAGTCTGTCAGATAGTTGTAAAAGTTACTCCGGCTGTTAGTTAATGACATTTGTCTATAAAAATGGCACAACTAACGAGTCTAAAAAGAAATAAAAACAAATGCCTATTACTGGCTCAACCAATACCAGGTACAGCAAAGGATTAGCAATGTGAAGTACGTTTTCTTACTTCAATCAAGACAGAATACCTCATCCTCATGTAAACATGCAGATATGTGCACGTGTTGTAATGTATGCAGTGATTAAACTATGCATGACCAAAAAAACAATGTTAATGAAAGGAATTGTTCAAGTAAAAGTAGCATGATAACTTCTGTCATGCACCAACATGCATAGACTGTGTTCATGACGTGGCCAAGAACAGACTTCTACCAATATCTTTCCCACATCATATCCAGTGAAATAACTGCAAGCTGGCTACCTCTCCAACGATAGTCCCCATGCAATGACAGAAACGTCCGGCGGCAGGCCCATAGGTAACAGCATTTCTGGCCGGAACACACCAGAGTTACCGATCTCTACCCACTTGTTCAGACCTGCACGAAGTCACCATCAGTATCCATAACACAACTATGACTATAACTAGAACAACAACTATTAATAATAATAACTTGGCAATCACCAGCATCACTGTAAACCGTGTTATTATGACTTGGTGCTAACTTAAAGCTAGACAACTCGCAGACATAGCACTAGAGCTGAAAGTGCCTTAATGCTAGCTTCAACAATGGTATGTTTGGATAGGAACTAAAACAAATGGGATGTTGAAACTTGCCATGTAAGTGCAATGTGATTGAAATAAAACAAAATGCCAATTTGTCAAACACCTGTCCATATCTTTGCCACATAATTGTTTAACTGGCAGACTCTAGAGGAAATTTTCAGTAGGTCAGTCACCATTCGGATTACATCACACCTTAAATATGGCACTACACTACCTTGTAAAATACAAAATTATCAAAAACTGCAGACCAACATAAAGCAGAACACAGATGGGTACTCACATCCACGTTAAGACCACTGATCACAGGCACCACATGAACTGAAGAAAATATGATCCTGGTAGTGGAGCTGGTACTAAGCTAATAAGACCCATTACAAAACCATTGTTCAATACACCAAACAGCACAAGTAGGTGTCAAAAAGATAATTTTTCACACAATTTTGAAGTGTTTAGAAGGATGGCTAATAAAGAACGAACTAAAACCAATTGTCACAAGTGACTCAGCTGCTGAAAAGAATTGACAAAAAATATTTTGCTGTCACTGCTAGCATGCAAACTTCCACAATGTTACAATCGAAAAAAAACCTTCATGATAGCTGAAGATCTCCATGCTTGGCTCTGTATATGGGTTGTATGCAGGCTTGAAACGTAACTTCTTGATACCTAAACCATGTCACAACTCTTTTTACTAACATTTCACCACAACTAAATTAACAACCCACCAGTACAGAGATTCAGGCACAAGAATTCTGGATATAAGAAACTTCTGCACTGGAACTATCAGCCTTTTCTAAGACTCACATCCATCAAAACTCACCAAATCCCTCATTACAGCTCATACTGGAAGTGAGAAAAAAGGAAACAATTCATTCTACTCACCTGACAGAAATTTGCTAAAACAGCAATTAATAACACAAAAAATAAAATAACAAAGAATAACGATCCATAGTTCCCACTAATCTGATACCCAAATTAGTTAAAAACAACATTTAATAAAAAAAATCTACTTCAAATTCAAAAACAGTAATATTACAAGTTTAACAAAGACAACAGACCACACTTGCTGAAGAACTGCTCGATGATGCCCATCAAGTTGCCGAGTGTAAGACCGTAGTCAGCAACAAGACCCTCAATCTGATGGAACTCGGCCAGATGAGTCGCGTCCAAAGCTTCATTGCGAAACACACGGTCTATTGAGAAATACTTCACTGGCCGAAACTTCTCCTGCACACAGTCAGTACACTACAGCTACATGATGATCCATGTCAACGTCTGTGTCAACGTAAAAGCCAACCTATATAGCACATTCTTCGAAAAAAAAACTCAAATGCATGTAAATGCAGCTCTGTGTGGACTTCTTATTGTGAGCAATCGTCTCTCTGACCGCATACTGCAGTGCTTAGCTATGACAAAAGTGGGTCGTTTCTTAATGGCACATGAGCGTATAAACAGCCATTTTGTGTGCTAAAATATTAATAGCAACTGACTACATGAATAAAAATTGTGCAATATACGGCAAAAGCTACAAATCTAAAAAAGATCAAACTAATGGAAGCAACATTGTGATTGCTGACACTTCTAGAATGAAAGCCACATGAGGTTATCACGCTTTCTACAGCAAATGTGTTCAAACGAACACAGCAACGTCAGTCATTTAAGTTACATTACCATCTCCTCACAAGCACTGACCTCCTGTGCCAGTTGATAGAGCATTCTTGCCGACACTCCAGTCGTGTGTGTTCTCATGATGTTTTTAGCGGCTTCTGACAACTTCCAGTCATACTTGTATCTGACAACCCCGCCAGCAGCAACAAGTAACAACAATGCATCGAACAGAACATCTCATAACAGTTAGAACACCACGTTTCAACACGTGAGTCACACACAGTGCAACATAGCTAAACTAAACTGAACTAAACTGACACGGTTCAGTTTTTGCCAAACTGATCAATGGGCAAACAATGAAAGAATTGTTCACTGGTTGATGCATATGTGAGCATAGTCACATAAGCCACCGATGCTGTCAAACAGTGCCTACTGTAATGCATTGGTCACTTCATTAACAATGGTCAACTCATCAAAAACTAAACCATGTCAGTTCAATCACATCGCTCTGTATGCATCTTTACAGATGTGTGTCAAATATCAGGCCCATCCTGGCTTGGGATGGAAATAAAGTGCAGCACTTTTTGCAGCCACTGAAAATCAAAGTGCACTGCATTAAGACTAAAGTTCAAAAGGCTATTAACATCTATTTTCAGCCACACATGCACACAAATAGTCTCTGACTGTCATTGTTTCAGCATGCTTTCACCACTTAAACTAAAGCACACTGCAACTATTACTAAGCAAGAAGGTAAATTTGGACACAATGGACAGCACACAATGTCAATGGGAAAGCCACCAAATCTGTAGTGCAACATGCATCTCCGATTCTTCTTGTCAGCTTAATTTGGTTCTCGCCCTCTTAGGCTAAAGCAGTAGAGCTGCAAAGTTTGTTGAAATAAACCAACTTCACTACAGACAGACTGTAATGGTATCCGGCACAGGCCGGTATGATTGGGCAATGAGCAGTAGTATCATTGTAACCCTAAATAACACAGACACATTTAAAAACAACTTGGCATAAATTACAACACACCAAGTGTGACAATATAACACTTATCATTATCATTTATAACAACCACCAGGCATTCAACAACAACTACAATGTCATGTCTCAATTACAGTCGAATAACTCATCCAATAAATTATTGTGTAATGTTTTAAATTCTGTCAACATGTCTAATCATGCAAGACTCTTGCCTATATAAACGCCCTCCACGGTAATGACAAGTTAAAATGAACAAATTATTCACATAAATGAGTTTACGTAAATGCCAGTTGTTCAAGCAAGAAAACAATTACCCTTGGGACCCATAACCACCAACAGAGTGGACAGCTTTCACTCTCTCCACGTAATCCATCGGAAACTGCCCAGCTTCAGCAGGATCTGAATTCATCAACACATTGCAAGGTAAAAACGTGAAAAAAACTAGTTCATACAGTGCACCAACAACTGTACAAACAGATATACTAATACTATCACATCAAATTATAGAAAGTAACTCAAAGTAACTCTGAAAAATGACTGGTTAAACAAAAAAACCATTGCATGTGTTATTTATTTCTACGAGGCCAAAAAATTAAACCTGCAATTCACAGCAGATGTAGACAAAAATACAATTCAATGACATCTGACCAGAGACAAAGAAAGTATCATGAGCGTCGCGTGCAGGATGCTGCTGAGGTTGGAACAATGCATCAAAGTTCCAGAAACTACTCTCAACAAAGCTGTTGGTCGGCATTTCAGTGAAACTACCACAAAAAAAACACAATCGAGACATTTACATTCAAATACTGCAACTGCAAACTAAGAAAACAGCCCACCACATACTAGCGAAATTCTTCAAATTCCAACAATGATCCAAACAATTTCAACATTATTCACTTATCCAGTGTTACTGCAGAAGCAGAAATATTTTTACAAAGTCAAAACTCATAAATAAAAGCTAAGTTACACTATGTGCATATTACATAAATTATACTGGTATTTATGTGAAAAAATCAATCAACATTCCTAGATATGAAATTGATGAAAAGACTGATGAAACACTATTCAAAGATTCCAACAGCAGCTATGTTGGAAACAGTTATCACAACTTCACACTTTGCAGGTTATACACAAACAGCACAGCGACTGATACAATACATAATAAAACACATCTCTGCACTAATGCTACATACAGTTACCAACAAATCAAATAATGCTGGATTATTTACCCCATTTCTAGGAAAATCTGCCGAAACTGAGTACGAACTTTAAGAAGTGGATGCAAATGGCCGCCATCAGGCATCTTCCCACACGAATCAAAGTTCAATGGCTTAAACTGTTTGTGACGCCATGATCCACTACAAGAAAACACACAGTACACAGAGTATTCAGTAACAGTTTTGCACGCAATGAGACCTATGTAGCACATATCAGATAAAATAAGATATCTATTAGAATGCAATCTTGATTGGTTAGAAGTTCAGAAAACAACTGCACAGAACATTACATCTACAAAGAATATTTTTTGCATATATAATTCACAAAATCTACCCATGACAAACACCAGAAGTGAACAGCAGTTTGGCAGACCTGCTTATCATTTCAGCAGTTAAATCGGTTTCAGGTTTCTCTATATTTGCAGTGAAATTCACTCCTTTTTTCACGCAGTAGTATGTAATTTCCCTGCAACAAACGAGACATTAACAAATACAGCAGTTAACAAACAAAAAGCCATTAAACACCATCTTTTACACACTCCGTGTTAATCTGTGCAAAAAATTTCACAGTCGAATTACCCAAACAACAGCACCAAATGAATAAAAAATTATTATAGAAATAAAATGTTCAGTAGTGAAGGTTTAGTAACAAAGGCATGTGTCATGTACAGCCATTCATATAATATAAACTTACAGACATGGCACTCAATCAGTTCCCAAGAAAATAGTCTGTTACCAATATAAAAGTTACCAAAGTTAACATTCCCGCATACTGGTACTGAGTATTTGACTGCATTATCAGGGCTCCCAGCAGCAAGAAGTGAAATTTCACAACACAATGTTTACAAAATTTCAGGACAATTTTGTCAGTTTCACGAGGCTCAAGAAACAGGAAATGCACGTTTTTCTGTCCTCATAAATGTTATTCATTGAAGCAATCAGTACTGCAGTCCTAAAAATGTTACTAAGGCACTGTTATCAACGTACTAAGACAAAACTGTAGAAAGTAAGTAAGTAAGTCAAAAGTACTGATAAGAGTCCTGTCAACTAAGTAAAGTACAAAATGAATGCAATACCGTAACGACAGCATGACAAAGGTCCATATCAGGACATTCTGACCAAATGAGTAATATTTCAGGAAAATTGCTGATTTCAGGACAATTTCAGAACATCTGTTAAATTTCAGGAATTTCAGGACAACTGGGAGCCCTGCATTATATAACTGGAAAAAACTAACACAGCACACAGCTAACATACCATATCACATTTACAATGCAAACGAGAAATGTTAAGACAGAAATTGTACATAAACTGCATATACCTGCTCAGGTCCTGCTGTAGTACAAAGGTACAACCATACTGCTTATAGATTATGAATGTCAATGAAACTGCAGCACTTGCGCACCAGAAACAGGTTACTGTATTGACAAAAAAGCTTACAATTAATAAATGTAAAATTTTAAAACACAACAATAATGCAACTAACTCTTCCTTAATGAGATTTCGTTTTTTACACTCCTTCTTCTCGTTATCCAAAACTGCAGTGAAGTTCAACGCACGAATCTGCTGACATATCCTCTGTACAGCATCATCTATCACCTCAACCTGCGTCCAATTGAACACAATAACAACTATTTGCACATAGCTAAGTAATCAAAATAACTTCGTCAGTAGTACTGCTATAGTGCTATACAAATGTGGTTTGATAACCAGATTCACTGTCGCGACACAAGCACCTCACACCAGCACCCTGTCCCATCTGTGCCGAACAATTTCTCATCAATGAACGAACAATGGCACAAACCCTAACCACTGACCCTATCCCTAACCGTAACCCTAACTGACCCTAACCCTAAAATGTGGAAAAATGCGAGTGTCGTAATTCCCGCAAACTTTACTTTTTTGACAACATTTAACCTCAAGTGAGACATTTATTATCTTAAAAAAATTTAATTACGACAGCGAAGAGAAAAAAGTTGCAAAAAGTAGGATTTGAACCCGGGACCTTTCGAGCAGCAGATGAGTGACGCTGCCCACTGGCATTCGGCCACAGCGGCTATCGGCAGAAGTAGTTCAATTGTGCTATTTATGCCTGCGCCATGTATACGTGCTATAGTATAATTACTGGGTACCAGGTTACTGCTAGCCTATTGGTTGGCACAGATAGAATGTGGTGTTGGCGTGAGATGCTTGTGTTGCGACTCTTCAGTCATCCAAGTAACAGTAACATTCTGTTTACTTTGTAATTCTCTAGACTCTCCCTTTTTAAGTTGACTGCTTAACCTCCTTGGCAGTATGAATTTGGACAGAGTTTCTGTCTAAAAGCGGTACATATATCTGCTGTGACAAGTTCACAGCGACATTCGCCAAATGACATTTAAATGTACACTTCAGCGTTCGACTGTATATTCCCACTGGACCTGAACTCACAGTACAGCTGCGGCGTGAACGACAGCTGTCAGCCGATGTAGCTGGATGCGCTGAAACTTGTGATGTTGATAAACTAGCTCAACACAGATGAAATCTGGCAGTCGGGTGGAAGGGAAAAGAATTTTATCAGTTGCAACTGACCACTAACTGTAACTAATTGATAGCACAACACAGACATGGTCCGCTGATGATTTCGGACATGCACCCCGGCACCTTGCAGCACAGGTGGCAGGGAGACTGCTATAGCTGCGCTCCAAGTCTTACTTGGGGTTACCGTTTTCAGTACATAACAACCGCCCCGAATAACGCTCGGGATTACCGCTGAGGAGGTTAACTGAGTATAGACCCCTAAGCCAACTAGCCGTGAATTTCACGGCTGGCTTAGCATTTTCATGGCTAACGTCCCGGCTTAGCCGCGATTTTCGCTGCGACGGCAGCTTAGCATTTGCGGTACATTCCTGCAGTTTCATGCAGTTTTTACACTTTTGCTACATTTTTGCATTTTTAACGTTTTTTTCTCATTTTGTGCACGTTTTCTATATTTAAAAAACGTTTACTGATAATTCTACCAAGAACTTCGAGAAGCTCTTTTGAAACCATCACAGAAACGAATTTATAGGCCACATGCAGATTTCGGTTTTGTGGTAGTTTGCTCAGTTAGTCGAGTAATAAGACCACACGTTGAATTGAAAATGAATAAAGTTCTCTCTCTCTCCTCTCTCTTTATCTCCCCAGTTCCATCTGTACTGTGCATACAGCATTAGGTATATTAGACAAGAGACTGAACAAATTAAGACTAAAGTTTTTTTTTATTCAAATTTTATGAACAGTTTTCCTGCCACATCTTTAAAGACTTTTAACGTTTTTTAAAAAATTTTTTTGAAACGTTTTTTTACATCTATGTAATGCATAACCGGTATATTTTGCAACGCATTATGCAAGTGCTGTGTACATTGTAATTTGTAATACTGTGTGACTGATTGTAGGGAAAGTTACATTACGGGATGCTATTACTACGGCGCTTTGTGGTTCTTTTAGTGTTCACACAAACCGATATTAACAAATTTTTCTCGGCTAGCCGCAATTTTCGCGATAGAGGCGGCTTAGCAAAATCACGGCACAGCGGCTAAGTCAGCGGCTTAGGGGTCTAACTGAGTAGACCTAATACTACTACAACTACAGACATCCTTACTGTATAGCTGGTGTCTGTCTATCTATCCATATGGCTATCCAATATCCATCCACAAAAAATATATACCATAAGTGGAGGTTGATGAGTGATACCCGACAGTATATCATATAACCCAATTCAAGGTCAAAGTCAAGACCATGAGATTTTCAAAGTTAAAAATTCTTGGTTTTTCAATTTCTATCTCAGCCACTAACATTGTAAACTGGCAAATGACAATAAAAGCAACTCGCAACATATTTGTTACTTGGCACAGAAATAGCATCAGATTAAGTAAAAACAATATGCACAAACCTTCCTAGAAACTTTTTGTACACCATTGTCACACTTAACCAACTCGACCCAGCCATGTGCTTTTGCTTTACCAAAGCCTATCTTTGCATTGGTGATATTTGCCTGCAAAAATTGCACACAACATTTTCATAAACCAATAACATCATCATGTACTGTACAGCACAATCAATAAATAATAACAGTTCTAAACAATATGTAGTATCATTATGGTAACAAATAAAACATTGCTAATGTACTACAATAAAAACAAAAGTAACTTCTTCTATGTAAGTGTGCAATATAGGTGTCCATAAAAATACTAAGGCATAATGTCAAAATAATGTCAAATGTTGACTGATATAGCGCATTGTCATAAAACTTCTAATGCACTGAACACACTAATACTGCGAGAACAAGAACATCAGCATCAGTTGTAAAAAAACTTCAATCTTCTAATGCACTGTAATGTACACGATAGTTAACAGAATATTTAAAAGACTAACAAATAAACCACAATGTTAATATTTTCTTACTAAACTTCTGTCAACGACTCAAATGTAGTTTCAAGAACAGAAAGGATGTCTTTCTTGCAAGGTCTCTAGGAACTGACATAACCTAGAGTAACTCCAGAAAAAATAAGCTGATTAATAACAAAAGCATAACAATAGCATATTACTTCTCTGACCAAAAGTTCATCCAGAGCAATTCCTTCACTGGGAATACTATAGAAAACAGCTGCTTCATGACTACCATTGTCTGCAATTTGATTTCCTTCATCTGTTAGTAGCCATCGCTTACACTTAGCTTCAGTGCATTCAATCACCTACAACAAATCAAAGAGCGTTAACCATAAGAACAGTAAAATACTTGTGGTAAACAAACCAATTATGTGTGAAAATAATGCAAAAAATACTGACATTATGCTTAGGCCTACTACAGTACTGCACCCAGATATGTGTTATACACTAAGCAGTGAGATGTCCTCAAGGATTTGGCCTCATCCCCAAGGCACCTCAAGAACAAAGTGCAGTGGTTACACTTGATGTTAAAGTCCTTGTAAGTAAGTGCATATTTAGAGTGCACAACGTCAGCCAGTGGCCGAATCTGAGGCACTTGGTTGAGCTGCTAGGGGGAATAGTAGGCCTGCTGGAAGCAGTGAGTATTAAGAAGGCCACGGAAAGTGTCTGCAAAGTTAGAACTGCGAATGCCAGAGAATAGTGAGTTTCAGACTGTGGAGGCTGCAATGCTAAAACCACGGGAAGCAAAGATAGTGTGGACACGTGGAACCGACAGCAGACTGGTGTTGGCAGAATGCCTTAGTCTTGGCCTTGTGATGAAGTTCTCGGCCAGAATTTATTAGAGCACAATTTAAATCAAAAAAGATGGCCACGATTAGCTTTTGACATACCCAAGCCCACGATGTCAGTAACTGGAGCCCACTTTGTATTTACTCTGAACTCTAAAGAAGATGGTCTGACTGCATAAAACACTGAAAATTTTTTATAGCAATGTGTCGTAGTGTAAGCAACTTGTGGAAGTCCTTTGTTTTGGCCTCAAGTTTTTTGTCCTTGTTTTTTGTAAGTCCCTTGCCTTGAGCACAAAATCCTTGATAACATCAATGCACCTGTCACAAACTCTGTTCATGCTGGTAATTGCTGTGCAGCCCCAGCAGCAGTAATGGCAAGGGAACCTATAAGGGGCGGCACTAAATACGATACCTGGTACCGAAATCTACAAAAACGTTTTCTGTACTTTTCAATAACCCTAAATACCGAAAACTACCCAAAACCCTATCCCTAACCCTAACCGAAAACAACCAAAGTTTTGGGTAGTTTTCTGTAAGTTTTCGGTGTTTTCGGCTACTGCCTAAAGATACAACGTCAAGCAGCCAATAGAGCTTATGTAGTGTTAATACTGTTTGCAGGCATAAACGCCATTGTTAACCAAATGCTGATCTGAACACAATGTACCTAAATGTCGTACTTTTTCCAGAAAACCGGGGACGACGGGTATGGGTAATTTGCGGAAATGCGGAAAGTAATTTGCGGAACTAAATCTGCGGAATGAAGATGATTGGTTGATGGGCATGATCACGTGATCAGCCCGATTCCGCAAATTACTGCCTACCTTCCGAGCTAGACAAGGTGGTAATTTGCGGAATGTATGGTGCGGAATTGCTGTAGCTAACAATGGAAAACGACGAAAACGTTGCAAAACGTAGAAAAAACACTAAAAACGTCACCACTCCAAAACGTACAATGTGATTGTGAACTAAGACTCTGTGATAAACTGATTTCATTTTACGACTATAATATTATTGATTATATATTTTTTTGTTATATGTACATGTATTTTGAT
>Ga0209367_1010710_pt1 | contig 12257 bp, 7 predicted proteins | sample WorMetLIZISLAND2_FD_187412 | JGI IMG/M metagenome (GOLD analysis project Ga0209367, IMG submission 187412) | Marine gutless worms symbiont microbial communities from Max Planck institute for Marine Microbiology, Germany - Olavius geniculatus... ... | reverse complement strand
GGGAAAAGGGAAGGAAATGGGGAAGGGAAAAGGGAAGGGAATTTCTTACGCAAGCCGAGTTATAGCCCATTTTGTCCCAAATTTCGTTGCCATGGCAACGGGGGTCGGTCGGGGAAAAATGCAATTGGCAGCATTCGATGGCCCATCTCCGAAAACCCCCCTATAGGCGCAAAAATCTTGCAAAAATCTCTAACACGAGGCGAGTTATAACCAATTTTGTCCCAAATTTCGTTGCCATCGCAACGGGGGTCGGTCGGGGAAAAATGCAATTGGCAGCATTCGATGGCCCATCCCCGAAAACCCCCCTATAGGTGCAAAAATATCGCAAAAATCTCCTACGCAAGCCAAGTTATAGCCAATTTTGTCCAAAATTTCGTTGCCATGGCAACCAGGGAGGGTCCGGGGTAAAATTAAATGACACCGTTAGATTCGCCATACCCGAAAACCATACCTAGAACCAAAAATTACGACTCTATCTTATACACAGCCAAAGTTATGACCGTTTAAAGAATTGTTTAATTTTCCCCATAGGCGCCATCGTAATTTTTTTGATTTTTGCGAATAAATACGTTAAATATTAAATTTTAATTTTCTAATCCCAAAAAGGCACTTCCTTGTGTAGAACTGCGTCGTTTGACGTATTAAGCGTAAAAATCCTTTAAGGGGTCTGACCTGTGGGTGCGCGGAAGAAAAAAAGGCATATAGAAACAAAAAATTTTGCGTATATTTCACCCATTTGCCGAGAAGCCCCCCTTGGAGGGATTTGCATAAAATTTTGCGTGACGGGTCCCCTCGCCGATGTAATCAACCGTGCCAAATTTTATCTCAATCAGATCAGGGGTTTTGATTCTGTGGAGGGTCGAATTTTTGGATTTCCCATAAGAAAGAGAAGTCGCCGGCAACACAGGGCTTGAACTACCGTTCAGCCTGTGATCAGAACCGTTTGTAATTGCAGTAGTTAAAACACACAGACTTACGAATGGTTTATAAAGCTGTTCCAAAATAGTATTTATTTTTTATTGGCGTTAAAAATAGCAGTGTACTTTTTGTAGATATATAGGCTTACTCGTAGTTTTGTCGTCCTGACAATGCTGTTTATTAAGGGCCAATTTTAATTTCTTTAGTTTACTGAAACACTTACGTATCCATCTACAAACAAAACTTGGTAGGCGTAATATTTGAAAAAAAAAACAAACGATACTTTTCGGAAACTCCGCAATCACGCATAGCATGCCCTTGCGGCTGGCATTGTCCTTTGAATTTCATCTTCACTATAGCATACCAAATTTTCTCGTCTGTGGTACAGAAACTGCTTATAAATTGCGCTTCGATACAAAACCTATCTGGTATATGTTTTTGGTAGCTCACAGTGAGCGTCAAACCGTATGCCGGCGATAGACTATTTTAGCTCCAACATGCCAATTAGGCCTACGTATCGAATGAACCAAATTAAATTACTTAAATGAAATAAAGATATATATAAGTAATAATCTGATATTCTATTTTGTCATGTCTATTGCTGATTGTTTTGCTGCTAATGAAGTTAATGAGAAACTGTCTATTACAATCCGTTAAAGATATAAAAGTTTCTAGATCTAACGGTAGACCTATGTAGAACTAGCTGCGGACGTTGTTTTTTGCGTTGTATTTCTATGACTCTGTATACACTCGCGCTACCTTCGGCGTAATAAACTATTGGTTGATTGACTGACACTCGGCAAACAATTGCGACTTTGGTTAGGCCTACTGAAAAATGCTACACGACAAAGTGAATAAATTATTATAATCAAACAGCACAACTTTTCAAGCAGCGTGCATGCGCAAAAACAAACAATAATGGTGAACGCATGAATAACGTTATAACAGAACAAGCGGTTTGCAGCATTAAACAACTAATAATCACGTTCGTATAAATATTGTCCACGCAGCAACAAATCGTTACATAGTGGTGTCGTGTGTTGAACAAAAGTAGGCGAAGCAAGTAGTTGCAAATTTCAATTTATGCATTTTTGGACGACAATTTTCCAAATGCCAGAAAATAGCAGGCAATTGCCATCCCGGCTTTTGACGCCACTGGAACGGAACTGAACTAAGATTTCACTTCAGTGCAGATCATGTTACTTCGTTTCCTTGCTCTGTACGTGCCTTAAAAAATAAAAATCAACTAATTTACCGCGCGGAACAATCGCTGTAACTGAAGGAAATAAACTCGAGAAACAATCATGCTGGTTGCAACTATCGCAAATGTGCAAAAAGTGCTCAATGTTACAGGACAAGCTATACATAGCCGCCTGAGTAAATTATTTGCCAATCAGCACGCGCGTTGTGCGCTAAAACAAACCTATCTGTGCACATACTGTAAACGTTATATTAGCATCGGAACAGAAACGAGCGATAATGCAACGTACAAATCAAGGGATGCAAAAGATATCTAACGTCATCAGTCAGCGGTGTCATGGGCTCAAAAAGGAAGAAGCAGTAGCAATTTTCTGACCGAAAAGTTTGACAACAGAAAATGATTATAAAAAATCATCAAAATTTCAATGATGCCCGAATATTTCTCCAACGTGGATGGGAATTTTCAGCTTCAAATTTTGTATTTTTCAAAATGTGTTTTACCAGATAATACTTTTCGAGAGGCTGAACGGCTAAAACCTAGAAAAGAATGGAATTGCCCCATCCCTGCCACGACGCTGTTGAAAACGAGCGACGTGCAATATTCAGCAAGAATTTAGTCCAGAGGCGCAAAAAACGTGACATCATCTGTGACGTCTACAGTGACATCACGTCGTCACATTAGTCGGAGATGGCGGAACTGGTTGGTATCAGAGCTGGGTACGGTCGATGGAGTGAATCTGGGCAGTGCCTTGCAGACGTCCTTCCAGCTGACTCACGACCGCTGACATACCCTCAGACCTCTTGACAGGCTTCTGTTCCGTCCGTCACACACCAGCCATAAGTCACAACATTGATAGTATAATCGTACTTGATCAAGCTGCACCAGATATAATTATTACCAAGTACTGTAAGCTTATATTATGTCTTATTCGTTGCTGGGCAGTGTTTCACGTGACACTATCTTGTCCACAAATTTGCTCCTCAATTTCATGCACTGCAATTTCATGCCCTGCAGTTCTGACGGTCCATCATTTTCAGTTAACAACCCCGTTATTTGCTGTCTAGCTTCGCCTACTAGAACACCGCCTACCAATTACACTAATTTCTAATTTGTGACATCACACCATATATCTCGGTAGTACAGTCAATCTGTCTTTAATGCGTGGCGCCTTAATAAACTTAGTTAATTATCGTTATTTCGTTAGTAGTTAGATTAGTGACTGTTTACAACAGGTACACTATCTCGGTATATAACCAACACCAAGGTCAACTCAGCCTTCCATCCCTCATGGGTACGTAAATCGAGTATCGGCCTCTATGGTCGAGGTTAACGTCGGACGACAGGCAACACTGTGTGATCCCGTACGGCAGGTGACCCTTTGTAGGCCAGATCTGTGATAAATTTTCTTTAAAGAGTTTCTTTAACCTCTGACTTGGGAATAAGAACCGGGGAGCGTAAGGCGGAAGTTATACGCTTAGACCAGTGGTTACCTGTTCCTGACGCTTGCCCTGCAGTACAACAGTCTTGCTGGGCAGCACTGGTGCCGCCGGCGGCGGCGGCGGTGGTGGCGGTGGTGGTAGTGACTCGTTGTTGATCTGGGACAAGTTGCCCCACGACGAGCCGGTCTTTTGACGCACTACCATGTAACGTGGCTGTCTGGTGCCAGTGTGAGCTGGTGCGGGTTTAGTCGCTAGGTGGCGTCGTGTTGGCCGCTCACCGTTGTCTCCAATGATCACGACAGACTTGTATGTTGGCTCAGTCGACGCCAACTGAGCCGCTCGCATCTGCGACACCGCTGACCACTGTGTTTAGTAACATCATCGACAACGTTTTATTCTAAAAGACAAAATTAAAAGTACAAAAGTAAAAGCAAAGTTCGGCACTTGCTACAACGTTTCTTGCGTGAGTCAGTACAGTACTCGTAGCCAGAATTGACTGAATGGTTAAACGGTAGATCTTTTTATGGGAAATGCATTTCAGAGCTATAAAGCGTTACCTGCGATATGCAATCACACAAGAGTTACTAATCGCCAGACTTAGGTAAACATGCCCGGCTTTAACCCCCGGCTAGACAGGCCAGTACTCTACGTATTGCAGAGGGATGAAAGACTGAGTTGCCCTTGGTAGTTATTTTAATTCCGACATGGTTTGCCTGTCCCCAGATGGAGTCACCCATCCACTTTAGTAATCAATTGATAGTGACCTGACCAGAAGTCAAACCCGTGACCTTTTGATTGCAAGTACAACATTCTAACCAATCATTATGCCACCAAGCCATTGGACATGTACGGTTATTTACAATAAGGGAAAATGTCTTATATACACTGCGTCTCAAAAAGCATCCCCGAAATTTTCGACTGTAACTTAAAAACCAATTATCAGATTTTGATAATTTTTGGTAGGAATAGTTCTAACACAACTTGACATCAAACAACCATTGAGTTTCCCACCTCATCTAACGTTTGTTTTTGCACTATTTGGGAAAGCACAACCAGCGAAGTATCACTTTTTATCCAATGCGAATGACTGCTTAATTAACATAAAGCGTAAAAACACATTTTGGTCACATTTCTGACACTGTGGCTGACATTTCATTCAGTTGTCCATTTTTCAGCTGCTTGCAGTAAAATTGTTTGAAGTGTTGCCCCAGTAGGTTTACGTGGAAAAATCTAAACACATTTAACCTTTCTAGCAAATAGACTACAAGCGCGAGCACTATGTTACACTCACAAGCATACCGCATTGTGTCTGTCGTCAACCCACGGTCGCTGCTGCTCACGCTTGTCCCTGGCTGCTGTTGCTGCTAGTTTGTCCCCGGCAGGGCGAGGAGGCTGAGTGCGGCTGGGTGAAGGTGTGTAGCTGCCTGCACGTGGGGCCCAGCAGCAGCAGTACTTGCCGGCATAGCGTACAGCGCACGCCACGGCCAGTACGAGTAGACACAATGCCAGCACCACGGCTACTGTCATCAGCGGAAGAACCACTACACACAGTACACCCCACGGCTAGAACAAGAAATCTGAGTTAATGCTCAGAAGACGCGCGAGAGCCTATAGCAGTATCTGTTAGATGTAATTTTGGTCTATTTCTATTCTATCCATTTCGTCGCAATACACTCTTTGGCAGCTAAAAATGGCCAAAAATTACTTTAAAACCCCATATTTTTAAAGTTTAAGGTCACTCAAGGTCATCAATGTTGACAATCCTAAGAAGCTCGTTGCCAGTGCTTGTTATGCTTAGCAGCATGTCTGTGCCTATCTGCAACCACTTTTACGCTATATAGACAAGCCAGCAGCAGATAAATAACCACTTTTAAGGAGTACCACTCTTTGAAACCCGCGTGCGCAGGCCTCCTTGAACCTAGAGGATCCGAACTTGGATTGCTATAATCTACATCCACTGCTGAAAATTTCGTATGCAGATTGCCTTTGTCTATTGCCAGCCATTTTGGCGCAATTCACTTTTGAAATGCGTGTCGCAGCTAGAAATCGCAAAAAAAATTACTAAAACCTCCTATTTTTGGGGTTCAAGGTCATTCAAGATCATCGATGTTAACATTCCGAAGAAGCTCGTCAGTACTGCAACAGGAACTGTATAGGCTGTAGCGCGTCCTCCCTAGCGACAGCCGGGCTTGCTTGTTAACTTTTAGCTAAACTTTAACGTACGTTGGTTGTTCCAGTAGAGTGCTGGTTCGCTGCTGTCGTTGGAAGAGTTGTCTGCAGAAGTCTTGTGTAGTATGGGGCGTGGCCGTGGCGTCCACGCGGCGCCATCGTCGCTCCAGCTAGACACCGCTCCACGTTCAACTACTGGCTGAGACCATGACGCTGATGATGACTTGACACTGGTAGACTGAACGACTGTGTGATGCTGACTCCGTATACGTGTTGTCGGTGATCTACTCTGTCGTGTTGTCCCATCACTACGTGCTGTCTCGTTCACGAGACGTAGGCCTGTTGACGTCCAGATAAGCCGAGCCTAACAGACGTAAACGACCATTGGCGTCGTCCTAGGACAGATGGCAGAGGAACAACTGCCCACCCTAAATTTTTGGCTGTCAAAAAATCGTCATCCAAAAATGCAAAATCTGGGGCTTAGACGTCCATTTTAAGAATTGAAATTTTGAGTTGAAATTTTGAGTACTCATAATATTCTCTGTTGGAAAATTGCAATTTCCTGCCCTGTGTACTGTTTTTACCTACGTCAGCGCTGCACACAAAAAATTACTGTCCATAAATATCACAATCTAACCGGACATAAATGTAGATACCATGAGCAGTAAACATCACAACTGTTTTAAAAATTATTTCTTCTATTTTTAAGCTGATTGTTTGACAACTTAAAACTGAACATCAACTGAGAATATCTAACAACGTTTATGTCACCTTACAAAACAGTTTTACGAAGAACATTACTGGTTCAGCCTAGGCCTATTACCGGATCAAGACTATTAGTATTTCACTATTTCTATTTAGAAAACTAACATCGAGACCGTCTAACAATGCAAAACATTAGGCATACACACATAATTTTGGATAAGCTGTAGCGTACCTTTTTCTGGTGCAAGCGTGCGATTTTCACAGAAATGTCATTACTACGAAACAGCTCACCTGGATGACGTCAGTTGTCTTTGCTGGCGTTGTTGCATCAACGTACTCCAGGCCTATACTAGTGTTCCCCTGCAGAACTTCATCACCCATTGACTCACCTGTGTCATTATCAATATAGAAATAATTAGAAAATAACAGCTAATTAACTATCATCTACAAATTACGACATATCTGTCTTGACATAAAAATTAAAAACAATTCTTTTCTCGTCCAAACATTTTTGCCAAAATGTAACCAAAAGCGCAGGAATTTTAGGCCGAATTAACTATTATATCAGCTAATGATTTATTAATGTTGCTTAATAAACAAAAATAATCGTAATTCTAATTACGGGCAAGCTAAAACTAATCGCATTTTAACTGCTTGACAACGGTAGTTATTTACTTTGTTGTACATTTTTACGTCCAGCAGTGTAAGTTTTAACATGTTTGCATGCCATTTGTTGGCAGGGGAGAACGGCTTACACCAAGTTAATACTATGAACTGTATATCTACTTAAATATCTTAACACTTGGACCCATCACTTGTGACGTTGTAATGTGATGTCTAATTTTAAGTAATTAACATTATCTAATTTCAATATCAATTAACTAGTTACGAAGAAGAATGCTAATTTTAACTGTAACTGCTAATTCTATTTAATAACTTTGAAATTTTAGAACTATTTATCATTGGTCTAATTAAATGGCGGACGGAAAAATGCTAATTTTAATAATTGTAACCATTTACAAATTGCTGAGTTTTTTAATAACTCTGAAGTTTCACAGTTACGCTCCACTGTTCATTAATTTAATTTTAACTAAATAGTGGAGGGCAAAATGATGACACTAATTTAAATATAGCTGCAGCCATGTCCGAATTATTAATTCCATTTAATACTCTAAAATTTCGCAATTACCAATTACTGGTCACCTGTTGTTGTCGCATGCATGACGTCACCGTCTCCTGTTGGTCCGTGCTGTACCTGCGTGACGTCATCACTCAGGTAAGTGGTGTTCAGCATCATTGTCTCACGAGTGCCTGTCATCAGCTGGCTTGCTATCTCTGCGTTTGCAGCCTGCTGTGCGGCTGCCAAGCCAACTTCAACACTAGTCTACATATTATCATTATCATCAGCAGAATCATTTAATTGTCAAGGTGCACGTACGAAAAACAACGACCAAAGTAGTTTGGCAGTAAACGGAATATTTGCCAGGTGGCAGCGTAGGATTGACGGTTTGACTAACACAATTTGTCCGCAAATCATTCTTTCTTTGGGGTGGGGTCCGAAACCCCATTTAACACAATGTGTGATCGGAAGCGACCAGTGTGTCTGCCCAATTTCGTGTAGCCTAAACACAGACGGCTGGACGGACTTAACAAACAACACTCATAATGCGGCCTACAGAACGACCGCATAATGTGTTATCAACACTGGCCAGGCATGCGAATGTTGTACACATTGAGATTAAACTAAACACAGGTGGAGATAACACTGCGTAATCCCACATGGCAGGTGACGCTTTATAGCTTTGAGGAAAATTTTCGTAAAGAGCCACACACATTAAATGACTGATAAAGAAAATCCTCTAAAGGCGCGTATTGAGCGACGTAATTGAACTGAACTTAATTGAACTGAGCTGAAGTGACATGGTTTAGTTTTTGACGAACTGGCAAATGGGCAAGCAGTAATGCATTACAGTAGGTACTGTATTACAGCGTCGGTGGCCTACGTGACTATGCTCACGTACGCATCAACCAATAACAAATGACCATGTTCACCCATTGGTTAGTTTGTCAAAAGCTAAACTGTATCAGTTCAGTTCAGTTCAGTAACTTCGTTCTGAACACGCCTTGACACACCTTTGTATCATCATCGTCACTCGTGCTGCTGGAAGTATAGTCCACAAGCCGTGAAGTCTCCGCATTGGTAGCAGTGGCGGTCGAGTCCTTCGAACCCACGGTCGACTGGCTCAGAAATGGAGAATCTATCTTTTCCTTTTCCTTTCCCGTGGTACTGCTGCTGCTGCTGCTGCTGCTGCTGCTGCTAGTGTTGTTGTTATTGCCAGTGGTCGTGTAGAAGGCATAATCCGACGGCTCAGTGACGTCACTCGTAGCACCAGCTTCAAAACCACCGTCACTGTTGTCTGGCGTCGACTTGCCTGTTTCTTTCGACTATTATACACGGTGTTTCATAAAAAGACCTTTTTAGTTTTTTTCATAATTCGCTTAAATTATGATCAATTTACACAAAATTTGTACCAGTTGTAGCTGAAAAAAATACTAATTCAAACTATTGCAACAAAATATGGCAGTTGATTAAATATTATTTGCTAGTTGTGGCGTAACGCTGACATCATAATGTGTCACGGGTACAAATTTGATATTCTCAACTGGTGCAGTCAGTTTCTACCCTGCTCCGATGGTGAAAAAAATGGTTCGCTGACAACAAATTGTTGAAGTTTTACAGTTGCAGCCACAAAACGTGCAAAGCGATCGCATTTACGTCTCTATGGGGATAGGTGGATTTTCACGTGTTCGAGCATGACAGTGCAGTAGCACACCGAGGTTGCAAAATGGTTGCTTTTTGGATCGTAAGACGCCTGATTTCATGTCCCCATGTTGCTTAGTGGTGACAGGATAAACATTTTTTCATTAGCGAAACAGATTAAGTTTACCTTCAAAGCAGGGTAGCAACTGACAGCACCAGTTGAGACTATAAAGCTTGTGTACCCGTGCCACATTATGACGTCCGCATTACGTCATGACTAGCAAAGAATATTTAATCAACTGTCGATTTTGTTTAAATATTGTGAATTAGCATTTCTCCAGCTACAACTGTTACAAACATTGTGCAAAATAATCATCATTTGAGTGAATTATGAAAAAAACAAAAAAGGGGTCCTTTTTATGAAACACCGTGTATACACATATTTCATCAATTATTTACGCATAGTTTTCCTACCTCTCATTGCAGTGTCTGGTTTGTTATAACAGTCCATAGTCTCACTCCACTCAAGCGCGACGACTGTTACCGTCCAAGTAGAACACACCGTCGATCAAAGCCAAGAAATAAGTTACGTTTTAACACGGTCCACTGTGCAGGTTATTATGCCTCGTTAAACTTGCATAATGCACTGCAGACCGCGTTAAAACTTATACATACAATATTCTTTTATTGTAATCGTATTCAGACCGCTACGAAGGTGATGGTCACACCAAAAACGAAAGTAATTTGGCAGAAAGCGAAATCGTTGTCGCAAGTCCACCCAACTCTGATCGTATTCGCCAGGTTGCAGCACAAGATAAATGGTTTGACAGTTTGGTTGAGGATTTGAGCTCTAAATATTTCCTTATCCTGGAAGATCAGGGACCCGCGTCTAACACAATGTGTCACTGGACCCCACAAGTTTACCTGCCAAATGGCTTTTAAATTCGTCGAACGGTTTAAGTAAAAGGCACAAGTGCGACAGACAAAGGACAGATAGTTGACAGACGGACCACGTTACGAAAAAATGTGTAGCGATTTCGCCTAAAAATACAATCATCATACAAGTACGCCAGTAATAAATGGCTGGTAACAGGGTAAAGTAAAATTTACGATCGCGATCACAAAATACAGCAAATATATTTTAAATATCGAGGGCAAAATGCCAAATTTACCCTATCTGTTGCCCACGACATTTTGAAAGATACACTTTTTACACAGTGCATTTTCCCAGTGCTTATAATGTTGTTCTATACAGTAAATGACGTATAAAATTACTTTTTAAAAAACTTCGTATAATTATGATGTTTTGCTTCAAAAATATACAGATACAATGTTTTGTTATTCTGACTCCGATAAACTGTAATAAAGTGACCAATAAAGTTAGTAACAGAATTTTTTCAAAAGCATTCTGCTATAGAAAGTTGCTGCTAGACCGTGATAAAGCGCCTACTTCTAGTTGGAAAGTAATTGTCTGTTATCAACCTGCGGCTTTTTCGCATCGTGTATAGCAGCGGTAGCACTCGATGTGGCAGTGGACGTCGAGTTGACGCTGGTGACGGTAGACCGCTGCGGCGGCCAGCGTGAGCTAAGGATGTTGTCCGCACCGACACTGGCACTTGACAGAGCTCTAGTACTGCGACTGCTGGGGGTAGACGACGGTGTGACTCGTGCACGGGGTAATGATAACAACGGTGTAGCACGCCAGTATCTACGCGTTGCCCGGTACTCAGCCCCAGCGGCCATGACAACTGCTGGAGTCACCCTGTGTGGACGTCGATCGACTGGTGTGACGGCAGCTCGTAGTAGACCTACTGATGGTACATAGCCGCCACGTCGCAGCGACATCGGATTGGGCAGCTTACCCTGAAACTTCCACAGATCCATCGTCTGGTCGTCACGCTTCGTCTCGTCCTCGACGCTTCACATTAAACCGATCAATCAATCAATCATCAACTGTCAGAATAAATTAAAAATTAATTGCCACTAAAAATCCCACAACACCCAAAATGTGTCGATACACTACCTTGTGTCTTGTAAAAGCACAGCAACCCGGCGTTTCGTTGCTCGCGCCATTGATCTGTGGCGTTGCCGGGTTGAGTGCGTCGCCCAGCAGCAAGGTGAACACATTGAACTGCAAATGTGACTGACAATTACTTTAGACAATAACTGAGACAATACACTTTTCATTTTCTGTGGTTAATTCATTAAAATGTGTTATTACAGAAGTTTTGTTTTCTATTTTTGCTTTCAAAACACTGACTACAAGATTTTGTAGCGACGTACTTAAGGCGTGTTGGGATCTTTAGTGACAGTATTATATTAAATTTTCTCCTAATTTTGAATCAAAAGCTTAGAAAACTCGTCTAATGACAGCTAGTCGAGTTCGATTGCTATTGAACAAGTGCACACTAAAACATATTAACGATTATGTCAACATTAACAATAGTTTGTAGCAATCACAGGCTGAACGGTAGTTCAAGCCCTGTGTTAACGGCGACTTCTCTTTCTTATGGGAAAGCCAAAAATTCGACCCCCACAGAATCAATACCCCTGATCTGATTGAGATAAAATTTCGCACGGTTGATTACGTCGGCGAGATGACCCCTCATGCAAAATTTCATGTAAATCCCTTCAAGGGGGGGCTTCCCGGCAAATGGGTGAAATATACGCAAGAATTTTTATAGCTATCCATATACCTTTTTTTAGTCAACTCACCTACAGGTCAAACCCTTCGGCGGATTTTTGCGTGCGATGGCTCAAACAACGCGGTCTCGCGCAAGGATGTGCCTTTTTGGGGGGTTAAAAAATTTGAAATTAATATTTAACGTATTTATTCGCAAAAATCGAAAAAATTACGATGGCGCCTATGGGGAAAATTGAGCAATTCTTTAAACAATCGTAACTTCGGCTGTGTATAAGATAGCGTCGTAATTTTTGTTTCTAGGGTATGGTTTCCGGGGATGGCGAATCTAACGGTGTCATTTAATTTTACCCCGGACCCTCCCTGGTTGCCATGGCAACGAAATTTGGGACAAAATGGGCTATAACTTGGCTTGCGTAGGAG
>Ga0209367_1010709_pt1 | contig 12257 bp, 8 predicted proteins | sample WorMetLIZISLAND2_FD_187412 | JGI IMG/M metagenome (GOLD analysis project Ga0209367, IMG submission 187412) | Marine gutless worms symbiont microbial communities from Max Planck institute for Marine Microbiology, Germany - Olavius geniculatus... ... | reverse complement strand
GGGTTACAAAATTTAAATTCAACATTTTCAACTATTTTTTCACAAAAATATGGAAAATTACAATGGCGCCTATGGGGAAAATTAGACAATGCTTTAAACTGTCATAACTCCGGCTATGTATAAGATAAAGTCGTAATTTTGGGTTCTATAGTATGGTTTTCGGGGGCGGCCAATTTAACGGTGTCATTTATATTTACCCCTGATCGACCCCCGTTGCCATGGCAACGAATTTTGGGACAAAATTAGCTATCACTCGGCCCCCGTAAAAGATAATTGCGCGCTGTTTGCATATTTTAGGGACCGGGCATGTTGTCATTTAAATTTCTTGGCTGGCGACCCCTGTTGCTATGACAACGAATTTTGGGACAAAATTTACTATAACTTAATCTGTGTAAAAGATATCTGCAAGATTTTTGCGTCTATAGTGGGGTTTTCGGGGATGGGCCATCAAATATTGCCAACCAAATTTTTCCCCGAGCAAACCTCGTTGCCATGGCAACAAAATTTGGGACAAAATTGGCTATAACTCGGCTTATCTAAGAGATATCTGCAAATTTTTTACGTCTATAGGGGGGTTTTCGGGGATAGGCCATCGAATGATGCCACGCGAATTTTTCCCCGAGCGACCCTCGTTGCCATGGCAACAATATTTGGGACATAATGGGTTAGAACTCGGCTTACGTAAGAGATATATCGAAGATCTTGCATCAGATGGGGTGTTTTCAAGATCGGTTTATTTTGGTATGGGCAGTGCAATTATTCAAAAACGCACATATGCACATATATCGAAGATCTTTGCATAAGATGAGGGGTTTTTGAGATCGGGTTATACTGGTATGGGCAGTGCACAATTATTCGCAAGCGCATATACACACTCCCGCAAAAACTGTACGTTAAATACACGAAAAATCATTATTATTTAGCAACAAAAAACATTTATACACTTTTTAACATTGCTGTAATTAACTAATCAGATGTTAGATTAGTATGACGTTCTAAAAGTTAACAACAGAATCTTCTAATTTGAGAGCTGCTTAAAGCGAGATAGGACACCTGTCCGCTTTGAACGTAAATAATGATAGTAAACCCATAGAACTAAGCGAAGTAGCCCGTATTCCAAGATAAAACTAATTTTAAATTTACTTTATGCACAATAAAATAAATAAAATACTGGCAAAAAGTAAAGTTGAGACAGAACAGACAAATTTTGAGTCGATAAATTTTGCGGAAGTTGATAGTATTCATGACGACGCCAGCAGACAACGTGGGTGCTAGTGTTGGGTCAATTTAAGTTATTATTGCGGTTTGTCAAAAATGTGACTCCCATCACAGTAGTAGTATTAGTAGTAGAGATAGCGGTAGGATAGTGGTAGTTTAGGTGTAGGGTTATGGTAGCAAGAGGGGTAAGGAAAGTTATGGCAGGGGTAGAATATGGTAATGGAAAAGTAGTTACTTATAGTCAAAGTAGAAATAGAAGTAGCAGTAGTTGTGGTAGTAGTTTAGTGGTTATTCTACTGTCGGATTTTATTCAGCTCCAGATTACTTCCAACGGCAACAAAACTGCAAATATTTATGTACACAGCATAAATCACAATTTAAAAATTCATACTTCACCATTACACAATGTCAGAAGAACTTTGCTGACTGTGTAATAGTAAAGATTGAATTTTTAAATAGTGATTTGTGCTGTTTTCTGTCTACAACCACGATGTCACCCTTACACTGTATATAAACTGAACAGCTTTTTACGCGCAAAAGCAGCTACTGCTTTCAGCACGTCTTAGCCATCGCAATTCTGTCCGTCCATCCGTCCGTCACATGAATGGATCAGGCAAAAACAGTCCAAGGTAGGATCATCAAATCTTCACTGTCGACTGCCTGGAAGACTCTAGTTTCAGAAACCGTAAAGCTTTTCCATAAATTCAAAGGGAGTCACCCCGAACGAGGGTACTAAATGAGAGGGGTGGGCAAAATTTGCAATTTTTGGCCAATAAGTCGCTGTATCTTAGTAATGGTGCAAGATAAGGCCTGGGTTACAATTAATCACTAATAAAAAGTCGTACACTGGCTCTCGATTAGCGCCGAATTCAATGAGCTTGAACGACCTTGAACGCCAAAATAGGGGGTTTTATGGATTTTTTGGCGATTTCGGGCTGTGACACAAGTCTATATCATTCACAAGGTGACGCCACGAAACTATCGTTATGCGATCCAGATAGATAATTTGGTATTTGTATATTAACTTAGCGTGAACACCCCAATTTTCAGCTAAACTACTGAACCAAAACTGCTATAGGCTTTCGCGAGTCTCGTGAGCGTTAGCTCAAATTTCTTCTTTGTTCTCATAATGAAGCATTTTTCTCAAGTTATTATAGATTAGACAAATACTGAAACATACAGCTGTTAAACAATTATTTTTTATGTAAAGTGTAAAATATAGAAAAAAAATGGTAAATGCAGTAGAGAGAAAACTCACGCATTCGTCAAGAACAAAGAATCGACATGAGGACAGCTCCAGTTTGCCAGTCGAAATGAGATCCTCCAGACGTCCCGGTGTGCCGCAAACTATATCCACCTGTCATAAGCAACGACCGAGTTGCTACATACTGCACAAATACACTGTGTTTTCACCATATCATAATTGCATCTCTACACTACCTTGTGAAATATAAATGTAAGAAAAAACTAACAATATTAATGAACATTTACCCCACCGTGGTCAGCCACCTTGCCATGGTGGTGGGGCTTTGCACCGATGACCCGAAAGATTTCTAAAATCTGGAGGCGAGGAGCTAACTAAGAGCTGACCAAATACGTGAGAACATTTACTACATGTTACCAGTGCTTTGTGCTGGTTTCGGCTTTACTTACGGCATCATAGCCGTTAATTTACGGCTTCACAGCTGTCTATGGCTTTATAGCCATTACTTGTAACCTTGTGGTTACACTTGGGGAGGCGCATTGGGCCGAACTGATACAGCCTCAGCGCTGGGCAGGTGTAAGAGCCTGCCCACCCCGAAGGCAAGGCAATGAACATCTAGATAAATGAAAAAAACACGTCAGACCAACATTGCGGTAAATGATCCATATGACACTAAACTGTGTTACACCGACAAAGCTTAGTGTCATACAGATCATTAACCACAATGTTTGTCTGAAGTATTTTTTGTTCATTTACCAAAATGGTTGTTTGTTAGTAGCATTATGCATTCATATTTCACTTATATTTCAGAAGGTAGTGTGGAGACACATTTATGGTGTGGTGGGATATATAATAACCACATCATTGCAAATTGTCCGCAGAATGTGCCAGCAAAAAAATTTTGAAAATCAGCCAATAATTGGCGAAGATATGGACAAAAGTACAGTGCCAAATTTTTTATGGACCGCCCTGTATATCAATGTGTCGTGTGTTAATCTCAGATAAGATAGATAAGATGGGCAACCATCTTGGTATATAACGCGTTCCCCATGTCAACTCAACTACGTCCAATGGCAAGCACACACAGTATGCACTAGACCCATATCTGCGTCTTGCAGTGTAAACTACTGTCTAGCTGAAGGCTAACAAAATTAATACAATATAATACAATGGAGAATTTGCACTCAAAAACTGACAAAACAAACTGTCAGTTTAATCTAGCACATAAACTAAAAAAACTTAAATGTTTAAAAGAAAAATGAAATGAGAGACACTGAGAATAGAAATAGTGTCAAATGTAAAAATGACAAAATTCTAAAAATGACTGAAGTAAAGATCACTAAAATAAAAGAGAAAAACTGAAAAGGTAAGAAACAAAGAATAATAATGAAAACTAAAACTTGGAAAAAAACTGAAAAGAGTAAAAATACAAACCGTGAGCAGGTCTGAATAGCCGTGGAGTCAGTTCGAGGGGGTGCCAGATGTCTACGGAGGATAGGATTTGAGAAAAGAAAAGTTTTGAGATTGGAATGAAAAAATGATGGGGTGATGGATGACAAGAGTGGTGATGGTGACGCTGACGAGTTGAGATGATCATGGAAGTATGGTGAGTCAGGAGGAGGTAGATCAAGACGTGGCTGACGAAGTGAATGAGGGAGTTGATTCCAGAGATGAGGTGATGCGTTGCGAAAGGAACGACTGGTAATTTTTAAGGAGGAATGAGTAGGTGGACGAGCAAGAGTGACGACAGACGAGAATCGAGTGTTACGTGGTGGCTGGAGAGAGATTAATTTGTACAGGTAAGGAGGTTGAGTGGTATAGAGTAGTTTAAAGTCAATTCATAACCAATATCAGAACACGAAGGACACATTACAACACTTATCAGATCTCACTCACCCCACTGTACAATGCATCGACCTGCTCCTTGGCACTCACACCTCCAACGACCAGCAACTCCCTGCGTTCGCAACAAACAAAGAAACTGTAACGAAACATTAAAAATGTCTCCACAGGTTCAAATCTTTAATGACCAGCTAACAGCACATCAGCTAAAAGTACAGAAAGTTTGCATCTTGTGAATATGAAACTAGACATCAGTCGTAGGCCACAGGTACCTCCGCCAAAGCAATGCTATTTGCCAGGTGGCGTCACCATCTTCGATTTTGCAGCGGTTCCGCTTATGCCCCCTTTAACGCAATGGTAACGCAAATTTCAAAGTGATCCAGAATCCAGGATTCCTGCTGGATCACCCCCGAAATTTAATCACCTGTAGCTTATGCCATGCCCGACATAGCCGCAAAATTTCGGAAAGATCTGTCCATAACTTTTTGAGTTATCTTGCTAACACACACACAGACAGATAAACAAACAAACAAAAACCGGCAAAAAACATAACCTCCTTGGTGGAGGTAATTATAAACTAGATAATAATTTATAACTTATTACTGATCCAAAAATAATAACCGTAATAACCATAACAATACCTGTCTCACAACTACTGCTGCCGCGGCTACATCAGTAATGATATAAGTAGCATGTTTTGCTTATTAGAGATAAACAGGGTTGCCCCGTACTGGCTATTGGACAGTCACTGTACCTGATCTTGATGCCTGTGAGATGTTTCTTGAACTTTTGAATCTGCACCAGTGTCTGTGAAAAAAACAAAACAATTCATCGGCCATCTTACAACAAAGCAAGTTGGACCAAATTTCAGTTCTGATACTTTCGACAGACATTCGGTTTCAGCCAAAATCGGTCTTACAGTAATTTGGTTCACTTTTAAGTTTTGGCAAAAAGTAAAATGTCCACTTTCAGTTGACAACTTGACATGGCATAATAGTCATGGCATAGCGGTTAAAACTGCCAAGTAAAAAAAACATGCTTTGAGTGAACAAGACAACATGTGGTGCAAATTTACCAATTTGGTCCTGTGAGATGTGGCCTTGGCCGTAACCATGTACAAGACTGGCCAAAAAGTCTTCCCCTCAAAAACAGCCAACCAGTGGATAACAGAAACAGAACAAAACTTATAGGAGTATTTATGCAACTAGATAAATAATTTTAAAAGACTGATATATAATCAACAACAACATCAATGACTTATGCAGTCATACAGACATACAGACAAATAGGAAAATATATTTACCAGCTCAAAATTACTGAACAATAAACAATTCTGGGAAAAACTAGTACATTTTCACTTAACTAAAATTGAAACTTAAACAAGAAATATTATTAGACTGTGACCAATCTAATGTACTCCTCGTGCTCATCATTTTCTTCTGTATTCTTTTAAAAGCTTTTTCGTTCCTTTCGGCTTGTATTAGAGACCCGGCGTCTTACTGAGACCTGTTTAATATTATACTAATAGTGACTGTCGTCGAGATCGTTATTGGAAATTGTCTCCCTGCAGTTCATAAAAATGCCCGATTTCAGGAACAGGGAAAAAATTTCCCATAATGGTCAATAACGTTAGTTGCTGTTTGTCTTGTTATACCTCAACGCATGCGTCTATCTGGCATCGTTATGGAGACATGGCACCTCAAAGATAATGGGGTCACGACCTTGACCTTTTAGGGTCACGTGACCATTCGACTCTTGGGGTCAACTTCCTATGGGTGGTCTATAGTGGCCACGCATCTATCTAGCACCGTTATGGAGATATGGCCGTCTGAAGTTGTTCCAGGAAGGCTCTTACAGGATCAACTTGATGTTCAGAATTGATCGTCGATCAACTGTGCGAGGAGTAAAAAGGTAAAGCAGGCAGTTCCCACCCGCAGTGAAGGCATAATGCTCATCTTCCTGTTGAGGCCGTTGAGCCCACAGGTGGATAAATTGGCAGCCAGTGTGACGCCAGACCTACAGTTACCTTCCTAGTCACCACCCATTGACCGGTACCAAATTATACTGCTTGGCGGTCAGTGGCGTATTTAGGATTTGGCAAAGGGGGAGGCCATGGCAAGCACACAGAGCGCAAGCCTATAACGGGGGTCTGGGGCGGAGCTCCAGGGGCAGAGCCCCTGGTCGGGGGATTAGGGGGCAAAGCCCCCGTAAAGCCAAACACTTTTTGCATTTGAACGTTCAATAGAAGCCGCAAATTCAACCATTTTTGCTGACATTTGCTGGAAGACGGCAAAAAACGCACCTTTTCATATAAAGTCACCTGTAAAAAATTTTCATGGTCGGGCCAAAGGGGGGGGACATCGCACCGTGCCCCCCCTAAATACGCCACTGTTGGTGGCAGAGGCACGTGTGTGCATAAGAACTTGCTCAAAGTTGTCACTTGATAGCGGACCGACCAGAAGTTGAACTTGCGACCTCAAGATCACGACTCCAATGCCCTAACCACCGAGCCACCAAGCCACATAAATAAAACTAAAAGTACCTTGAAAAAACTAATGACTCACTGAAACTTCAGATGTACACCACACAAATGACAGGTTAACAAAACCAATAAAAATGTTACCTGCTCAGCGAGCTCACGTGATGGCTGCATCCGTGCATGCAACGAACACAACAACTCAACATTAGACTAAGGCTGCAATCTCAATAAGGCATTTAGATCCGGTTTTTCCATCGCCAATCAAATCAAATTTGATCTCCGATTTACTGATCTCCGATCAACTTGATGTTCAGAATTGATCATCGATCAACTGTGTTTCGTTTTCCATGGATTTTCGATCTCCAATTACGTGATCAGCGATTAGCTGATCCGCCGTCAACTGAGCCTACTTTATGCCAATCTGATTGGCTGACAGTGACCTTAATTTGCGGTGTTGCGCTAAATTACCCAGCATGCCCTGCGAGTGGACGCCGTAGCCAGTAAACGTCGTCATAGCAACGATATCAACGATATCATCTGCTGTCAAAAATACGTTCTATCGCAAATCTATACGGGAGCGTCTATCCATTTTATTTCTTTACAAAACACCATGCACAGTATAAATGGATCAGTAGTGACTGATCGCCATGCCTGGAACTTCATTTTAATGCGTGAACTGCCATTTTGACCAGCGAAGTGAAGTGATGTTTCTGGTGCGAATTAGCAATGAACTGCAGATCGTCCATGTTTAATCGTCAATTATCTGACTTGATCCGCCAATATTCGGCCATCAACTTGACGGGAGATTTGATGGACGATTAGTCGCTAATTGGCGATGGAAAAACGATCATTGAGATGATCTCCAGTCACGTCCCGAAGTTGATCAGAGATTAATTTGATCGGCCATCAAATGTGCATGGAAAAACGAGACCTAAACCTTCACCCAGCCTATAACATACTACTCATTTGCCGTACAGTGTTCCAGTGCAAACCATTCATCAAATTACGTCACATCAATGTTACACTGACGATGGACAATGTGATGATAACGATGACTATGCAGTACCTGGAATAAGCCAGTTGGCAGTGACATCAACTGTAATGCTCGTGTGAAAACCCGAGATGAGCCGGAAAAAAACTCGCTTCTCCAGACACATTTCTACACAGACACAGAGATAGACCTAGTGACAGACAGAAAAACACTTGCATGCAAACAGATGTACAAAAAACATTTACACAGAAACGTACAGGCACATGCCAGTTTGCATTAAAATTAGACTTTTATTAAATACTCTTATTCAGCTGCAGACTCATATGTAAATCAGAGGCCTAATTTACAGAACATCGTAAAACAATCTTAAAACTCTCGTAAAATCCTCCCAACTTTGTCGTATCTTTGTGGTGAATCAACAAGTTGCGATGATCGTCGTAAAATGTTGTATCCAAATTTTGAAAGCTGATTTCTTGACTATGTAACTTAGTCGCAATTTTATCGTAACTTTGTGGTCGCCAAAATTAGCCAGCCAATCAACCGCCATTATGTTGACCTCAACCATGACCTCAACCAATCGCAATGCGGTGTCGCTGAGCTGGCGGCGTACAGTGCTGCACGCCAATCGTCTGCTTCCGCTGTTGCCAACAGTTACCAATGTAAACAAAAACAACAGAACTTGGCTACTGAACATGACCCTGATTTTGCGGTAATTTTGCTGCCTAAAGTTAAAGAAGTTACCACAAACAAAATTTATACGTATTATGGCAATATGTACAAATTATATTTGAAAATTATACGCTAATGAAAAATTGAAATAATTACTGCATGTGCGCTTGATGTTGTCATACGACAGCTAATAATAAGCTGTCGTATGTTTTCTCATAACTTTGTAGTAACTTTCTTGTACAATTTTTTTGTAAATCGCGTTATATCGTAAATCTGTCGTGAACCTTCCATATGTTGTAACATTGGGTGAGGTCAAGTATTGATAAGACTTTGGTCTAAGACTAAAGTCCTGACTTGACTCTGGTCTAAAACCAAAGTCAAGACCGTACTTGACCTGACTTTGGTCTAAGCCCAAAGTCAATTTCAAAGTCAAGACCAAAATCAAAATTAAATCAGCTGACAATTTTCAATGTCAAAACAATACAATTAGGGCTTAGCTTGACCAAACGGACGTTCCAGTTCGTTATTTGAGCATAGATAAGCTCGTAGATAAGCCCAAAGTCAAGACCAAAGTCAAGAATTTAGTCTAAGACTTTAGTCTTAGACTAAAGGCTTAGCGAAACTTGACCTCGCTCATTGTCGTAAATTTGTCTTACGATGTTTTGTAAATTAGGCCCCAGACACATTTCTACACAGACAGAATAACAGACAGAGAGAAATAGACAGTTGGACACAAAATGGACAGACACAGAACTACACTGTGTCTAAAAAACAGTCAAAATTGTTTTTGGCATAACTTTGTCAAATTTCCACCAGTTTTGATAATTTTTGGCATATATATAAGACGATATTATTATGTACGGTGCACTCACTTACCACCTCACCTAATTTATGTCAAGGCACTACCGTGTGAAACAGATATGCTCCAAATTGTTACATTACACGGCGATTATTTGTATCAGACGGCTCACCTTTGCATCATCAATTCGACAAAGGGTGCGACGTGGTTCAATAATTTTAAGTTATAAAATTTTATGCTGAAAAAAGCAAACAACAAAATAGCTGGCTGATAAGCTTAAAACACGTCTAATCGATGAGTGAATGCATTTGATCAGTCGATCGTTGATTCTGTTATCAGCCATTAGTGTTGCATCTAAACCATTGCGTCTTTTTATGCGGAGCGCACTCTGGCATAAATTCTAATTTGCAAACGAGTTGTTATATAAACTTATAATTCTGTTAAATAATTTACATTTTACTGTATTTTGTACCTAATTAACTCATTACAGCGTTTACTTGAGACAAAAACTCAACATTATGCAACAATTTGAAGCATCTATGTTTCACATGGTAGTGCATTAACATAAATTAGGCGAGGTGAAAAGTGAAACTGAGTGCGCCTTACATAATTTCATCGTCTTAGTCATCACCATGCCAAAAATTATTAAAGTTAGTAAAAATTTGACAAAGTTATGACAAAAACAATTTTGACTGTTTTTTTCTGAGACATGGTGTATATACATTCCAGTTTCAACATAATTCAAACTACATATGTAGGGACAGTAGAAAATCACGGCAAAATATAGCAGAAACATGGCAAACTTTTGTGAAAATCGCAAGAGTCACGGCATCAAGTCACGGACCTAAACACCATTAAAAGTCTATAAAACTCAACATATGGCATGTATGACCATCATTACACGTAGTGCAAAGTTTTCATTTGTAAAACTGTTGCTGCAAAGCATCAAATTAGACTACATATTTCTATGACAACATCATGGTCACATATTGAGCCAGTAAGTAACAAAGCACACGGACTTAATTTGGTAGCAGTAGCAAAAGTAAATATTCCTGCATTAAAACTACACTACAATCTTCAATTTTTGCTGATTGTAAATGAAAAAATTCTTGTAAAAAATGTAAAAACGGTAAAATCATGTCATTTTAGATAAAAACATGGCATTTTGGCAAAATCACGGCATTTGACGAAAATCACAGCTTCCGTGATTTCTGTGTTTCCGTGATTTTCTACTGTCCCTATACCAGGGTTGTTAATATCGCAGTATTGATATCGCTACCAATACTATCGCCGATACTTTTCGTCCGTAGTATCGAAATGGGTATCGGCGATACTTTTTTCAGCTATTTTGGCAATATTCGATACCAATACTTTTCTCAGCAAGCTATGCCGCTGCGGCTGCTGGACAATGACGCCCGAGGCACAACAATGCGGGTGTCTGTCCGCACGCACGCAAGGTGTACCATGCAGGGAGACGTAAACTACATGCCATAAACATTCGAACCGGGGTGGGCAGGCAGTCTATGCAACCCTGAAGCAGTGACCATCAGAGGTTACAGAAAACATACCGTAAGAGAAATTAATCTCAAAGCATGCATCGTAGTAGTAAAACGCCCACAGCGTGTAGATCTGTTCAATCTTCAGGCAAACTGAATACATTGTCACTTAGAACTATTGGCGAGCATGCTCAACCCAGAAGAAAGAGGAGTTACCATTTCAACTTATGCATTTATTCAAAGATACAGGCAAAATGGTTTCAAGTATTTAATAGAAAACACAAGGACAATGAGACAGTGTACGGACCTTGTTCAACGGACAGGTAATGCTGATAGTCAGCCTTGTCAGGCCTGCAACAGCCAACATCATCAGTCAAGTTCAAAAAAGAAATTTGAGCTAATGCTCACGAGACATGCGAAAGCCTATAGCAGTTCCGGTTCACGCTAAGTTAATATAAAAATACCAAAATCTCTATCTGGATCGCATAATGATAGTAGCGTGGCGCCACCTTGTGAGTGACATAGACTTGTGTCGAAGCCCGAAATCGCCAAAAAAACCCATATTTTGGCGTTCAAGATCATTCAGGGTCATTGAATTTGGCGCCAATCGAGAGCCACTGTATGACTTCCTATTAGTGATTAATAGTAACCTAGGCCGTATCGCGCACCGTTACTGAGATATAGCGACTTATTGGCCAAAAATAGCAGAATTTGCCCACCCCCTCTCATTTAGTGCCCTCGTTCGGGGTGACCCCCTTCGAATTAATAAAAAAGCTTTACGGTTCCTGAAACTAGAGTCTTCCAGGCACCCAACGGTGAAGAATTGGTGATCCTAGCTTGCACCGTTTTTGACTGATCCACCCGTGTGACAGGCGGACAGACAGACAGACAGAATTGTGATGGCTAAGATGCGCTGAAAGCAGTAGCTGCTTTCGCGTGTAAACTCAATAGCACACATACAGGGACCTATAAAGTCACGTAACACAAAAAACAGATTATGACAATATTTGAGACATATGTTTCTTCAATGACAAAGTCCTCTCTTAAGATTTTGTTCTAAGCTGCCTAAAGAAAATATAATCTTACAGCTTATCTAAAACATACTGACATTAACTCTGAACAGTTTAAGCGGCCGCTAAAAACATTTTTGTTTGGACGATGACATCACGGTGCATTGTGGCGAACTGTCAAATTGTGCCTGCTAAGTTGTCTACTTACTTACTTACTTACTTAAATGCTGATTAAACACAAACTGAAAGTGACAATGAGAGCAGAAGTAGCAGTTAATGTGTTCTGCTCGGTTTGAGTTGTTTTAGCTGCCGCTCCCTCGAGTAAGTAAGTAAAGTGTAAATTTATATAGCGCATACTCAAAAAGATCTCTAATGCGCTTACTTTACTTACTTACTTTACTGTATGACATTATTTATTATTTCTGTACTTCGTGTACGATTTCATAATAAATATATGACGTACTCATGTGTATTGCATATAGTTCAGTGGAATGGCAACTGCTCTGAAGATCTTGTTCTCGGGTGATTCAATGAGACCTGATTCTATGG
>Ga0209367_1010708_pt1 | contig 12258 bp, 9 predicted proteins | sample WorMetLIZISLAND2_FD_187412 | JGI IMG/M metagenome (GOLD analysis project Ga0209367, IMG submission 187412) | Marine gutless worms symbiont microbial communities from Max Planck institute for Marine Microbiology, Germany - Olavius geniculatus... ... | reverse complement strand
GGTCACCGTCTGATCTATGCTGTCAAATGCCTTCTTGAAGTCGACGAAGCAGTTGAAGATCTTTTTACCCTTTCGTCGTGCTTTCTCTGCTATCAGTCTCAGGGCTAGGATCTGCTGTACTGTACTTTTGTCTTTGCGAAATCCTGCTTGTTCGTCCGCCATGTGTTCTTCTATCTGTGACCTCAGTCTTTCTGTTGGGATCATCATTAGCACTTTGCCGAGATGGCTTGTCAAGGCAATCGTTCTGTAGTTGCTGCATTCCATAGCACTGCCTTTCTTATGTAGCAAAACTAGAACTGACTTTTTCCGTTCTGTAGGCGCGATACCTGTCTTCCACGCTTTGTTACACAGCTGGTGTATTTCTTTAATCAAGTGTGGTCCGCCGTGTTTGATCATTTCGCCTGTTATCCCGTCATTTCCTGGACTTTTGTTGTTCTTCAATTTTTTTACGGCTTTTTGTACTTCTTCTACCAGTATATCACCCTGGCTGTCAGCAAGTAGGGGCGAGATGTCTTTCAGCTCTTTGACAAGGTCATTGGATACCTTCTGGTTAAGCTGTGCCCTGCAGAGTTCGCTGCAGTACGTTGTCCATCGTTGTATTATGTCAGTTGTATTTACGAGCAGCATTCCATTACTGTCTTTGATTGCTCTCTGCTTTGGTTGCCATTTCCTGTTAATGTCACCGATCATCTTGTACACTTCCCTGGTCTTGTATTCTCCATAGTATTTTTCTATGTTTTCGCACTGTCTCTCCAGCCATTTCGCTTTGTCTGCTCTGGCCTCTTTTCGTACCTCATTGCATTTCTGTCGATATTCCCTGTCTGCCAGTTCGCTACTGTCTCTTTTCTTCTTCAAGATTCTCTTTTCTTGAACTAAACTTAGTGTCTCTGATGTAATCCATTTCTTAGTTATCATCTTTTTTTTGGAATCGTCTCTTCTGCAGCTTTCTCCATAGCTATGGCAATCCTTTTCGCGTTTAGGTCCAAGTCTTGTGATGGCTTTGCTTGTCCGAGATGCCGTTCAAGTGCTACTCTGTACGCATTACTAATTCCTTCATCATTGAGTCTAGCAATGTCCCTTTGCTTTCTGAATTGTGCTTTGTGCTTCTTCTTCAGCTTGGAATGTTGCGTTGAATAAAAGCGTTAAAAAGTCAACGACAACGTTTCTAACAATTCTAGAGGCGCCCCCACATTGTGGTAGAAAATGCGATAGAAGATCTGCACCTCTCGTGTCAAAATTACGTCGTCAATCATGTCGAGTTGAACATCGTCGAATCGCTGTCAGACAATAAACGAGATCGCGCAAATCGTCGCTGACATCGCTAGAAGACTGACTATTAAACGATTTGGGGACTCTGACGACCTCATGTGGCATCATTGGTTTTACTGCGACACCGTCGGACGGTGTGTTTGGATACATTATGATGAATGCTACGAAGGCTGTGGTTGCCAACAGATGGAGGACAACGACATTCTGAATTTGCTGCCTCATCATCAACACATCTTGCCTTTGAGAGGGTACATACGTGTGTATCGCGTGGATAACACAAAACTGTCACCACCATCACCGAGCTCTCTCTTCAGCCTTGCATTTTCGATTGTTCAAAAGCAACTTCTGAACTTTGTTTCCGTCATGAATCGTCCGAGCTGGCATTTTGCAGATTTCAAATATGTTTAGCAAATCCTGCAGGACGAATTCAGGGTACCACCCAAAATTTCGTACTACGCTTTTCCTCCCCATGATTTATTCACGAAGCATGCACCAGGGGATGAGTGTGACGTACGGAATGTGGTACTTAAGCGTTTACCATCGCCTCCACCACGGCCTGTATCGCCATGGTCAGACTCAGATTAACTCACGCAGCTGTTACTGACGTGCTGCGGCTGCTTCGAGTAGGCCTACGTCGCTGAACTGCTGCAGTCAACGGTACTGACTGTTTGCTGTAACGTTGCTCGTTCACGTTACTGCACTGCTCGTACGATTGTCGGAAGCGATGTCTACGTCTGCGCTGTCGATAAGTCGTCAAGTTTAACTGTACGACATCTTCGTGCTGTCGATAACGATGAGTGAACCGAACAACAATCCGTTGGCGCGTCGTGACAGTGTTTCCAAGCGTCCGGCTTTGCTACCGACACGCTTGTCGAGACGCTTGTCAACTTCTAGCTTGGTGACGTCACCGGAATTGGTCGGAACGACAACAACGGCTACTCCAGCTACTACAACGACGACCACAACGACATTGGTCAACACACGGATCCGGCCGTCGGTAACGTTTCAACCTACTACAACTTGTTTGCACGTGCCGCCAGCTGAGGAACTGGCTCGAATTGACTCGCAAATGCAACCGACAACTACAACTACAACTACAACGACGTACGTTACAACAACTAATATGTCGTCATCGTCATCGTCATCGGCATTTACTGGATCGGCAGGTACAATGACCATCATCGTCAACGGCGGGAACGATTCAACCTTCGCACCGCTACCATTCCGAGGTGTAAACAACGAGGATGCGGGGGCGTGGCTGCGACGTTTTGATAAATATTCCGTGTACCGTGGCAACAACGACATTGACAAATTACATCTGATGGCATGTTGCTACAGGACGCTGCCAGTGATTGGTTCGATGGGTTGGACGACGAGATTAAGGTAGAGTAGAGAGCCTTGAAGGACGCTTTCTCACAACGCTTTGAGGATACGGAGGTCCTACGTTGGCGCAGAGCCAACGAGTTACTACAACATCGTGTTTAAGGACCGTCGGAGAGCGTAGATGATTACGTCACGGCAATGCGCAAGCTGGCGAGATCGCTTGGAATTACTGGAGATACCGAATTTTACGCAATTCAACGCGGACTACGTTTTGAATTTTTGGCAGCTGTAATACAAGCAGAAGCAACGACGATAGAAGATGTCCTGAAGGCTGCTAAAGTCGCTGAAACAGCTGCTACGATCGTAAACATGACGACGATGTTAGCCGATACGACGGTCGACAGGGCGGTTCCAAACGCCTCGGTTACTCGTCAACAGGCTACAGAGGACTTTCTCAAGCTGAAGGAGACGACAACTCAATCAACTACGAGCGAGCATGTCACCGCGACCCACAGCTCGTCGTGGGTGTGTACTCCGGCATCTACTGTGACGACGATGACAAAATCACAACGACGTGTCGCCAACGCTGTCGCTGATGGTCGCCAACTTAGTGAACGACAACGGTCATCGAGAAATCACAAGAACAGAGGTCGTAATGATTACATGAATGTAAATCTGATTTTTTGTGCTTTTTGTGGTAGTCAACACGAAGCTGGTAAAGAGTTTTGCAAAGTTGTGAATGCACAGTGTTACAAATGTGGAAAGATATGTCACTTGTGGCAAAGGTGTCACTTTTAGTTGCAGGAAAATGTGACTTCTAGGTCAACTCAACGTATGATTTCGAAACGAAATTGGAATCTTAACTTTAGCTTTAAATTTGCTTATAACCAGAGTCGAAACAGTTCACGCAGTATGCGACATATCTAGCAATCAGGTCGAGGAAACATGGGCAGGCAAGTATTCCCAAGGCGAGTTCTGAAGACACAGAATATGAATTTTGTCAAAATTTAATCCCAGTCACTGTAAACAAGCGCAATACTTTGGCTATTGTTGATACAGGAGCTTCAGTTTCATGCTTAAGTCTGAATTTTGCAAGAAAATATAATATTGAAGTAACTGAAAACAATTGACCGTTTTTTTTGCTGATGGAAAAAAATTGCACGTTGTTGTCAAGGCGAAGGTTTTCATAGGCTTGGGAGACTTGGAATTATCTTATAATTTTTATGTGGTTAAAAAATTGAATCACCCTGTACTTTTTAGTCTAGATTTTTTACAAATGACTGGCTGTCAAATTAACTTGCAAAAGAAATGTATATTGTTTAATAACGGACTGACCTTTATACCGATACAGACATTTGACAGCTCTATGTTGTTGCTAAAGTCTGCAAAACACGTCATTGTTCCCCCACATTCTAAAGCCATTATTTTCACTCGTCTTACTAACAGGGCTGTTAGCCGCTTTAACAGTGAGAACGCACTAGGCCTAATAGAACCGTTTGTTACCGCTCAACAAAGAGGTCTATGTGTAGCCAGAACTTTAGTTAAAAATTCACAAACAAATCAGTTTGCCTGTCGTGTGTTTAACCCATGGCAAAAAGTATGTAAAAATTCCACGTAATTACATTATACCAACACTAAGTCCCATCATTTCTACAGAAGAAAATATTCGTTTTTCATCTTAGATGGAAAAATCAATGCAAAGTAAAAGGCCTATGAATACTTTAGATTATAGCACGCTGGACAGGTTACCGCAGCAAGCCGCTGGCTTAGCTGTAGACAGTAACTGCCGCAGTGCAGGCAGGATGCAAAAGGTAAACAACACTCAGGCTGGCTTGCAGCGAGTGGGTTACTGCTGCTGCAGCTGTGGGTGCAACTGTGAATGTAAACAGCAGAGACTGCCGACGCAGATAGCAGCTGATACATGGACGGACGGACAGTCAGACTGTGGGCGCGGGCAGGAAAATAACTCAGCACAACCGCAAACTGCAGCTTCTTATGCACGGTTAGACGGTTGCTGCGGGAAAGCTTGCAGCGGCAACAGCAAAGCGAGGCAGGGTTTTGTAGCTGCAGCACCGTCGATAGCTAGTGCAGAAGTAAGCAGCCAAGAAAGACTGCAGACGCCTTTATCGCACTGCCAGGCACGGTCACTGACTCGCATATTAAGGCGCTCACCACACTATCAGGAAAAGTTGCCTATTTGCAATCAAAAGGTTTTCTAGTAAATGACTGCGATGCTGTAAAAGAAGTGCACCTTTAATTTATTGATCTGTTGCTTAAATTTCAGGATATTTTTTTTTATTCTGCTACAGATATAACTCCGTGTAATTTATGAGAATGTGAATTTGCAACCTATCCTGACATTAGATTTATAAGATGTCGACCATATCGCTTAAGTGATGAAGTGCGAGGTCAGGTAGATAAACGATTAAATGATTTGCTCGATGCTGGAGTTATAGTTGAAGATGAAGACAGCCCATTTGCTTCACCAATAGTGTTAGTTTAAAAAAGAGACTCGTCATATAGATTTTGTGTTGACTTTCGGAATTTGAATAAGATTTGTCTACCATTATACCAACCGCTTCTCGTTTTTAAAGACATTCTGGATGTAATGAGACGTAATCAAGATCAAGTTTTGACGACATTAGACCTCAAACAAGCGTATCATACTATACCCATATCAGAGAAAAGCTCACGTTTGACGACATTCGTCACGCCTCATCGCGGATTATTTAGATATAAGCGTTTACCGCAAGGGTTTTCCCAAAGCCCGTATTTCATGCAGTTAGCTTTAAACAAGCTATTTCGAAACCAGATTGGTAGTTATTTACTTATTTATCTCGATGACGTCATATGTGTTAGTGAATCACCAATGAAGCATTTAAAACATATTCGTACAATTTTTCAAAAATTTCGAGACGCAAATTTAAAGCTATATCTTGGAAAATGTAACTTTTTCCAGTTAGAAGTTTAATATTTTGCCTTTATTTTCAGTAAAAATAGAGCAAAAAGTGATCCTAAAAAATAGCAATTGTGCGGAACTACCCAAGACCGAAAAGAGTTAAAGATGTGCGTGCATTTTTGGGTTTGACGAACTGTTTTAGACGGTATATTCCCAATTACGCTGATGTCTGTTATCCTCTTTATCGCTTGTTAAAAGCAAACATTAAGTTTATTTGGTCAGACGAGGCAAAACATTTATTTCAAGCTTTAAAGAAAGCACTCTGTGAAGCTCCAGTGCTTGCCCTACCAGACTTGTCGCATGAAATGGTCCTTACGACAGATGCGAGTGATAAATCGATTTGTTGCAACTTGAGTATGATAAAAGACGGACAGGAGCGAATCATATCGTATGGTAAAAGAGGGCTAAGATCAGCTGAAAAGAACTATACTGTCTGTGAGAAGGAGCTTTTGGGCATTATTTCAGGGGTGTTGCACTATCATGAGTTCTTACAGCCGTAGCCGTTCCTTATCAAAACTGATAACAATGCGTTGAAGTACTTAGATTCGGTTAAACACATAACAAGAAAATTGGGGCGCTGGTACATGCTCTTGTCAGGTTATAAATTTAGAATTGAACACATCAAAGAATCTAAAAAAATATAGTGGCAGACACTTTGAGTCGTATCGACTTACCGACTCCGACAGATGACACCGAAGATCTTGATGTAAAAATACCTAATATTAACAACATTTTAGGTGTGACAGTAGACGAAGACCCGACAGTAGATGACGACTTAAAACACAGATCAGATTGTGTTTGGGCTATATCTCTTAATAAGCCACCATCGGATAATTCCGATGACGACGAGACTGTAGACACAGATGCAAACATTGACGAAAGTTTGGACAGTATGCTAGACTCATGCGATGTACAGCAATTGCAGAAGACGTGCTTTGATTGCCAGGTGTACTTGGAGTATTTCCGGAATGCAACTTTACCACCAAATGATGCAGGGGCTCGCAAGATTGTTTATTAAGCTGAAAGATTTGTGTTGGATGACGGACTTTTATATCACTTGGATTTATCACGAAATCGGAAAAAGTTTGCTGGTGCACCTGTTTCTCAACAGCTGATGGTTCCTCAGAGTCTGAGAAAATTACTATTGCGCTCTTACCATGTAAATCTCTTTCATATCGGGAGTGAGAAAATGTATACCACACTACGAGAGAAATACTATTGGCAAAATATGTATGTGGATGTTTAAAATTGGACTAAATCATGTATACAGTGTCAGACAAGGAAAACTGGTGCTGTTCATAAGGCGCCATTAAAACCATTATCTCCACCTGTTTCAGTCTTTGATACGTGGCGTATTGATCATATAAATCTTCCAAGGTTAAAAGGTTATTAATATGTATTGGTTTTGGTCGACTCTTTAAGTTTGTTCTCGATCATACTATCTGCAAAAACTTGTGGAGCTGATGAAACTGCCAGACTTCTGTTTGATTATTTGTTCATAATGTTTGGTGCTAGAACATCAATTTCAGACCGCGGATCTGCCTTTAAATCGCGGTTACTTAAGGCACTTTGTGCGTTGCTTGGTACGAAACAGAAGTTTACGTTTTCTCGTTATCCGCAGACAAACAGTAGAGCTGAAAGTTTCAATAAGAATATTCTCAATAGTCGGCGTACGAGATGTAATTCAAAAAAAAATGGCCTGGAATGTTGTCATCTATCGCTTTCTCATTTTGTACTTTTGTCGTAAAATTATTAGGAGTTACTCTGTATGAGTTGGTGTTTAGTTTAAAACCTCGACTTCTGGTTGATAATTTATTACTACCACCTAAGCATTTGCCGAAGTCAGCTAGGGTTTATTTCGAGAAAATGAGACCGCAATTGGAAATTTTACTTAAAAATGTACGTCAAAACCAGTTACTGTTTTATTTAGATACGAAGCGATATCATGACGCTAAAACTACTGTTAGACCACGTACGTTCAACATCGCTGATAGAGTATGGTTGCGGGATCCAACGCCATCAAAGGTCAAACTGGGCCACAAGGTTCAGAAGAAGTTTATTGGTCCGTTTCTGATTTTGGAAGCATATCCAGACTTTTGCACTTTCAAACTGCAAAATTGTGCGACGCAGAAAATTTTGCCAAGTTTTATTCACAGTGACAGATTAAAATTATGTGATTCAGGACGTGACGAGCTATTTTCTAAGTACAATGACGTTACTGATACTGTTACAGATACACCAGAGACAGCAAATAACGTTGTAATGGATAGTACACGGTCTTCGACTGACAAAGGAAAAACTGTGGACAACTCACGCACTACAAGCTTGCGAACGAATGGAAGTACAGCTTTATTGATGCCGAGCGTATCTACGCAAACGCTCAGCGCCGCAATTAGACCGACTACTAAGAACACTACTACGACTGCCGAAAGCAAGCGAAAATCGCAAGCGAGCAATACAGACAGCAAGCAAGCGGATAGGCGTAGCAAACGCCCAGTCAGGATTTTCACTCGTTTGACTCGCCGAGCAGAGCAAGCCGACGCTGCATCGGACATAACTGCAAATGCAAGCACTGCATCTACAACAGCTGCTACAGATAACTCTACTGGCGTGAATGGAAGGAATGCCCCTCACACGGGCGCCTCACATATATCTGCACATGCACCTCCTGGAAGTAAACAACTTGTGAATGGATAAAACGGTAATTTCGTTGGAGATTTCCCAGATTGGTACAAGATTAAACGTATATTGGCTCATCAAAGGAAAGGACGTACAATATTTTACAAAATTTTATGGCACGATAAAAGCATCTCTTGGATTCCAAAGAGAGACGTGACGAAAGTAGCGACAGACAAATATTGGTTGTCACGCTATAAACAAGGTAGGATTAAGAAGAAACGACGCCAGAGACGTAGACGACAGTGAGCTCTGATTTCATGCACAATTTATTATTTTATTTTACATGTTTTTTTTAAAAATTGCTAGCACACTTTTCAAATAAAATTTATATTTTTCTTCAATTTGTGCCTTTAGATCTCAGACGCTCCACTGGCCATATATTGTAACGTTATATCACATCTGACGACGCGCACGTGAGCGAAGTCAGAACTTGACTTATTGACCATCGATATAAGTACTTTGTTACATTGGAGGAGACGATTGTTGAGATTTGTTTCGAAGAATAAATGACGACATATTGACATATTATGGTGATTGATGGAGTATGACCACACGTGACAACATAATTTATGACATTAGGGATTTATGCATTGATAGTATACATACGCTTATGACAGCACATTCGCACGTTTATGGACAATTACTTAAGTTTATCGTTAAATTACACAGTGAGCATTCTAGTTCTTTTTCAAGGTGTAAACGGCACTTACGGACATATCACATTCGGTGTTATAGAAATTGTGGCTTTGTATTAGTCACAACATAGAGTGAATTGAGCAATAACATCAATGACATTTATGCAGTATTAAGTTGGTTACGCTGCACAGTAGTGCAGTTAACGCCAATTAATTAACACTTAGCGTGCATTATCGTATATTAAACAAAGGACAAGAAAGTCAGCACTATATGAGATTTACACGGTAAACATCAGTCGTGAACACAGACTGATTTGGCGATACACTAGGAGTTTCAATCAATACTATATTGACAATGTACTGTTCTTTACTTACTGTTTTTCACAGTATCACGGATATCTTATACCGGGTTTTATACATACAGCAGTGTGACGAGTTAGAGGCAAATGATAGTGAATGTGATGCGTAGATCAAGTGATGATAAGATCTTTATTGCATTCTTTCGGGATTTACTTAATAACACAGTGATTTTGATACTCGAATGCTATTTGTCATTGACCCAGACTCATTGTGGAAGATTCATATTCTGCAACCTGTCATAGTATGCGTGTTTATACGTTATAGTAAATGCTTATTATTGTTTGGCAATTGTATTGACATTTGATTACAATTATTAGTATTTTTTAGATCTATTGTTTGATCTATTGTTGTTTTGGGATTCATGTATAGCGAACATAATAACTTATGTTTACCGTTTGCTTTCTAAGTTTTTTTACGTTTGTTAAGATTTGGATAGAATTTAAACTTTGATTTGACGGTGTAATTGAACACTGTTATTTGACTTAGTGATTGCGTTAGTTTTGCTTAAATTGTTATCATTGTCGTATATTGTCGCCTATATCATGCTGTAGTTTAATGTTGTATTTTAGACTAGATCAACTGTTGTTTGAATTGGTGTGATTTGTTAGTTCATGCTTTGACGAGACTCGATGTCTTGTTCCTGGCTCGATAACGAAAATGTTGGTGCAAAACATTGTCGGCGCAGGGCTCAACTCGCCCATCTGTATTCGTCGCCGTCTGCACACACGGCTGACATTACACATAGCTAGGACTCCGCGCATTGTCGAGACCAGACTATTGATACTTACATATATTATTATTGTCACCCCACACGAACTGAACGTTATTGCATATTCTGTTTATCGTCTGACATTATTTCTGTCATTTCTGTCTATCTTGTGCTATAAACATTTTTTTCTGTCCCAAAAGATTTAAAGACATAAGTATAGTTTATTTGTATTACGTGACGTCATTATTTCCTTCGTATAATGGATTATATTTAGTGATGTAGACTATATTATTTTAATTTTTCTCGTGAATTTCTGGATATTGTTTAAATGACATTTTTGCAGACAAAATTTTTTTCACGCAGAGACAAATGGAGGACAGCTAATTTAATGAATAGCTAATTTGTATTTGGTTTACAAGAAAAGTTTTTTAAAGGTCACTTAGTGCTGCCAGCTCAGCATAACGAGCTGCTTGGCTAAGTGAGAGATGACTACTTATAAAAAACTGTTGTTGGGTCTTGCTAAGGTGAAGGTCATAACTAAGCTTAGGAAAGAAGTTGTATATTCAGTGGCTGTATTGCCTCAGTTCCCAAAAAGGTGATCTCTCGGCCCTGAGTCTGTTAGAAGAAGGAGCTAGTGAGAGTGTTTACATTTTTTGGGGCTACTGCCTGTAGCCGGGAAATCGCTATTGTTTTTGTTTACCTAGGCTCCGGGAATCCACACCTTTTGACGTCACTCTCGAGGCTTAGTCGCTTAGCGGTCAGTTGAAGGACTTGGCTTTCGGATACGCTCTCTGTCTAAATTTGATTGAAATGTTGCGTTGAATAAAAGCGTTAAAAAGTCAACGACAACGTTTCTAACAACTCTAAAGGCGCCCCCACATGTGTGGTAAATGGTAAACCAACGCAAACCAGCTGTCTGATGGACCACCCAATAACACTGCACGGCTAATAATTTACCTCTCCTTATAGCCAGCGGTACTAATTCACACCATTGCAAATTTTAATCGTTCACTTAGTAAACATATGGCAACTCAGTGGCATATGTTGCAAATCATGTAATTTGTTGTCAACTTGGATTTGACGATTAGCCCACGTAAGCCTAATTATGTGGCTACGTGACAATTGTAAACCAGCGACACGGGTGGTCTATGATCAATTAATTTACTTGATGCGGAGTAATACGTGCCACATGCTGTGCGTCGGTATTGGTAATGTTTCTAATCAAAACGCACTTGGCCTTTTTGGTGTAAAAACACAATGTCGCATTCAGATCAAACTTAGAGAGAAAACAAAATGTAAAAATTTATTTTAAAAATGTATCTTTAAATTCAAAAACATGGAAATTGGCGGTTACATTTTTGAAAAAAAAATGCATTAAAATACTGTATAACAAAAACTGGAAAAAAGCGAGAGAGCTTAGAAATAGGTCTAATGCATAATTGTGTGATTAGAATTGCGATTTACAGTAATTTTGGGTTCTGCAAGTAAATTGTTGTCTTATGCATTGTGACACAATTTGGTGTTAATGAGTAACTAATTTTGTGTAGGTTATCTGTCATTAATTAACCTGCAGCATCAGTAGGCTTACCAAAAAAAATTGTAGGTTCTACGTAATATTTTGTTTAAGATAGGTAGGCCCCTACATATGTATTTTTTATTTATTTATCTCAATGTAGGATAGACGTAGAAAAGTAAGCTTTCTCGCCTCGAAAAAATACAAGCGTCTGCACAAATAACGTGACGTGGGGAGTAGGCAAAACACTGCAGCGCTTTCTTGCAACGATTGTGCTGGTGGGATGAAAAAATTCTGTGGGCATAAAGATAGGTTCACGTTATTCGTGTTGACGATTGATAACCTCAAGGGTATCGCCATTATAACGACAAGCAAAAACATTATTCGTCGCCAAAAAAACGTTATGCAATTCAAAATAGTACATGTTAAACTAATTATACTATACAAACACTACATTAAATTAAATTAGGCCTGGCGCGACAGAGAAATGTGAAATAAACTGAAAAATTTTGCATAAATCACGGTTATCTAAAACAATGTTGTAGCAATAATGTTATGATTTTTGGTATAAGTTTTTGGAAATTTAACTGGATTGACGTTTGTCAAAAGGAAACTCGTAAAAAGTTAATATTTTGTAAAATAACCAACGTTTGCTTTTGGATTTTAAGCGCCAGATGTGATATTTATTCGACACCAATGAATTGAGCATCAGGATATTACAAAAATGGCGTTATCCCGTTATAAAATTTTTCTTTAATTACCCCGCGCATACTCTGATACTCTTCAGCAGGCAGCGGTTGCTAATTATTGT